>Ga0209571_1000663_pt1 | contig 28647 bp, 23 predicted proteins | sample EBPBio102011_DNA_FD_185866 | JGI IMG/M metagenome (GOLD analysis project Ga0209571, IMG submission 185866) | Wastewater treatment Type I Accumulibacter community from EBPR Bioreactor in Madison, WI, USA - Reactor 1_1/10/2011_ DNA (SPAdes)... | ecosystem: Engineered > Bioreactor > EBPR >... | reverse complement strand
ATCGAAGTCCCGCGCGACTATGCTGCCGGCGAGTGGCTGGGGTCCACATCGCTCGCTCCAAGATGGCCTGAACAACCCCTTGGAATCACGAGTGCCCCAGTCGCTCAACCCTTTCGGGACGGGCTCTGAGTCTCAAGGGACGCGCGCGAACTATCTTGCCAATTTCGCCGCCGACCCTCGCGTCCATAAGTGTCAATCGATACTCGAAGGATACCGGTCGGAACGAAGTCGAATTCCGGATAGGCCTTGTTCCAATAATAGTCGTGAGTGCTGCCACCTCTGCGAATCCGGAGCGCTTCGGCCTGCAATTCTTGCAGGCTTGGTTCGCGCGGCTGCCGCGCTATCTTCTCGGTGAACTTGAATTCGACCTTGTCCTGCTCCCTCGCGATTGTGAAATGGCGGCGGGAAATTGTGCATGCGATACCCTGGGCTATGAGGCGCCGGATGAGCTCGTCGAGCACGAAAATCGCGCGTTCCACGGAGCCCTCGGCAATCGACATAGACGGGATCGATTCGCCAGCTACCTCGATAACGCCGTTTCGGTTCGGCTTGGTCGAGCGCAATGCCTTGGCGAGGGGCAGTAACAGCGAATGGGGGTTCGCCACCTCTTGCCACTCCGCCGGTTCGACCTTGATCTTAACCGCTGGCTCTCGCCGCGGCGGTGGAGGTTTGGCCATGGCGACGGGCGGCGGCTCGACAGCTGCGAGCGGCACTGGGGTTTTTGTCGGACCGAGTGTGATTAATTCCAGCTGCGCGTTGGCGGTCGTCGTGAAGATGGCCTGTTTGGCCCTCCGTCCCGCGGCCTTATCCCGCCAGAATGCAGCCGTTGGCAGAGGCACGCGGTGATTTTCGCAGATCTGACGAATCTGCCATTCGGAGATACCGAGATGCGCGGCCACCTGCGGCATCTCATGCGACCAGATCAGGTCATAGAGCTGGCGGCGGGTCAGATGGGAAGGCATGTCGACACCGAATGAAAGCAGGCGAATCGCTGTCAGCGTGCCGCTTCAATCGGGTTTTCGCGAGACCGTAAACTCGTTGGCTATCGTGCGTTTTCGGTCTCGCGGCATCGCACTGGCGCGCGGTCGTGGGGCAGTTGGAGTATTTGGTATACACCTCGGCGGCCACGCGCCGCGGCCACCGCTAATCGAGGCGCGCATCCAAGGCGTCTCTCAGCCCGTCGCCGATGAAGTTGAATGACGTTACGGCGAGCGTGATTGCGGCGCCGGGGATGATCGCGAGCCAAGGGGCGCTGGTCAGATAGCTCTGCGCGCTTTCAAGCATGTTGCCCCAACTCGGCGTCGGCGGCTGGATGCCGAAGCCGAGAAAGGAGATGTAGCTCTCCGCCAGGATCGCGTGCGCCACGTTTAGCGTCGCTGCCACCACAATGGGTGCGACAGCGTTCGGCAACAACTCCCGCAGCATGATGCGCCGGCTGCTGGCGCCGAAGGAGACCGCAGCCTGGGCGAACTCGCGGGTCTTGAGGGATCGGATCTGAGCCTCGACGACGCGCGCGACCTCCATCCAGGATGTCATGGCGATCAGGAGGACGATCGACGGCACCGAAGGCGAGACCAGCGCCGAAATCGCCAGCAGCAGGAAGATCGACGGAAAGCACAGCATCGCGTCGACGAAGCGCATGAGGACGGCGCCGACCGCCCCCTCATAGAAGCCGGCGACCATCCCGACGACGATGCCGATGCCCATTGCGATGAGCATGGCGGAGAAGCCGACCGCGAGGGAGATGCGGCCTGCCATCAGGAGACGGGCGAGAATGTCGCGGCCGAGCGGGTCGGTTCCCAGAATATGGGGGCCTGAGAAGGGAACTGCGAAGCGCGAGCGAATGTCGATGAACGTATCGGTGTAAGGCAGAAGCATCGGACCGAACACGCAGGCGAGCGTTAGCAGGACGATCGTTACGGTACCGAAGACGGCCAGCTTGTGACGACGGAACCGCCGGAAACCAGGGCTGGTCCAGAAACCTGGGGCCGGGCCGAGCGAAACCTCGCTCACGAATGGCGCGCCGCTCATCACCGGCTCCCGGAAATACGGGGGTCAGCGACCCCGTAAAGCAGGTCGGCGATCAGGGAACCCAGGAGCACCAGGACCGCTGAGAACATCAGAATGCCCATTACGACGGGGTAGTCGCGATAGCTGATGGAATCGAGGAATAGGCGCCCCATGCCAGGCCAAGCGAAGACGGTTTCCGTCACCAGCGCGCCTGAGAGCAGCGTTGGAACGTGCAGACCGGTGATGGTGATCATCGGAAGCAACGCGTTTCGGAGTGCGTGCCGCAGCAGGATTTGACGCTCGGGAACACCTTTGGCACGAGCCGTGCGGATGTAGTCCTGGTTGACGACATCCAGCATCGAGGAGCGCATGTATCGGCTCCAGACCGCGGTCGAAACCAGAGCCAGCACGATGCAGGGCCCGATCAGGTGATGCAGTTGGTTGAGCAGGGAGCCGTCACCGACCGTGTAGCGGTTGCCGGCCGGTAGCCAGCCGAGACCAACAGAGAAGACGTAGATTACGACGAGGCCGAACCAGAAGGTTGGGATCGAAAGCGCCACCATCGCACCCACGGTCGCTAGCGCGTCGAATAACGAATAGCGCTTGATCGCTCCGAGGATGCCGACCCAGGCCCCGATCGCCATGGCGAGCAATGTGGACGTCAGCATCAATTCCAGCGTCGCGCCCAGATGGGAGGTGATCACATGGAGCACGGATTGCTGATCGCGGTAGGAGCGCCCCCAATCGCCACTCATCATGCGCCATAGCCATTCCGCATATTGAACCGGCAGAGGGCGGTTCAGGCCGAGCTGCTCCGCGATGCGGTCCAGGTCGGCCTGGGTCATCTCGCCGCCTGCGGCGAACTGGGACAGCGGGCCACCGGGCGCCAGATGCAAGATTGCGAAGCCGATCATCGAGACGATGAGCAGCAGCAATAGCGATTGGCCCAGGCGACGGATGAGGAATCCGATCAAGACACCGCTCTCCCAGCTTTGCTCATCAGGTCATTTCGCCCAGTACCAGCTGCCCATGTTCCAGGCGTTCTGGCGCTGGTTGATGTTGGGGCGATAGCCGACGAGGCCTTCCTTGACGCCCTCGATCGGCGCGTACTGGAAGATTGGCAGGATCGGCAGCTCCTCGCGGACGATCTCCTGAAGCTTCAGGTAGATTGCTTTGCGCTTCTCTTGATCGAAGGTTTCCTGGCCCTGCTTCATCAGCGCGTCGGCCTCGGCGTTCTCCCACTGCATGTAGTTGCCGCCACTGCCGCCCTTGACCGGGATGGCGTCGGAAGCAAAGCGCGAGGCCGGGTCAGGATCGACGCCCGTCCGGAAGGTCGTCCCGACCAGCAAGGACTCGAACTTCGATCGAACGTAGAACTCGCCCCATATGACGGCCGCGGGCATGTTGTTGATAGTCATCTTGGCGCCGATCTGCTGCCAATCCTGCTGCATGAGCTGCTGGCACTGTTCACGGAGCTGATTGCCCGTCGTCGTCGAGACGGCGAATTCGAGCGGCACTCCGTTCTTCATCCGCGTGCCCGAGCCGGAACGTTTCCAACCGGCGTCATCAAGAAGCTTGTTGGCCTTGTCCAGGTCGCGCTTTTGAGCCGGCAGGTTCGGGTTGAAAGCCCAGGACTCCCGCGGCGCGAAGGATTCTGTCGGCTTCGGAACGCCGTAATAGATCGCGTCGATGATGGCCTGCTTGTCCATCGCCGCGTAAAGCGCCTGGCGCACTGCTTTCTCGGCAAAGGCCTTGTTGCCGAGGTTCGGCATGATGATTTCGAGATTGCCGCTGGGCGCGACCGCCACCTTGCGGCCCTGAAGCTTGACAGCTTCCTGATAGAAGTTGGCAGGGATGCCCGAGATGATGACGAGGTCGACCTGCCCGGTGCGGAACTGGGCGTAGAGGGCCGTCATGTCCGGCACGTATTTGAGAACGGCCTTTTCAAGGTATGGGCCGTCGCCGTGATAACTCTCGTTCGCGACGAGCGTGATGTTGTCGCCCGGCTGGCGCGTGCCCCAGCGGAAGGGACCGGTTCCCACCGGGGCGTTGTTGAATGGCGCCGTATTCGGATCCCCTGCCTTCCCAAGAATGTGCTTGGGAACGATGTGGGTGTTGGCGAGCATCGCCAGGTAAGGCGCGTAGGCCTTCTCCATGCGCCAGGAGATCTCGTGCGGCCCCTTGACCATAATGTCCTTGAGGAAGGCGTGGCCGACACGCGTGCGCGCCTTGAAGCCGGGCGTGTTGATCAGCTCCAGCGAGTATTTGACGTCCTCGGCCGTAAACGGCGTGCCGTCGTGCCATTTTACGTCGTTGCGTAGCTTCACCGTCCAGGCGAGACCGCCCTCGGCAATACCGCCATTGGCCTCGCTGGGGACCTCCACCGCGAGATCAGGCTTCAAGCTGCCATCCGGTTCTGCCACCCAGAGCGAGTTGAACACGCTCGTCCAGACGACCTCGTCGACTTCGACGCCTGGCATCAGGGGGTTGAATGCGACCGGCTCCTGGGAAAGGCCGACGACGACCACACCTTTCGGCTTGGCGGGAGGCGGGGGATTGGGCTTGCCCGTGGTCTGAGCTTGCGCGCCGAAGCTGGTTGCAGCGGCCAGCGCTCCGGCTCCGAGCCCGAATAGATCACGGCGATTGAGGTCAAGCGACCAGCCAGCGCGATTGATCGTCATGTTTATGTCTCCCCTTCCAAGGCGCCCGGTGGCCGCTTTCGGCTGATGGTCGAGCATCAGAATATTGAACCTGTTGACCAGATATCTTGTTAGCCCAGTTCACTTTAGACGAAAATTTTCATCATAGCCGGCTGCCGTCAAGCGAATTTTGGGTCCTTTCGCAGTGGTAGCGCCGGGTGATTTTCCATAAGCGACTGATATAACGAGCTTTATGCCGTAGAATTGGACGATTTCAGTATAATGGTTGCGTTCGTTCGCTCCTCATCATATCGTCTTCCGATCTCTCCTAGCCGCGAGCTCCCATGTCGGACGCCACTCAGACTGCCGAAAGCCTTGAGCCCGAGACCGAAGAGCAGCTGGAAAACCAAAGGATCGGCCGCCGCCTCCGCGCTCTGCGCACGGAGCGCGGCATGACGATTCTTGAGATGGCGGCAAAGGCTGGAGTGTCGGCAGGCAGTATCAGTCAGATCGAGCGCGGGGCGACCAACCCCTCGATCAGCACCCTGCAGAAACTTCGTGCTGCACTCGGCGTGACGCTGTGGTCATTCCTTGAGAGCGAGGCAGAAGCTCCGCGCGAAAATCCTTACGTTCGGCATCCTGGCGAGAGACCGAAGATCGTCGTTGGCGGCAGCCATTTCACCAAGGAACTGCTCTCGCCCCGCGACAACAATCAGCTCCGCTTCATGATCCTCACCGTGCCGCCCGGAGCCCAGAGCATGGATGTGCTCACGGGGCCGGGCGACAAGGCCGGCTATGTCACGTCGGGCAACGTCGATCTGACGGTGGGAGACGAAGTCTTTCCACTCGCGGAAGGCGACAGCTTCCAGTTTCCGAGCACGATCCCGCACTACCTCACCAACCGCTCGGGCAGTGAGGCCAGGCTGATCTGGATCATCAACATCCGAGAATCGCACCTTTAGGGCGATAGCGTCGGGCCGCGTGAGGCTGCCCATTCTTCTAAACTGTCACGAGGAATCATGATTACGCGTCACGAAGTCACCGGCCGCCTCAGCAAGGTGCTGGTTGCGAATGGGTTCGCTTTCCTGTCCGGCCTGACCGCGAAGGATCGCAGCGGTGGCGTCAAGGAGCAGACCGCTGACATTCTCGCCCAGATCGACAACTACCTGGCGATGGCCGGCACCGACAAAACCCGCATCGTTGTCGGTAACATCTGGCTCAAGGACGTCAGCACCTTCAACGAAATGAACGCAGCCTGGGAAGCCTGGGTCGACCCCAAGCAGCCCCCGGCTCGCGCCACGGTGGAATCGAAGCTGGCTGCCGACGACATCCTTGTCGAAATCCAGGTTCAGGCGCTCGTCTGAGATCACGAGCCCTTCGCCGTGCAACACGGCGAAGGGCATCGACCTTCCGCTTCAATTCGCCTCGCCATCCGGTGCACAGCCATGTCGCAGCCATCCGTCTATCCATCGGTTTCCCCCGGGGATCCTTCCTGGTGGTTCAGCGACGCCCTACGGGTCGAAGGCGGAGAGAAACCTTCGCCTTCGCTCTCCGGTCAGATCACTGTCGACGTTGCAATCGTGGGCGGAGGGTTCACCGGGCTTTGGACGGCTCTGGCTTTGCGCGAACGAGCGCCGAAGCTCTCGATCGCGCTGATCGAGGCGTCTCTCTGCGGCTCCGGCGCCAGCGGCAAGAATGGCGGCAAGGTCCACGGATATTGGGCTTCGCTTGCCGGAATGGCCGCCAATATCGGCGCTGACGGCGCACTCGCAGTGGCGCGAGCCGGCACACGCGCCCAGGATGCCATTCGGGCCTTCGCGACAGCGCCTGGGCGGGATGTCTGGTGGCGCGAGTCCGGCAACGTCCGCGTTTCGGCTGCTCCAGCGCAGGATGCGAAGATCCGGCTCTATGTCGAAACGGCGAAGCGCCTCGGCGTGCCCGACAGTGCGCAAGCGCTGACGCCGGAGCAGGTTGCCGACTATTGCCGCTCGCCGGTATTCCGCGGTGGCCTGTACCTGCCGGAAGGCGCAAACGTGCACCCTGCTCGCCTGGCGCGGGCGCTGCGGAAGGCCGCCATAGAGGCTGGCGTCGCAATCTACGAGAACACGCCGATGACCGGGCTAAACCCCGGTTCGCCGAACCGGATCTCAACGCCGGCCGGCGAAATCATCGCTCGCGACGTCGTCTTGGCGACAAACATCGAATTGGCGAAGCGCCCAGAGGTCAGCCCGCATGTCAGCGTGTTCTCGTCCTACGCGCTTATGACGGCGCCGGCGCCCGAGAAACTGGCTGCGATGGGCTGGAACCGCGACCAGGGGCTCGCCGACTTGCGAATGTTTGTCCACTACTTCCGAAAGACCGTGGATGGTCGCATCCTCATGGGATCCGGGTCCGGGCCGATCAGCTTCGCTGGAAACACAAAGAACCCCGCATTGACCACCGACCGCGCGTCTGCGGCGCGAGCTGAGAAAGGGCTGCGCAGGCTTCTGCCCGGATTTGCCGATGTTCCCGTCGAGAAGGTATGGGGCGGGGGCATCGACGTTTCGTCCGACCGCTTGCCGTTCTTCCGCACTGTAGCGGGTACGCGCATCCACTATGGAGCCGGTTACTCCGGCCACGGCGTCAATCCGACCTATATGGGCGGACAATGCCTGGCCTCGCTTGTGCTCGGCGTGAAGGATGAATGGTCGACGCTGCCGCTGTGCACGCGCGATGTGCCTAAATTGCCGCCCGAACCCTTCAGAGCCGTTGGCGGCAGGCTCGTGCGCTGGGGTATCATTGGGTGCGAGGAGGCTGATGAGCGCGAACAGGAGGCTGGCGTGTTTCAACGCGGTGCGGCTGCAATTCCAAAGCTCTTCGGCCTCAGGATCGGTACGAGATAGCTCTTAGAATGAGCGTAAGTCGATCAGCCGCTGGGAAATTGCGTTGAACGATCCCAAGTAATCGCTCCGAGATCACTCTTTTGCTTGCCATCCGCGATGGTGTCTTGCGCAACTGCGGCGGTGACAACCGTCAATCCCATCGGCCCGAGAGAAGATGGTCCTAGGCCGTTTTGCGCTCGGCCGACAGCCGGTCCGTCAGTTTCGTTGCGGCCTTAATGATGTGATTGCGCAGATAGGCTTTCGCTTTCGGGCTCTTCTGGCGGAAAAGCTCGAGAAGTTCGAGATGTTCCTCGGCGATCTTGCTCTTGTCGAGAGCCAGGCTGTACTGCATCCGCACATAACGCGCCGTCTGGGAGTGCAGCTTTCGGAGGTGTTCGGTGGCGAATGGCTTGCCGGCCGGACGGTAAAGCGCTTCGTGGAAACCCCAGTTGGAATCCCAAGCGGCGATAGGGTCGTCCGAGGCCTCGAACTGATCCGCCAGAGACCGGGCATGAGCTATGTCCTCCTCCGTCGCGGAGGCCATCGCGAGTTCCAGCAACCAGGCCTCGATCTGGCTACGCAGCTCGAAGATCTCCATGATCTGCTCGGGAGACAGGCCCGAAACGACGGCGCCGCGATGAAATTGCTGAGTGACGAAGCCTTCGGCCTCTAGTTGGAATAGAGCTTCGCGGATCGGAACCTTGCTGATGCCGAATTCGGCCGCCAGCTGCTCCTGCATCAGCTGCGTTCCCTCTGCGACCTCGCCAGCGAGGATGCGCCGCCGGAGCTCGTCGGCGACCTCGCCGGCCATCGACTTGCGCTGCAGGCGCATCGGCGTGCCGGTCGGGGAGGGCGCTCGGCTCATGGTTCGTCGATCCAATCGAATGGGGACGATTCGTCCCGGCGGGCTGCCATCTAGCTAGCAAAGCTCGCGCCCGCGAACAATCAAGCGATAAAAGATACAGGATAAATTGCCGGTCGCTCGTGGTCTTGGCTGGCTGCGGGCTTACCGAAAGCGATCGGGCCGATAGGGCGCGAGGTCGATATCCGATCGCCGTTCCGCGACCAGGTCAGCGACGATGCGACCGGTTACCCCGGCTAGCGTCAATCCGGAATGGCCATGGCCGAAGGCGAAGATTGCGTTACGATGCCGAGGCGAGCGACCGATCACCGGAAGGCTGTCCGGTGTCGAGGGGCGGTGTCCCATCCAAGTCGTCGCGCCGTCAGCGGCCAGCCCCGGAAGAAGCCTTTGCGCCAGGGGCAGGAGACGCCTGGCCCGTGCGAGTTCGGGCGGTGCGCCGACCGCGGCGAGCTCGGCCGTCCCGGCTAGGACGATCGCGTCATCCGATGGCGCCATCGCGAAGCGATAGTCGCCGGATAGGATCGTACGCTGCAGCCTGATCTCCGGCATCGGCAACCTGAGGTGATAGCCGCGTTCGGAGTCGAGGGGGATAGTGCAGCCTAGCTGCCGGGCGAAGGGTTTGGAGAACGCCCCTAGTGCGACCACGATCTGGTCGGCCGTGACCGACCCCTTTTCGGTCGCCAGGGCGAAGCCTGTGTCCGTGCGCGCGATATCCCTGATCTCGGCTTGCAGGACGCGCCCGCCGGAACCGGAGAAGTGTCCGGCGAGAGCCGCGACGAAGCGGTAGGGGTTCACCGTCTGGTAGCTGTTCGGCAGAAATACTGCCCGTTCGATCGCGGGGCTCAAGGCCGGTTCCAGCTCACGCGCTTCCCGGCCGGTCAGCAGTTGCACCTCGACATCGCGGGCGCGCCGCATCGCGAGGTTGCCGGCAGCGGCGGCGAAGGCTGCCTGTGTTTCATAGACATAGAGCTCGCCTGAGCGCCGGACCATGTCGCCGATTCCCGCAGCCTGGATCAGCGGCCGGTAGGCGTCGAAGGAGGTCGGGATGATCGCGGCCAGCGCCCGTGAATTCGCCTCCGCTCGCCCGGCCGACGCTTCCTTCATGAAGCGTAGCAGATAGGGCGCCAGCGAGGGCAGGTGACGCCAGCGGACGACCAGAGGCTGGTCGGGATCGAGGAGCATTCGTGGAACTGCACGCAGGATGCCGGGCATGGCGATGGGAACGACGCTGGAGCACTGGATTAGCCCCGCATTGCCAAATGAGCAGCCGCGCGCAGGCTCGTCCCGGTCGATGAGCAGCACGTCGTGGCCTTCCCGCTGGAGGTAGAGCGCGCAGGCGATGCCCACCGCACCGGCGCCTAGCACCGCGACCTTCGCCGTTACCATGATCGGAACCCCGTGCACGACCGGCCGCGAGGCGGCCCAGCATCTAGTCTAAAAGATACAAGATAAGATATCTTGCATAAGAACGAACTCTGGCGCAATCTCCGGGCTCCGGCGCCGTGGCGCCCTATCCGAAAGGAACGGACCGATGCTGACCGGCAATCCTGTCTTCGATGCTTTCGTTCGCGATATGCATGCCCTGATGGAGGAAGCGGGTGAGGCAGAGGCCGTCATCCTCGAAAAGGGCCGCGCTCGGGTCGCCGCGCTTGTCGCCGACGATTCCTGGCTGCCGGAGGAATACACCCAGCCCCATGCGGAGCATTTCAAGCAGTATGTGCTGCATCGCGACGGCGAGCGCGGCTTCACGGTGATGAGCGTCGTCTGGAACAAGGGTCAGAGCGCGATGGCACACGACCACAAGACCTGGGGCATCATCGGACAGCTGCGCGGGGCGGAGCGCGAGCGCGAATACGAGGAGCCGGTGCCTGGCCAGCCCCTGAAGCTGCGCTCCGAGACCGTCATGCGCCCAGGAGACACCTGCATCCTCTCACCCGATACAGGCGATATCCATGACGTAGCAAACGCCTTCGACGGCGTTTCCGTCAGCATCCACGTCTACGGCGCCGATCTGCCGAGCCTCGCCGATCGCAGGCATCGCTACGAGGTCGAGACCGGCAAGGCCATCCCCTTCGTCACGACCTATTACTGAACCTTGCGGCTGCCGGCATCGGATCGGACGATTATGCACCCAACGGACAGGCCCGCTGCAGGAGCAAGCCCGAGGATCGCGATCCTCGGCATCCATCTGGAAGCGAACCGCTTCGCGCCAGTGACGGTTCGCGCCGATTTCGACAAAGAATGTTGGGCCGAGGGTGGGGCGATCTCGCGCGGCGCCTATCAGCCGAGCCACCTGCCGCTGGAGATACCCGGCTTCTATCGGCGCATGGACGAAACCGGCCCGTGGACGCCGGTGCCGATCATCCTGGCGGCGGCGCAGCCGGGAGGGCCGATCGTCCAGGACGTCTTCGACGAATTCATCGACAAGGCCATGACCGGCCTCGCCGCGGCGCTCCCGGTCGATGCCGTCTATATCTGCAGCCATGGGGGCTCTTCAACCACGGCCGACGACGACAATGACGGCACGCTCGCCCTGCGCGTCCGTGCGATCGTCGGTCCGTCCGTTCCCATCGTCGTCACGCATGATCTGCATTGCGGTATCTCCGACCGGATGGTCGAGACCGTGGACGGCCTCATCGCCTATAAGACCAACCCGCATGTCGATCACCGCGAGACGGCGGCGAAAGCGGCCGATTTCCTGCGCCGCAAGCTTGCCGGCATGGACGTCCGACGGTCGTTCATCCGCTTGCCGCTGTCGCCGCCGGGCGTCGCGATGTCGGGGCTCGTCGGTCCCTATGCCGATCTGCTGGCGCTGGCGCGCGATCTGACGAAAGGACCGATCTTCGACGTCTCGGTGACGGGCGGCTTCGTTCTCACCGACCTACCGAAATGCGGCTTCACCATTGGTGTCATCGCGGAGGGCGATCAGGAGGCGGCAGATCGTGTCGCCAGGCAGGTCGCGGAAGCGGCCTGGGCCGACCGGCAGCGCTACCTGCGGCCTCTAACGACGCTGGATCACGGTATAGCCCTCGCACGTGCGGCGGCTATGGGGAAAGCGCCGCCGGTCCTGCTCGCGGATATTTCCGACAATCCGGGTGGTGGGGCGCGAGGCAACACGACCTGGGTGCTGCATGCCCTGCACGAAGCCCGGATATCGGGTGCGGTGCTCGGCCTGTTCACCGACGAGGAGCTCGCGGGAGCGGCCAGGCGGGCAGGTGCCGGCGCGCGGTTGCACGCGGTCTTCAATGCGGTCGAAGACGAATTCGCCCGGCGCTTTGAGGTCGGCGCGACGGTCGAGGCCATCTCGGACGGCTCGGCCATCGGGCGGCGGGGGCGCGATGCCGGGCGGGAGATCACGCTTGGCCCATCCGCCTTGCTGCGCCTCGATGATTCCGGTCTGCGCGTCGTGGTCACGAGCCTGCGCGAGCAGCTTTGCGATCCGGTGATGCTGGAGATGTTCGGCATCGACATCGCGGCGATGCGTTGCGTCGTCCTGAAGAGCCGCGGTCATTTTCGCGCGGGATTCGATGAGTTTTTCCCCGACGAGCGGATTTTCGAGGTCGACACGCCGGGCCTGACCAGCGCCGTGCTGAGCAACTACCGCTTCCGAGGCATTCGCCGTCCCTTTTTCCCGCTCGATCCAGAGACGAGCTGGCAACCGCCGGTCGATTGCAGCGTCCGTTGACGGCTCTCGTTCTCGTCATCCGTTCCGGAAAGGCCGCTTCGTGAATCCGCCTGAGATGCATCCGTACTATGCCGAGCGCGCTCCGGCGATCCGGGCCGATTTCGGAGAGAGCCTCGATCTTGCCCGGCCGCATTTCGACGGGCTGCTGCCGGCGGAGCCCTTCGAGGAGCTCCGCTCCGAAGCGTTGGAGGAGCTAATGCAGGTGCTGCCGACGCTGCCTTATGTCGGTGGCGCGCAGGGTCGTATGACCCAGTATTTCGAGCAGAATGCCGGGGTGTTCGCGCTGGGGCGGGTCCTGCGGCGCCGGCGCGTCGCGGCGAAGATCATGTCGCCGTTGCTGCGCCATGTCTTTCTGGCAAAGCTCCGGAGCCGGCCGCGCGACGAGCGGCTGCAGATGGGCCGCCGCTTCATGTCCGATGCCAGCAAGGCAATGCTACGCAGCGACGCGGTCCGCAGTCAGCGGCGCGAGGATCCCGGCGATTTCGCCTATCGCTTCGTGGAGCCGGGCTCGGCGGGCGAGAAGGCTTTCGAATTCGGATTGGACTACGACGAATGCGGCTTCTGCAAGATGAGCAAGGCCAATGGCGATGAGGATATCCTGCCGATGATCTGCGCCATGGACGAGGAATCCTATGCGCTGCGCGGCATCGCTCTCTCCCGGACGACGACGCTGGCTTCGGGCGCGCGCTGCTGCAATTTCCGATACGCCCGGCTGCATGGCGACGAGGTTCCCTGAGCGCGCGACGGGCCGATCAAGACGGGCGCCCTCATCGGCAAAAGGATGCTGCAATGAGCGAAGTCGAACGGCGCTTGGCGGAAGCAGGCTTGCGGTTGCCCCCGGCCGCGGCCCCGGTCGCGAACTATGTGCCGGCCGTGCGGATCGCGGACCTGGTCTTCATTTCCGGCCAGATCTGCTTCGGAGAAGGCGGCGTGATCGCGCCGGCGCATCGTGGCAAGCTCGGCGATACGGTGTCTGAAGCCAACGGGCGTGCCGCTGCGGGAGTGGCCGGCCTCAACCTACTCGCTCAGCTTAAGCTTGCCGTGGGAGATCTAGATCGCGTGGCGTGCTGCGTCCGCCTCTGCGGCTATATCAATGCGGTGCCGAACTATGATGCACTGCCGCAGGTGATGAACGGTGCTTCCGACCTGATGGTTCTGGCCTTCGGCGAGGTCGGCCGCCACGCTCGCACGACGGTCGGTGTGGCTCAGCTGCCGTTGGATAGCGCCGTCGAGGTTGAGGCGATTTTTGCGGTAGCCTGAGGGAGCCGGCGCCGGCCTCATCGCCTGGCGAGGACGTGCCGGGCCAGGCGGTGGACGTCCTCGCGCGCATTGTAGAAGAACGGCGTCACTCGCAGATAGGGACCGCGTGCAGCCGCGAAGATCTGCTGCGCGGCGAGGCTGAGCCGCGTCGCCTCGGCATCCTCCACGGGAATACTGGCGATGCCGGCGCGCGAACCTTCCGGAGCTGCGAGTTCGATGCCGCCGGCGCGCAGCTCCTCTGCCAGCCAGGCCACGAGCTGGTTCGTTCGGGCTTGAACGAGAGACCAGCCCAATGTCCCGCCCATGAGCTCGAGCGAGGCGCCGAGAGCGAACAGGCCGGGATAATTGACATGGGCGAATTGCAGCCCCTCTTCCGGCTGCTGGTTAAGATAGCCCCGAAAGGCCGGTCGCATGCGGGCACGGGCGCGTTCCCTGACCACGCAAACCGCGACGCCAAAGCCAGCGAGAAGCCATTTGAAGACGCCCGAGACGTAGACGTCGACCTGCGCCAGCGAAACCGGCGTTGCGCCAAGCGCATGAATGCCGTCGACAATGAGCAGGATGCCCTTCTCCTGGCAGGCTGCGCCGAGGCGATCGAGGTCGAGTTTTGTTCCGGCGATCGAATGGACATGCGCAACGACAAGAGCTCGCGTGCCCGGCTTGAGCGCGGCCAACAAGGCATCCTCGCGCTCGGCCTCGCTCGGGACCGCGACCTGCCTGACCGTGGCGCCGGCTCGTAGTGCGCCTTCCCAGGCCAGGCGGACCGAGGGAAACTCGTCGGAAGCGACGACGATTTCATCGCCAGCGCGCCAATCGATGCTGTGGCCAACGATATTGAGCGCATCGGTCGTGCCGGAAAAGAAGTCGATCTCGTCCGGAAGTACGCCGAGCCAGCCGGCCAAATTCTGGCGGATCGCAGCGGCTTTGGCCTGCCAGGTGTCGCGCGCCACATAGCCCCGCGATTTCGCCTCGAAGAACTCCGCAACAGCCCGAGCATGGCCCGGAAAGGAGAGTCCGGCGCTGCCGGTGTCGAGATAGGCACAGTGCGATGTGGCAGGGAAAAGCTATCGGCAGAGCTGGGGAGGGTCTTCCGAGATGCCGGTTAGCACGTTCAGCATGGCCATCCCTTCAGATCGGGTTGGGAGACGTTGGAGGGTATGAAAAGAGGCTAGGCCGCGATCGCGCTGCGCAGAGCTCGTGCAATCTCCGCCATGCCCGCGTTCTTGTCCTCGACGGACGCCTTGGTTTCGGTGGTCAGGATCGTGAAGACGATCGGCCTGCGTCCCGGCGGCCAGATGATGCCGGTGTCGTTGTTGGTGCCGAAGCCGCCGGCGCCGGTCTTGTCGCCGACCTTCCAGTCCTTCGGGAGGCCGGCGCGGACCTTGGTGTCGCCGACCTTGTTGCCAACCAGCCAGGCCGCGAGCTGGTCGCGCGAGCCGGCGGAGAGGGCGCTGCCGAGCACGAGCTTGTCTATCGTTGCGCTGAGGGCGTTGGGCGTTGTCGTGTCGCGCGGATCGCCGGGCGTGGCTTCATTGAGCTCGGTTTCCCAGCGATCGAGTCTGGAGACCGTATCGCCGACGCCGCGCAGGAACCGCGTCAGGCCTTCCGGGCCGCCGATCGACTTGAGCATCAGATTGCCGGCCGTATTGTCGCTGGTCGCCACAGCAGCTGCGCAGATATCGCCGATCGTCATGCCGGGCTCGCCGACATGCTCCTTGGTGACCGGCGAATAGGTCACAAGCTCGCTGGCCGGGAAGACGACGCGTCGGTCGAGCCGATCCTCGCCCCGGTCGACGCGCGCCAGTACCGCTGCCGCTGCCAGAGCCTTGAAGGTGCTGCACATCGGGAAGCGCTCATCGGCGCGGTGCGTCCATGTCCTCCCGTTTTCGATGTCGCGAATGCTGACGCCGAGCCGCGATTGCAGCCGTGCCTCCACATCGCGAATGACTTTCATCAGCGGATCGGCGGCCGTTTGCGCGACCGTCGGCACCGGAAAGAGCGCCGTTGGCAGGGACATTGCCGCGATGGTGCCGATCGCATTCCGACGGCTATACGTGGTCATGAGTCTCGTCCTCTGTCGGGCGGGGTTCTGGTCATTGCAGTCGCAAAGTTGCGCGCTCGTCAGGAGCCCGATGCGATGTCGCATATGACCGCCGCGGCTTTCCGGATCTCGTCGGGGCCGATATCGAGATAGGTCACGAGGCGCAGCCGCGTGGGACTCAGCACGCTTGGCCGCACGCCGCGCTCGATCATGCGGCGCTGGAATTCGGCTGCTGCGATTCCGGTCGCGCCGATGTTCACATAGACCATGTTGGTCTCGACCGGCTCGACGCTGAGAGAGCTGGCCTCGCCCAGCAAACCGGCCAGCAGGCAGGCGTTGGCATGGTCCTCGGCCAGGCGCTCGACATGGTGATCGAGCGCATGCAGGCAGCCCGCCGCCATCATGCCGGCCTGGCGCATCGACCCGCCGAGCCGCTGTTTCCACTCCCAGGCTTCGGCGATGAGGTCCGCGCTCCCGGCGAGCACCGCGCCGAAGGGGGCGCCCAATCCCTTGGTGAAATCGAGGAACACCGTGTCGAAGGGAGCGGCATACCGTTCGGCGCCGATGCCGGAAGCCACGACAGCGTTCATCAAGCGCGCGCCGTCCAGATGGGCGGCCAGGCCATGCTGCCGCGCCAGCCCGACGATCCCCTCGATCTGAGTCAACGGCCACACGCCACCGCCGCCGAGATTGGTGGTTTGCTCGACGCTGACGAGCCGGCTCTTTGGCATCAGTCGCGCGCGGGGACGGATTGCCTTGGCCAGGCTTTCGACGTCGAACATGCCGGCAGCTCCCTCCAGCGGCCGGACCATGGCCCCGGCAAGGGCCGCAACGGCGCCGCCTTCGAAATTGAAGATATGGGCGTCGCGATGGGCGATGACCTCGTCGCCCGGCCGGCAGTGGAGCAGCACGGCGATCTCGTTGGCCATGGTTCCGGATGGGAGAAAGACCGCCGCCTCCTTGCCCAGCAAGCCGGCGACTCGTTCCAGCAGCCGGAGCACGGTCGGATCTTCGTTCTGCTGCTCGTCGCCGACGACCGCCTCGGCGATGGCCTTGCGCATCGCTGCCGTCGGGCGGCTCTTGGTATCGCTGTAGAGGTCGATCATGCCGGTTCCACGGGGAGGGGCGTGTCTCTAAAAGATACTTTATCTAATATCATGTCAACCGCGTTACGGACTCGCTATCGAGGCCTGGCTCGAGGTCGAGCGGAGACGCGCGACGCCTCTCCCGGATTGTAGGAAAGATACTTTATCTTGACGGTTGTCGCCGGGCGCGCCACTCTGTGCCGGCTTTGAAGCATCTTAGGCCGACCGTAGGGAGACACGCATGCTGGAGCGGCAGATTCGCGGCATGATCGACGACGTGAAAGGCGGGCGCTTGTCGCGCCGCGCGTTCCTGTCGCGCATGATGGCGGCCGGGATCGGTTTGCCCGCGGCGGGCACGCTGCTCTCCCATGCCGGCGTGGCCAATGCGCAGGCCGGCTTCGCCTACAAGCCGGTCAAGGCCGGCGGCGGCGGCACGCTGCGTATCTTGCAATGGCAGGCCGCGACCTTCCTCAATCCGCATCTCGCGACGGGGAGCAAGGATTGGTACGGGGCAGGTGTCTTTTACGAACCCCTTGCGGGCTGGGACAGCGACGGCAACCTCGTCCCGTTCCTGGCCGCCGAGATTCCATCCATCGAGAACGGCGGCGTCGCGAGGGACGGCACCTCGGTCATCTGGAAGCTGAAGCGCGGCGTCACCTGGCATGACGGCGCGCCGTTCACGGCCGACGATTGCGTCTTCAACTGGGACTATGCCCGCGATCCGGCCACGGCGGCCTATACGACCGGAACCTATCGCGACATCACGGTCGAGAAACTGGACAGCCACACGATCCGGATCGTCTTCAAGGCCCCGACGCCGTTCTGGGCCGATGCCTTTGTCGGCACGCGCGGAATGCTGATCCCGAAGCATCTCTTCGAGACCTACAAGGGCGCGAGCTCTCGCGACGCTCCGCACAATCTCAAACCCGTCGGAACGGGCCCCTATCTGTTCGACACGTTTCGGCCCGGCGATGTCCTGCATGCGCGCCGCAACCCGAATTACCATGTACCGGCGAAGCCGCATTTCGATGCGGTCGACATCAAGGGCGGCGGCGATGCGACCTCGGCGGCGCGCGCCGTCATGCAGACCGAGGATTACGACTTCGCCTATAACCTGCAGGTCGAAGATGCCGTGCTGAAGCGGATGGAAGCGGCCGGCAAGGGCAAGATCGACATCGTGCCCTCGGCTCATATCGAGCATATCCAGCTCAACGCTTCCGATCCCTGGAGCGAGGTGGACGGCGAACGCGGCAGCCCGAAATCACACCATCCCATCTTCTCCGACAAGCGGGTGCGCCAGGCGCTGACCATGCTGGTCGACCGCGGCTCGATCCAGACGGGTATCTACGGGCGCGACGCCTCGGCCACCGCAAATTTCCTCAACGCGCCGCCGCGTTTCGTCAGCAAGAATACGAGCTGGACGTTCGCGATCGACAAGGCATCCGCACTTCTCGACGATGCCGGCTGGAAGCCGGGTGCCGACGGCATCCGCCAAAAGGACGGCCGGCGCTTCAAGCTGGTCTTCCAGACGGCGACGAACTCCCTCAGGCAAAAGACGCAGATGGTCGTCAAGCACGCCTGCGGGAAGGCCGGGATCGAGGTCGAGCTCAAGACCGTCGAGGCCGGCGTCTTCTTCTCTTCCGACCCGGCGAACCCCGACAATATCGGGCATTTCTATGCCGATCTCCAGATGTACACCTCGCCGCTGAACCAGCCGGACCCCGGCGCCTTCATGCAGCAGTTCCTCTCCGACCAGATTAGCAGCAAGGCGAATAACTGGCAGGCCCGCAACGTCACCCGCTGGCGAAACGCGGAATTCGACGAGACCTACCGCGCCTGCCAGGCGGAGATGGACCCGGTCAAGCGGGCCGCCCTGGCCATCCGCCTGAACGACCTCGTCGTCGAGGATGTCGCCGTGATCCCGATCGTGACCCGCAAGGTGCTGGCCGGTATGAAGAAAAACATTCAGGCCTCGCTGAGTGCCTGGGAGGCCTACACCTGGGACCTCGGAAGCTGGTATCGCGAGGGCTGACCGGTTGGTCTGTTGCTCCATACGATGCCCCGTATTCTCTAGGCTCTGGCGCTTCGAGACCGAAATACGCCGCGAAAGTACGGCAGGAGTTCCATGATGACCATCATCGAGCAGATCAGTCCCTTTCTCGACGAGCTCAAGGCGATTCGGCAGGATATCCATCGCCACCCGGAACTCGGCCTCGAGGAAAACCGCACCGCCGGGATCGTCGCCGGCAAGCTGCGGGAATGGGGCATCGAGGTCGTCGAGGGCATCGGCCAGACCGGCGTTGTCGGCATCGTGAAGGGCAGCCGCCCCGGCCAGCGCATGATAGGCCTGCGGGCCGATATGGACGCATTGCCGATCGCGGAGAAGACTGGGCTGCCTTATGCGTCACAGAATCCGGGCATCATGCATGCCTGCGGCCATGACGGTCACACGACGATGCTGCTCGGGGCCGCGCGCCACCTCGCTGCGAACCGCGATTTCGCGGGAACGGCGGTGCTGATCTTCCAGCCAGCGGAGGAGGGCAGGGGCGGTGCGCGCGCCATGGTGCGGGACGGGCTGTTCGAGCGCTTCCCCTGTGACGCCATATACGGCCTGCATAATCGGCCAGGCATGCCGATCGGCGAGTTCGCCATGCGGCCGGGCGTTGTCACCGCGAATTGCGACCGCTGGGGCGTGACCTTCCACGGCACGGGCGGCCATGGCGGCTCGACCCCGCACCTTGCCACCGATGTCACCGTGGTCGCAGGGCATTTCCTGCTCGCTGTTCAGTCGATCGTCAGCCGTAATATCGCTGCGCGCGAGACGGCCGTGCTGTCCGTTGGCTTCGTTCAGGCCGGCGCGGCTGAGTCCCCCAACGTGATGCCTTCGGAACTGACCGTCCGGGGCGTGACGCGTACCTTCGACACGGCGGTGCGCGAAACGATCCGGACGCGGCTGGAGGCGCTCGCCCAGTCGCTCGCAGAGGCCCATGGCTGCCGGGCCGAGGTGGAATACTGGCAGACCGGCTACGCCGTCATCAACGGCGAGGAGCCAGCTGCGGCGGCGCGGGCCGCTGCGGTCGCGCTTGTCGGGGAGGACAAGGTTGCCGGCGGTTTGCCTCCTTCGACCGGCGGCGAGGATTTCGCCGAGATGATGCATGTCGTGCCCGGCTGCATGGCCTCGATCGGCAATGGCGCCGACGGTGGCGAACTCGCTCCACGGCTGCATACGCCGGTTTTCGACTTCAACGACGAAGCGCTGCCTTATGGCGTCGCTTATTGGGTCGGCGTTGTCGAGCAAGAATTGGGCTCGCAGCGATAGCCCGGAACGTGGCCCTCGAAAGAGGGCAGCATTCTCATGCAAGGCCGGGACCAGATTGCGCTAATCGCAGCTGAAGATTCGCTTCCCGCGTGCCGCCTCAATTGGACTTTCGCGAGAGCGGAAAGCTTCACGGTTACCGCGCGGTTGCAGTCTCGCGCGTCCACGCTATTCGACGGGCGCCCACCAGCTTCACGCTAGTTCATTTAACGTAATTTGTACCGGAGCGACGCGCGCGCATTCCAATTGACAGGGGCGAACGGCAGTGAAATATAAGAACAGCACAGTAAATCGCTTGCCAAGGTTGGGGTCGAGGGTTCGAATCCCTTCGCCCGCTCCAGACAATCTCAGGACCTGAGAAGCATGCAAGCGTCGGATCTTCCGGTGCTTTTTGCTTTTTGGGCCTGCGGGTTTCGGACCGATTTCCGTAGGACTCCGAAAGCCCGTGGTTACCTCGCGGTTACAAGTACGCCTTGGTGGCCATTCGCCCACGCTCACTGCTTGAAGCAACCTTCCCGATGTCACTGCAGGAAATGCGGATGCCGACGATCTTGGGTTCGCAGAGGCGGTAGTGCTCGACCTGTCTCGTTGATGAAGCTGCGTTCGGCGATCTGCCGGCGGCGTTCATCCCGGCCGCCCTGGCGACATTGGGTCCATCCAATGGCAACGAGACGCTGGCGCGATAGGATGCCCATCAAGAAACATAGCTCCCACTGCATTCTGATGATGACTTCCGCGAAAGCTAGGGAGCGATGATGTCCCCCCCAAGCATGCGGGCTATCCAATCAGAATGTTGGGAAATGCGCGTCATTACGTCATTGCGACTTCCAACTCCTCCACACCGATCCGGTCCACCGCTGGCAATCCCGAGTAGGAGAAATTGCCCGTCTGGCTGTTCAACGCCACCAAGGCCTCCGCTGTCGCCGGCGCACGTCGCAGTAGACCCGGAACGAGGCCCGAAGCAGATGGCATCGCGGGGTCCGCTGCAGCGATCGGAGGACAAGCGAACCATGTCTCCGACACGCATCTGCTCCGCGCTGGCGCCGCCCTGTGGTGACGTCGTTCCCCATCCGGCCGCCACCACGTTGGAGCCGAACGGGACAAGGCGCTCGTCGGCCGCGGCATCCCTTGGGATCAAAACCGGGGGTTTTCCCCCGGGGCGCTCCCAGACCCATCGCGGCGCGGGTTCATAGAGACGAAGGACCGCAAGGTCGTTCCCTGCCCGCCAATTTCCATTCCAGCCACTGAGGCAGGTATAGCTCTCGACACGCATCTCGCGGTATTGGTCCCTGTTTTCGCCTTGCTGCTGCAAGCTACGACTATAGGTGACGATTACGCGTAAGTAGTCGGGATGATAGACGATTGGTCGCCCCACAGCATCTGAATACGCCAGACAATGCGCGGCCGTCAGTAAGCGGTGCGAGGAAACGAACACCGCTCCACAGCGATGGCGATCAGCAGCGTTGTCCGCGCCGGTCCGCGCTAGCGACGCCATGATCGGTAGTTCACCCGCCGTAGCTGGACGGCTCTCGACCATCCGCGGAGACAGACGCGCAGCCATCGTTGTGTTCGTCGCCGGGGCCGGCATCATGCCGCAGCTGGAGGGTGTTCGAATTTGCGCCGCAACCTGCCCATCTCCCAGTAATGCAAGAGCGATGGTCGTGATCGCCATCTTTTGCCCTAGCGGAATGTTCATGTTTATCTTCCTCGCCGAACTGCAGCTGGCATAAACTCACCTCAGTAGGCCATGGGAGGCAAGGAGATGACCCGGACTGTAGCAGCTGGGATGCGCTGCTTCCTACCGCTCGTTCTGATGCTGATCGGGCCATGGAGCTCCTATTCTTACGCCCAACAAACCCGCGAACTGAACGGTGTCGTGCGCAAGGATTTCGCTGGAGCGGTCAGTATCGACCGCCCCGGAATCGGTTCGACATCTCTGACCGGTCCCAACGCCGCGATGCTGAACCGGGTTCTGAAGCCGATCGAAGGGTTTCCGGTTCAGCTATCTGTTCCAAATGCGCCCCGCGACTTGGCTGGCGTTCTGAATTCCATTCGCGTCAATCCAATTGTGTTGGCGCCGCAGCCTGCGGTGAATGATCTATCCGCGGCAAGCAATGCGCGTTTGGCGGCCTACCGAAGCCAGCTTGAGGCGATTGCAGCGCGCGCCAATGGGTTGACCAACGATGTGTTCCAAAACTGGGCGAAACAGGCTTTCGACGCGCGGGGCTTTCCTCAAGCCGATACGACGGCCGCCGACATCAGCCGTTGGAAAATGAGTGCCGACACTCTCATTACCAATGACAGACCCTTCGCGGCGTGGCTCGATAATCAGCTCGTTGGTCGCACATCGGCGGCGCGACCATTGCCGCCGCCGGCGCAACCTTCGGCCGATCCCGTCTCAAGCTTTGAGGCGGCATGCAGCGACTATCTCAAGCAAGCTGATCAGGACGATCCGGTTCTACAAGAATATATCCTTGGTTACACCGGCCAGGCGCTGGATGCCGCTGACCCATCAAGGCGGGCGGTAGAATTCTGGCGCGCGCGCTTGACGCCGCGCTCACAATACGGCGGCGACGACGCATTTCCCGTTTGCTCTTACAAGAGGCTCACCGAGCTCGCACGGACCGTCGTCTATCTGAAAAGAGGTGAGCAGCACTGCACGGGTTTCCTCGTCGCCCCCACGCTGGTGATGACGGCCGCACATTGCTTGGCTCGCAAGCTTGCGCTCCCGGGCGGCGGATTCCGAACGGGAGTCCTGAGTGCTGCCGAGATCACGGGTTTCGTTGCGCGTTTCGATGGCGGCAGTAAGGGCGCGGTGCGCAGAAACGTTGCTCGCGTATTGTTTCCGATCATGGACGAGGCAGGGGTCGCGGACATCGTGGCGAAACTTGCCTACACATCCGATTTGCCCGACATCGCCCTGCTTGAACTTGAAGAAGCGTTCACCATCGAAGCGGCGGACGGGCCAATATTAGCACCGTTGTGTCAAAATGAACGGCCGGAGGAGATTGCGCAGGCCTTCGTCACGATCGGTTACCAGGAGAATGATCGTTTGCGCATCTTCGATAACGCGCGCACGCTCATGCCCTATCGGGTCGAGGTCGATGTTCGCGATCTGCTTGTCTGTAGGCTTGGCGGGCCGCTCTGGCGGGCGAAAGCATCTTTGGAAGCCGCCAAGCCCGACGACAAAGATCGCCGAGAACGCATAATACGCAATACCGGAGCAATTCTGCAGAGTATCCGCCGGGCCTATGTCCGCCCGCGTCCGGACAAGGCTTTCCTGTTGATGCACCCCGGTTACGACAGCAGGCGCGGCATGCCCGCTTTCGTTTTCGATCCGGACGTTTCGGGGGGCGTTTCAGGCGGCCCCGTTATCGACAGGCGGGCCTTGTGCGTACGTGGCGTGTTCTCCGCCAGCCTTGGCGACCATCAGATCCAAAGCGCGAACTGGTTCGCTCACGAAGTCGCGACGCCGGTGGAGGCCGGCAGGGCGGCCATGACAGCGGCGGCAGCGCGGGGCACGGCTCAGATGACAGAGAGCGGCCAGCGATTGACCGAGGCCTTGAAAGCGATATCCGCGCTCGAAGCGGCGCGGGAAGCCGATGCACGAAAAGACGGCGCTCCTCCCCCCTGCGAGTGAGTTCCTGACTCAAGAGGTGTTGCGTCCAACTTTGGACGCGCGGTGATCCAGCTAGGGACGTACGAGGGGATTGAACGTCTGGAACTTTACTCCCTGTGCGGCAAACCAGCTGAATACATCCGTGCGACCGACGATCGTGTAAATGCCACCGCCACCGCATCGGGCTTCAGCAAGGGGTTGCGTCAGCGGGGCAGGTCTCGATGTCACGCCGACGAGGGCTGTGACGTTAATCGCTTGCCGCACATCGGGTGGGAGATCGGGATTCGGATCTTCCATGAGCATGTCGACCACCACTGGCCCGCCGCTGTCGCCACCGCATGTGTCACGCTGCACACTTGAGCTTCCAGCCTCCGCCAGGATCATTTCCGCGAAGGGAGCGCAGTTGCGCCACCAGATGCGTTCGGCGCAGTCACGGGTCAAGACAGGCACGTTAGCACGCATCCGCCGTCCGATTGACCCATTCTCCGTGCGGCCGTAGCCGACGACAGTCAGAAGCGTGCCGGGCCGCGTGGTCTCCTTGAGGAAGGCCCAAAGCGGCGCCCCGGGCGCATCGCGAGCTAGCTCCCGCTGCTCCTCATCGGTCTGGTCGGTGGGCAAGATGTTGCGGTCAACCTTGAGTAGCGCCAGATCACGGCCATAACGCCCGGTGCCGCGGCACCAGGACGGGTCAAACAGGATCGGCGCTCCCGATAACCGAAGCTCGCGTCGGCTGCCGTTCCGGCGATCCACGATCGGAGCCCGCCATTGTCGGCTGACATCGACCTCGTTGCTGAGTTCATAACTCTGGGGGACGCCGCATCCGCAATGTGCTGCTGTCAAGACATGCCGGCTATCGAGCCGTGTTCCGGTACAAAGCTGCTCCTCACCGAGCGCATTGCGATATCTAACGGCGTAGACATGGCCATAGCGTATGTCTGCTACGCCGTTGATGACACGTTGCCTGTCAAGCTCGGAGAGCGGGCGGTCAAAGGCGGTCTCGCCGCGAATAACGAAGGGCTCAATACCGATCGCATGGCCGGCATCACCGCCAGGACGCCGGACTCCTGAGACAAATGCGCCACTTCCCTGAGCGATGGCGATAGAGAACGGCAGATCGACGGCAAGGATGGTCGCAAGCGCCAACAGGGGCAGCCAGCAGCGCCTCTTCATCGACGGTTCTCCTGCCGCCAGCGCGCGGCGCATTCATCGAAGGAGGAACCATTGCCGATGCAGGCATCGATGAAGGTTTCCATAGCCTTATCCGCTAGAGGGTTGACGGCCTCGCTCCGGATCGCTGCCGCATCGCCGCGGGAGGGGATGGAGCCCGCTCTACCTTCGCTGGCTTTCTGTGCGGCGCGGAGGGCATCGAGACGCTCGACGTATTGGCGTTGCGCGTCGATCAAGTTGGCGTTGGCCTGGATCAGCTTTTCTTCGCGTGATGCGTCCTGGATGCGCAACGTGACGATCTGTCCGGGAATGGCAACGATGGCCTGGGCAACGACCAGCGGAATCCTGGAGAACTCGTTCAGCTCCGATGTCTTATCGATCGTGACGTCAGTCAGAACGCCGCCAGCGAAGGCTAGACGCGTTTTGCGTGTGGCGAATACAGCGCGCTCGACGGTCACGGCCAACGGGGGCGCAAGATCGGGAAACTCCATCGCTTCACGGCGATGCAATATCCAAGGGTTGCGCCCGCGCGGATCCGGCTTGCGTAGCACGGTCACCATGTAGCTCATCAGTGGCCGATACAGAATCCCGCGTGCATCGGCGCCTTCCGGAATGGGCTGCGCACGAGCCAATTCGGCTGCCGGACTGAGCGTCACCGGTCCGCGCTGATCGCAGAAGCGTTCCGCGCCATGCCCTCCTTCCGGAACATGCACCCCTTCGATCACAAGGCACAGGCCATAATCGCGAAGCGTCGACTTGTGCTGGCTATAGGCTCGGGGATCGAACGGGTCGAAGGAGAACGGCTTCGGCGGTTCAATGGGCGTCGATCCAACCCGGGTGCCGCGGCCGGCGGCTAGCGCGCCCTGCGCCACGGTCTCGACCAGCTTGGTTGCGATTTGGACCGACTGATCCTCGGCCGTCGTGCTGATCAACTCGAGGAGGCCACTCTGGCTCACCTTCGTGATCAATGTGTCGTTCGAGGTCGCGGATGTGAGATAGTCGAGGCATAGGATGCGGCTGCGCCCGACATTGACCAGATCCAGCTTCTCTATCTGGAAACCGCGATCCGTGCCGGGGGCGATCGTGACCTTGATGTCACGCCCTGGCAGACGGTAGCCAGGCAGGGCGCTGAGGCAGCTCACCCCTGTCTCGGGGGATGCGACCCGGGTCTGGACCATGCTCGCGCAGCCACCCAGCCCGATGCTAGAGACCAAACCTGCAATCAGCAGGAATGTGCGTAATCCATAGGTGAGGGGGGCCGAGTTACGGGGCGCTCGGAAAAATGACATGTCGTCGCTCATAGCTTGGGAGTATCGACGGCGCGCGGCACGCCGGAGCCGCAGACCTCCTGCTGAGCCTGGGTAAACGCGGCAGGCACCGGCGCGATCTTGTCGCTTATAATAGAGGGGTCCTCGACCGCGCTTGTGACGGTCTCTGGATTGGGGTCGACTGTTCCGGTCGGCTTGTATTTGCCAGAGATGATCTCTTCTTGCAGTTTGAGCACTCTCGCCTGAACGGCCAGAAGTTGACGGTCGCGCTCGGCTGCCCCGAGCCGCACCGAGAAGATGCTCGCTGGCAGCGCCACGATGCTATGGGCGATCTCGAGCGGAATCTCGACAAAGCCTACGATCTCGCTGGTCGAAGATAGGCAGGCCGTAACGAGCGCCCCTTCATCGAACAGGAATGCTGCGCGTCGGCCGGCGAAAATGTTGCGGCTAATCGCGAGCGACAGGACCGGCGAGAGGTTTTCCAGGGCCACCGTCTCGGTCGCCCAAAGTCGCCATGGGTCACGACCGCGCGGATCAGGCTTTCGGTAAATCGCGACGGTGTAGTCCTGGCGCGGGCGGTAGAGGATGCCCGGCATCGTGGTCGCCAACGGCTGTTGAAACCGCTCCTGATAGCTGCGCGTGATCCGGCTCGGCTGGCGAGACGCGCCGCGTGGATTATCGCAGTAACGCCCGATATCCTGCCCCGGGACGCTGTAACCTTCCAGCACCACGCAGAAGCCCTCCTGGGTCAGGCGGGAATTGGCCCAAGCACTGTCATCCGGATCGAATGGGTCGAAGGCGATTGGTTCCAGACGTTCAGCAGGCCGGATCACGTCGCTGCGCCCCTGCGGTGCAAATCCCGGATTCCGCGAGGCGAGAACAAAGGCGGTCCGGATCAGGCGCCGTGCAATATCCGCGCTGTGGTCGAGGCTGTTGGCGATGACCGCTCCAAGGAAGGGTGTGGATCCCAACGAGCGCGCTTCGCTCGCGAGGGGCCTGGGATCCGCTAGCGATGCCGCGGTGATGGACTCGCCACGCACAGCCTTGATGATTTCGATCTGATCATCCGACGTGGCGGAGGTCACGTAATGGGCGCAAAAGCCCTCGTCGACACGACGAACGACCGACACCACATCTTTCGACTTTTCGTTCTTTTCCTTGAGCTTCGGCGCGGAGGACGCGGTGGTCGCGAGCGTCACGGATAGCAGCCCCTTCGGCAAGGCGTAGCTGCCGAAGGCGGTCTGACATAGTCCGCCATGTCCCGGATCAGTGAAGGCGAGCGGTGCGATGCGACGGCTCTCGGCCACCTGATTGCAACTGCTGGCCAGAACGCCGAAGGCAACCGCAGAAAGAAGCCTTGTCCAGGAGGGCGCACAGGCAGGGCGAGAGCCTGTCACGATTTGCCTGCTGCGGTTAGTGTGCAGGAAATGGCCTTCGCGGTGCCGGTGCCGAGACTGCCCGGCAAGCGCGCGACCAGATAGGTCTCGGGCAATGTGGTTTTCGCCTCGGGATCGTCACTGCTCTTCGCTGCGATCTCCTGCCATATCTGCATCGGTGCTTTTCGACATTCATAGTAGACGATCGTACCCTTCGCGCGCGCATCGGCGTGGGGCACCGGATCGAAGCCGCACTGATCATTGACTGGTCCTGGGTCGCATGAAGTCTCGCCGAGGCATTTATTCCGAACTTGACGTGTGGAGACACAAATTCGACTATTTTGACGTATAATTACTTTCGTCAGTTTCTTTTTCTCATCAAGTTTCCGGAGCGTTGCCATGTCGCCAGACCAGGCGCCCAGAATTTCAATGCGAGAGACAATCTCTAGAGGAGGGTTTGTAATTGCATTCAACTCCGCTGTCACTTTTTGGGCTGTATCCAATAAAGGTTTTGGAACGTCGTCAAGTCGGAGTCTCAATCCAGGATTATTATTTATTTCTTCAATTCGAAGGTTAGTTTTAAGTAGGTCAATTAATAAAGCAAAATCTTCCATTCGCGATGTGGCTGATATTGTTTTCTTAAGAAGCTCGACCATGCTTTTTGTAGGCTCTTGATCTTGATCTCCATAAAGGTCGACCTCAGTAACAAAAGTTGTCAGCTTCTTGGCCAGCGCTGCGACAACAGCCCGCCGTTCAGCCAGGAGCGGTGGTTTCGGCAAGGCCTCGATTAGATCGAGTGTCTCCTGCCTTGATGCGGCCCAAGCTTGCTCTTCGCATTCGAGGGTTGTGCAGAACGTCTTCAGCGCCGACTTCGCTCCCGACAGCCAAGCCGCTAGAAACGCCCACTTGGCAGCCGGATTCCCTGCGGCTTTGGCGCTCTGCTTGATGGCCGCCTGCATGAGATTGGCGAGTTGATCTGATCCGACCAGGGGAAAGAATGCCGCTTCGAGCGCATAGGCGAGATCGCGTTTTTGCTCCGCGTCGGCACGATCCGCCAAAAGCTTGGTCAAACTCGTGATGCCGGCAATCGTTAGTCTGGCCGTATTGGGCTTGCATGGTTGGCCGGGCTGGCAGGCATCATTGATCGCCGCGGCGGCTGCCTTGAACGCTTTATCAAGATCATCAGATGAGCTTGGTGGCGATTGGGATAGCGCTGCGCCAGGAAAGAAAACGGCAGAACACAGCAGCGCTATCGCAGCTTTGTGGCGCAAAGCGCTCATAAATACTACGCGAACCGTCCCAACCCGCATAGGGAACTCCATCTGCCCCTTAGAGCCCGTCCCGAAAGGGTTGAGCGACTGGGGCACTCGTGATTCCAAGGGGTTGTTCAGGCCATCTTGGAGCGAGCGATGTGGACCCCAGCCACTCGCCGGCAGCATAGTCGCGCGGGACTTCGAT
>Ga0209571_1000660_pt1 | contig 28792 bp, 21 predicted proteins | sample EBPBio102011_DNA_FD_185866 | JGI IMG/M metagenome (GOLD analysis project Ga0209571, IMG submission 185866) | Wastewater treatment Type I Accumulibacter community from EBPR Bioreactor in Madison, WI, USA - Reactor 1_1/10/2011_ DNA (SPAdes)... | ecosystem: Engineered > Bioreactor > EBPR >... | reverse complement strand
GCCGGCCTCGTTCTCCCGCAGGATCCCGATGATCTGCTCTTCCGTGAATCTCGCTCGTTTCATTCCGTCCGTCCTTTCAAGGGCCGGACTCTAGCTCCGCGTGGAGGAAATTCTCAGGGGCACGTCACTTGCCGTTCCCTCGCCTTCTGGCTTCGGCATGGCTGGACGATGGAGACGACCGCCCGCAACGCTTCAGGAACAGGCCATTCTTTCGTCTCACGAAAGATACCCTTTCCATCGCCAACGGTTCCGTCCCGCCTTTCGTGAATAGGCAGTCGGATCAGCAGATCATCGGGCAGGCCGGCCTCAAGGACGGCTTCCCGCTCTGAAACATCAGGGCTGATTTGCTCGATGGTGGCGATATGCTTCTCGAACAACGCTTCCAGATTGGTCGCGTCGAGCACCTCAATACGAAGATGGTTTCGTTGCGTCCTGGACAGTCCATCAACTATGCCGGTTGGGACAAGAAATTCGTTCTGGCTCTTGGCAATAAGAGCCGTGGTAATACGCTCTATTCGTTTCTGGTTCGGGTCTAGGGTCCAGAGCTTTGATACTGAATATCCCGCCTCACGACTACCGACACACAGACGCCGGGCGGCGGCTGGATCGTCTTTGCTGTCGATTCCAATCTCATCGAGTAGCCGTTGGCGGGCGCTTATCGGCCCAAAGCTCATGGCTTTGTCGATGAGCGAGAACGCGGCCTCCTTACCCGCCGACTGAAGCGTGAGATTTGCCGCGTCTCGAAGGAGGGGCATCGCACCGCTATCGACGATCAGCGGGGATGCGTCTGGTAATGCCTCCACGAGTAAAGGCAGCCATGTGTTTGCTTGAGGTGAGTTGGAGAACAAGAGTCCAGTTCTGGAGCGCTCAACAAGTGCTTGGAGTGACAGCACAATCGGGCCACGGATACGGACATCCCGCACACGCAGAACCTTGATGGATGCGAAATCGGGATCACGCGCCAATTCGGAGATACTCCGCTCGGCCTGAGCGAGCAGCGCCAACGCGGCGGTAGCCGCTTGATCCGCCTGATCGCCTTCAAGCAGCGGTTCGAGTGCGGTGAGCAACGTCTTGAGGTCTTCATCGGATAGTCGGGGAGGACGTCGGCTATCGTCGAGCCATTCGCCTCGAACTGGCAGGATATTCGCCGGGGCACATGCCAGCGCGCGCAGGACTTGCCGGTTTTCGACAGATGGCGGAAGCGGGAACAACGCGCTGTGGGGAATGTGGGCAAGAGCCGATTTAACGAGTTCGGACGGAGCAAGCGTCTGAGTTTCCGCCATTGCTGTCCGCAAGGCCGCGACCATGTGCGGCCCGATCACAGAATTCTCGGCATCGCCGAGCATCGCTATGTCGAGGAAATCGACGAGGAGTCGCGAGAGATCGCGTGACTGAAACGCACGCGGCGATAGGCCGGAAAATACTGCGCCAAGGTCTTCCCCGGTCCAGCGTATCGGTTGCGCGCTCAGCCCGGCGCTGGCATCGACGACGAGACGCACACCGCTTGAATCGGCCCACGAACCGATGGTTCCGAACAATTCCGCAATCCGCTGCTGGGTATCCGCCACCGAGGCCGGAAGCGGCCGGAGGGCGTCCCCCGACCGGACGACGCGCCAAACGACGGCTTGTCCTTCGAGAACACGCACCAGCGCATTTTCCCGGCAAATCGCTTCGCGGTGGCGCCGAAACCATTCATGACGTGCGAGTGCCGACACAAGCTGTGTGAGTTCCGATGATTCTATCATCGCCTCGCCAAGCGCGTCTCTCAGCAGAGTCGGCAGGAGCGGGAGAACCACGGAGTCTCGAAGTTCGGTATTCCACGCGCGGCGCAACGCCGTAGCATCAGCGGGCAAGTCCGTTTCGACGGAAGCTTTCAGCCCTTCGATCTGACGCCGGCCACTGTCGAGGAAGAAATAACCGTGTAGCAGGAGGCGGAACTGGCCAAGCGCACCGTCGTGGTCGAGCGGGATGTCTATGCTGGATTCATCGGAGATTGGCAGGAACACGGCCCAGGAAATGCGTAGCCGCGCAGGCATGGCGCGCTCGGTCCCCCCGCGGGGGATGCGCAACAGCGTCGCGGCCCCGTGCGGCTCTCCCTTTTCCGGAACGGGTTGTGGGCTGAGAACGGTGATCGTTTGCGGCCAATGTGGCGTGCGTCTCAGCTCCGCGAGACGACCGTCAAGAGCCATCGTTTCGCGCCCAACAAATGAAGCTGTCGATCTCTCCGGCCCGACTTTGATCTTGCCGCCAAAGGCGTTAACACCATCGCCCAAACGGTTCGGCCCGACGAAGCGACCATGCGCAGCATCCAGTTCCAACGCGCAGCGAGTTTTACCGTTTTCCAGAATCTCAATCGATTTCAGGTGACGCAGCGTCGTCAGGACGGCGCGTAAATCATCAGGTCGGACAAGTTCCCTGATTGTCTCTGCTGCCGATGGCATGTTGCTGGAAAAGCCAACCCCCGGGGCTGGCTGGATGCTTTCCCGACGCAGCGGCAACCAAAGAACGAGGTAGCGATCCGGGAAATCTGAGACGACCTCACCTCCCAAAAATCCAACATCGGCAAGCTCGAGAGGCTCCCACTGCCGGCTGATATTGCCTGCGACATCCACCTCCAGGAACGGGTTGACGACCGTGCTGAAGGCGTCGCCGTCTTCTCTTCTGGCGTAGACGATAAACGCATCGCAGAGGTGAAACACCGCCTTCTGGCCGAAACCAAACTTGCCGATCGCGGCATTGTCGGCGGCTTTGCTGCTCTCGCCAAACGACGTGATGCCACCCTCGTCCTGCTTGCGGAAGAAACCATCATTCCCGACCAGAAGGCCCGGGCCGCGCAACAGCGGATGCACCGCATCTGGCCAGCCAGGCAGTACGTCGAGCCTGAATCGTTGGGCTTCCGCGTCGTCAGCGTTTTGCAGCAACTCTTTGAGGATCGGATACCCGGAATCGTACCGATCCTGCAGATTGCTCTTGATCTGATTAACGATCGAGATCGGAGAGATGTGAAAATCAGGCATAGGCGCATCCTGCCAATTCCCGGACCATCGGCTCTTCACTCAAGAACAAGCGCCTCAGCCGCGTCAGCATGTTGGTGCTGTTCGACACATCGATGCTTGCTGTCTCCAGGATAGTGGCGTGTCCCGTGATGCGATGGCGTGCGTGAACCACGCCTTCGGGTCCGAGCCCTGGGTGGTGGGGGTAAAGCAACGTCAAGCGCGGGGCGTGATAGAGCTGCGCATACGCCATCATCTGATAGACGTCGGCCTGCGAGACCCCTTGCTTGGGGTCATCGATGCGCGAGGCTATCCGTTTCCACTTGGTATCGATGACATGGGTTACCATGCCATCTTTGCGGATCAGGATATCGGGCTTGGTCTGGAACAACCCGCGTTCGCTGCCCTCCGCACTCAGGCAGAACAGGCGTCCGCCTTGCAGCGAGACGGTGAGGCCCGTTCCCGCCAGCGCACGGGCGATCAGCCGACCGACATATTCTTCAAACAGAGCGTTCATCTCGAACAGCATCGCGGTGCCCTGGCCGGCGCCGCCCGTAGTTGTCTGATAACGATCCTGCAAAAAGAGACGGGCCATGGCGAACAGCTCTTGCCACGACCGATTGGTGCGATCGATGACGACCTTGTCCCAGCGCAACGCCGCGATCGGCACCTCGCTGATATCGGCATAGACGAAGGCGAGTTCGCGCAGGCGTTGCTGGTTGGCGCTGCGCCGCGAGAGACGCAACAGGCGGACCACCGCCGCCTTCATGATCCGGTTGAGCGGAGTATCTTCCGATAGGAGATCGAAGCGGCAGGCAAGACGCGAGGGATTGACCGCATGGCGCGTGAACTGGCGCGTGATGTCGAGCTGACCACGCATGGTCGGCAAGTCTTCTTCGTGCCCGACATAGCGACGCGGCATGCCCTTCCGAAGAGCTTCCGTCAGCTTTTCGCAAAAGATGCGGATCAGGATCTCAAGCAGGGTTTCGCGCTGCCAGGCGAGATCCGTGATGACGCCGAGGTCGATCTTGAGATCGAGCGCGACCGCCAGCATATGCACCAGGCGTTTGCGGATCGCCGCGTCCTGGTGATCGCGTGTTCCACCGGGCGCAACATCGATCTTGGGCAAGATCTCCAGGCTCGCATCGCCCGCCGCCAGAATTCCGACCACGCCGCGGGCGCGCAAGGCGTGCCGACCATGTTCGAGTACGCCGCTACCGCCCCGGCCGGCAAAGGCCGAGCGAGCCGCCAGCCCCGCCAGTCGGTCAGCGTGGCGGGCCGGAATCTGCCCGTCGCCTTCGCCATAGGCGAGCTTGTCCCATTCACGAACCGTGTAGGCGGGCATCAGGCTGCAAAATCCGAGAAATCGAAACTGGCTTTCACACTCCAGCGCCGCTTGTCTCCGCCCAGTTCATCATCAGTAAAGCCGGCTGGAGCCGGAAGACTCTTTGATTCGAGGAAATGGGCGCCGTTGGTACCGTCACCATCGCCGAGCACTACGGCGACCTTCGACCAGTCCTCATAGAAATACTCGGCCAAAAGCGGGATGATCTTGTGGCGCATGACATCCTCGACATCAGCTCGGGAGCTGCATCCGGTGAAATAGGCGTGACCGATCTGGTGCTCGCGATCGAAGAGATATTCGATCCGCTCATTGAGGGTGTGCAGCAGCTTGCACAGATCAATCCCGTCGAGATTTTCCGCATCAAGCTGCCGCGCCGACAGCGCCCGGCGAAGCTCTGAAACGTCCGGCATCAGCTCGCGGAAGGTGAAACGGCGACGCAGGGCGGTATCGAGCAGCGCGATCGAGCGATCCGCAGTGTTCATCGTGCCGATGATATGCAGATTGGCAGGCACGCCGAATTCATCGCCTGAATATGGCAGATGCACCTTGATGGCGTTGGGTTGCCCCAGGCGCTTGTCCGGCTCCAGCAGCGTGATCAATTCGCCGAAGACCTTGGAAATGTTGGCCCGGTTGATTTCGTCGATAATCAACACGAAGGCCTCGCGTTCAGCGTCGGCGTCAGCTTCCTTGATCGCGCTGTTCATGTAGCGCTCGAGGGCCGGAATATTGAGGCGCTCCTTCCTTAGCCCGTAAAGCGACCGCATCGTGAAATTGCCGTCATAGACCTCGGTGACTGGCACGCCGGCAGCATCGTGCCAAAGCCAGCGCACGGTACGCCTGTGGCCATAGTTCCCCTCTGGCCGCGGATGATATTCATAAGGGCCAGTCACCTCGCCTATGGCGCGGATCAACCGATTCCCTTTCGACACGACAATGATGTCGCCCGGCTTGAGACGATTCCGAAACGTGTCGGTGATTGACACCTGGCCAGACTGCAATGTGACCGGCCCTTCGATCTTGCCCTGTTCCTGGCACGTTTTCAGGATTTCCTCGGCATCCTCGTACTTCGGGTCGCTCCAGTCGATGTCTTCCCAACTCAGCAGCGTGTAGCCACCCTCGATCACTTCCTCGAAGAGTTCCTGATCGCCGGCGTCCCGGCTAAAGCCGACCGACATCTTGTAGATTTGGCGGCCATCACTCGTGATCCGATTGCTGATCGCCGTCTTGCCCAATCCGGTCTCGGCCCGCTTCGCAATGCGCCGGAAAATCCCGGGCACCGTTTCCAGTCGGAACCCTGCTGACGATGCGCCTTCGTCGTCATCCGATCCTGTCATGGGCTGGCGACCCTCGACAAAATCCTCGTAAGCCATCGACTGGTGAAATGTGACGAACTCGATCCGACCTTCACCTGCAAGGCGGCGATATTCAGCCATCAGAGCATCGCGGTCATCGCGCAGAGGTTCAGCCGCACCATCGCCCAGACAGAGCTGCACGGCTTCCCAAGCCGTCGCATAGGTCTTGCCGGTTCCCGGGGGGCCGTAAAGGATGAGATTGGTGGCGGCGGGCATCGCGGTGGTGGGTGCAAGCGTCATGGTTGGGTGCCCTTCTGCCGAGGCGAGCTGATAAGTGAAAACTGTGGAACTGCTGGGATTGGGCTGGGTGTGCGTTGGCGCGGGAACGCGGGCGCTTTCCTGGAACTTCTCGCCGCCGAGGGCGCTGCAAATGGCCGGATGCGCATTGTCCAGGCCCATTTCGCGGCTGAGAGTGCCCGCGCGGATCGAAACCTCAGCCGCGCCGTTCTCACGGGCCGGCTCGATATAATAGTTGAGCGCGCATAGCCGAATGCGGTCGGCGTCGCCGATCAGATGCTCATAGCGCTCAGGCGGAGTGACCGGCGTGTCATCGCCATCGACGATGATGTAGCCGGCATTGTGGAGCTGGGCGGCTGCATCCGCCTTCTGTCCCCAACCGCCATTGAGCTGCGTCTTGCCGCGCAGGAAGCCGACGATCGGCTTCGAAGGGTAGACCCGATTGGGCCGCTCGCGTGTCGAACGGACCCAATAGTCGCGTGGCTCGCCGAATGCGTCGAAGATCGCGCTGTGCTCGCCCGACTGGCGGTAGCTGTCATAGGCGTCAAATGCCGCTTCGATCGCTTCGCGCGAAAAGGTAGCCACGTTCTCTTCCTTGTAATTGTGGACGATCCACAGCGCGCCTTGCACATCGATCATGTCGCGCGGCGCCAGACCCTGGGACGAGAAGGCGCGGCGTACCGCCTGCATGAAGCGCAGTTCGTCACGATAGGTGTCGGCCATCGACGCGTTATCGGGAAACCGGCTGCCCACAGCTTCGAGCCAGAGATCCTGGCGCACGGAATGGCGGATGTAGATACCGTGATCGGGAGCGAGATGAAGGAACAGAAACTCGGCGATCTGCCGCGCCGGATCGGGTTTGCCGTCCGGAACCGCTGCGATCCAGGCGCTGACAAAGGTGTCCAGCGCCGAGGCGTGGCCGTCCGGCGCGCTGAGCGCCGCGTCTATGAGCGTGCGCAAGGCGGGCCAGAGCTTCCCGCGATCCGCGTCCCCCTTGGGCGACATCGGCCAATAGGCGCGCCATTGCAGAAGGTTGCTTTTGACCAGCGCGGCATTGACGGCGTCGGCCAGTTCCTGATCGGAGCCCGCCTGCGTGATCGCAGCCTTGAGGTCGGCCGCGATCTCCAGCTTGTAGGTCCGTTCCGCCTCGTCGAAATGCGGATCCGGCCGGTCGAAACGGTCGAGTGCAGGAAAGAAATGACGCAGCCTCTCGATCCAGCGCGTGATCGCAGCCGGGTTGAGCATCAAAGCGTCGCCCGACTGCAACAGCACCGCGATCAGACGGCGCAAGGCTTCGGCGCTTTCGATCCGCACGACAAAACAGTCGGCGTCGCCAAAAGACCAGTCGCGGCTGAGGGCGGAATGCCGTCCGCCATCCTTCATGCCAGTCTGAAAGGGCCGTGGTTCGCTGGAAAAGCCGTTCGCCTCGACCAGATCACGCCATTTCGCATGGAGGAAGACGTTGGCCGGGTTCTGGATTTCCCACAGCAGGTGATCGCCCGCGCCGAATTTGAAGGCCACCATCTTCTTGGTGACCCCGTCGCCGGGGCGCAGACCCGAGCCGCGCAAAACCTCGAAAAGCGCACGACGCAGCGGTAGAGGACGGTCCTGTTCATTCTCCTCGAGGCGCGCCTCGAAACTCTCCCACATTCAACGATCTCCAAATTCAGGCAAGGCGCACAGCGTGTTGACGAGGCGCATCTGTTCGACGGTATCGCATTTGGCTTCACGCAACCGCGGCGCGCCGAACACGAGCGCCAGGCCCTTGGCGCGTGAGACGGCGACATTGATGCGGTTGAGCGAGAACAGGAAATCCATGCCGCGCGGTGTCTCCTCGACAGAGGAAGCGGTCATGGACACCAGGCAGACGGGCGCTTCCTGCCCCTGGAACTTGTCTACCGTGCCGACACGGATGGCAGCGGGCAAGGCGTCCTGCAGCGCATTGACCTGAGCATTGTATGGCGCGACGACGATGATGTCGGCGGGACCAAGCGGGCGTGTCGTCCGTTCCTTGTCAGTCCAGCTTCCCGACAGCAGATCCTTGATCGTCGCCTTGATCGCGGCGACTTCCTCGGCCGCGATCTGGGCATTGCCTTCATGCACGACCGGCATCCAGAAGGCGCCGGCTTCGGCACATCCCGTCGCGCGCACGGCCTGGTTCGCGGTATCGGGCTGGCTCGCCAGTCGACCTTCATAGACCTGCCGCGAAATAAATCCGCACACATCGGGGTGCATCCGGCGCGAGACCGGCAGGAAGATGCCGCGATCGGGCGGGATGGTGGCGTGATCGCCCAGCATCCATTCGAGGCAGGAGAGGTTGGCCGGATCGGGATGCGCGCCCTGGATCACCTGCGGCAATTGACGTGGATCGCCGACCAGCACGATGTTGCGCGCGCACCGGCCCATGGCGACCATATTGGCGAGCCCCACCTGGCCGGCCTCATCGACGAACAGCCAATCGAGCGCCTGCTCATGTTCGGGCCGGGCAAAAAAGAAGGCCGTGCCGCCGACCACATGGGCACGGCTCCATAGGGGATCGTCATTGGCGGTCGAGCGGGTGACGCCGACACAGCTTTCGGGATAACCGTCCTCGCCGCCGCTGACCTTGTGGGCGATGCACAAGCCCCGGACAGGTTCGCCATCCTCTTGAGCGGCAAGGCACCCCATCAGCACATTGCGGATGGCCTCATGGCTGTTCGAGGCGACTCCGACGCGCTTGCCCTGGCGCACCAGCGACAGGATCGCCCGGGCGGTGACATAGGTCTTGCCAGTCCCCGGCGGCCCCTGGATCGGCAGCACGGTGCCGTCCATGGCGGCGATCGCCGCGATCGTGCCCGTTGACGGGTCCGCGCCGTCGAGCAGGTCGGCGCGCGGCCCCGTCGTAAGTCGCGGCGCGGCCCGGCCGAGCAGATCATCGAGCGCGGTCAGACGGCGTGGGCCGCATTGATCGGCGATCACCTCGCGAAGGGCGGCGGCGATGACGTCGGTGTTCAGCGGCCAGTCGGGATGCAGCGTCAGGCGATCGGTCAGAAGATGCGCCTTGGCGGGTCCGGCCTTAACCGCGATGATCCGGGCGGTGCGGTCGAGATCTTCGATGCTGACACTGGCCGGCGGCCCATCGACGACCGGGACGGTCGCGCTGCGGCCGGCGCGCAGCTTGGTCTCCTGCTGCGGGAAGCGATAGCGGCGCATCATGGAGCGTTTGACCGGTGCAGCGGGGCCGATCGCCTCAAGGCCGGCCAGCGCATCGAGGTCGTCGATCAGATCGTCCTCGTCCTTGCCGGCGCTGTCGAAGACTGCCCATTGCGCCGGCTTGGCCTCACGCTTGTGGAACAGGCCGAGATTGAACAGCATCTCCTGTCGGTCCTGCGGCAGGCCGGAAGCGACGAGTCTGGCGCGCAGGCCTCGCGTATCGGCATCTTCCTCGACTTCCTTGTCACTGGCGTCGACCGCCAGCACCGGCCAGGGCGCGGCGGGCCGGATTTTCACCAGCCAGTCGCGCAGCTCCTCGGTCGAGATGCAGTCGACACGATTATAGTCCTCGATTTCATCGAGGATCGATTGCTCACCGGTTTCGCGCCAGCGCTCATACGCGACGACCGAACCACCCGCGGTCTTCACTTCACCGTCGCGTACCCGGCCGTAGAAGGCTTCCATCGACTTGATCGAGTAATTGGCTTCCGAACCGATGAGCCCACCACGCACCACCGCGAAGAGATCGACAAAGCGCCGCTCTCGCAGCAGACGATCGAGGAAGGCCTCGCCGATCCCGTATTTGGCGGTCAGCCGTCGCAAGGCGGTGATCTCATAGGGCGCATAGTGATAGATGCGCGCCTCGGGATAGGCCGTGAGCCGCTGCCGGAAGAAATCGAGAAGCTCGGACAAGGCCCGCGCCTCGGCGGCATGATCATGCGCCCAGAATGCCTTGAACTGGCCGTCGAGCCAGACGCCGTGCAGATATTCGAGACCGCCCTCGTAGTGCGGGTCGCCCTCGATATCGTAGAAGATGTCGCCGAGCTGCGGCGCCGGCAGGAGGTCGAAGCCCTTGCCAGGTTCCGCCTCACGCAACTCGAAATCGGGCATCCCGGTCTTGCGGGCATGTTGCAGGCGGGCCTGCGTCACGAGGCGGTCTCGGGTGTTGTCGGCCATGCCGCGGACCGAATGGTCGAGTCCGGCCAGCGCCTCCATGGTCGTGACGCCCGCCGCTTCGAGCTTCTTGACTTGGCTGCGGCTGATATTGGCGACGTTGAACAGACTGTCCTCGGCCTGCCACTGGCTCTCGCAATGATCACCCCAGCGGCACAGCGCGCAGTCGGCGCAAGGGACAGGCCGGGTCGGCGCCGGGTTTCCCAGAAAGTCCTCGAGCCGGCGGCGCGCCATGCGGGCATAGGCCTGATAGTCGGCGAGGCGCAGGCGCGCACGGCTGCCATCGCCCAGCTCGACATGGGCAAAGTCGGGGGCGACGCCCTGAACCTGCGTCAGCAGGTCCGAATAAAGCACCAGTTGCAGCACATGCTTGGGGTGGGGACGTCGCTTGAGCTTGGTGTCGGTTACTTCATAGCTGAAGGGGCCAAGATCCGATGGGCGCTCGACACGTTCGAGAAAGTCCGACCAGCCGCCCCAATTGTCGCCGAGCAGCGCCCCCTGGAAGACGATCTGCGGACCGCCCGCCAGAGCCGCGCGGGTCGCCCGTGCGTTGTCGGCGAGATCGGACCGCGCGATCTCCACGACCGATACGCCCGAGGCTTTGAGCTTGGCCAGATGCGCCGCTTCATGAGCATCGCCCTGTTTCTGGAGCAGAGCCGCGTCATCGCTATCCTCGCGGGGCACGGGGCCTTCGCCGCGCATATGGGCGAGGTCGAGTGCTGTCGCGTGGGCGCAGCCCATGAACCGCATCAGATCCGATGCGGACAATAATATTCGATCCTCCTCGATACTTCGCACTACCACCCCCTGTTCGAGCGCAATCGCGACAAGACTTGCATCTCGACAGATCGCCAGTTCAGCCATAGCGTGCGTGGGTGTCAATATCTGACATAGTCTATGGCCGGGGTTTGGATCATGTCGTTCGCCAAGGCTCAGGATCTCATCAGGCTGGCGCGGCTGGCGGCCACCCGCCGAACCGGAATCGGCCTTGATGAGATCTGTGAGGAATTCGACATCTCGCACCGCACGGCACAGCGCATGACCGACGCGCTCGAGACCGTGTTCACCAATGTCGAGGTGATGGATGGTCCCGATCGCCGGAGACGCTGGCGTGTCGCTGACACGATGCTCGACCGGCTCCAGACCCGCCCGGAAACGGCGATCGAAGCCTTGGAGATCGCCGGCAGGACGGCGCGCGGCGATGGCCGGCTGCGCCACGCGGCGGCGCTTGAGGATCTACGCGACGGATTGCTGGCCCGCCTGACGACCAAAGACGCCCTGCGCACCGAAACCGATGTTGAAGCCGTCCTCCTCGCGATGGGATCGGTCACCCGGCCCGGTCCACGGGTCAATCTGACGCCGGCGGTGCTGGATGCGGTGATCGAGGGGCTGCGCGGCCCGTTCCGCCTGCGGTTGCGTTACGGGACCGAGGATGCGCCCGAACGGATCATCGAGCCGCATGGCCTCTTGTTGGGCCACCGCAGCTATCTCGTGGCGCGCCAACCGGCGCGCGGCGGCGACATGCTGAATTTCCGGATGGACCGTATCCTCAGCGCCCAGACGCTGGACGAGAGCTTCAGCCTGGCGCCAGGCTTTTCGCTGGAGAACTATGCGGCGCAATCGTTCGGCGTCTACCAGGATCCGGCGCAATATGACGAGGTCATCTGGCGTTTCGCTCCTCATGCCGCAGCGCGGGCGGCCGAGTTCTGCTTTCACCCGAAACAAGCGGTTAAACCGCAGGAGGATGGCGGTCTCATCGTGCGCTTTCATGCGGCGGGCTGGCTCGAAATGGCGTGGCATCTCTATCAATGGGGCGATGCGGTCGAGGTCATCGCGCCCGATGGCCTGCGCGCCCTGATCGAAAACCACCGCAGGAGTGACTTCGACGCCCTGCCCTAAGGCAACAGGAATGAAGCGGAATGACCATGAGAACGGGTATCGCCCATGCCGAACTGAAGACCAAACAGCGCGCTATTCGCGAGGGCTTCCCGCCAACCATGGGCCTGCGCGTCCATCGCGCCATCAGCTGGATTGGCCGCGCCGAGGCCTGCGGGACGGATGACGATGCGCGCTTCATCTTCCTGTGGATCGCGTTCAACGCAGCTTATGCCGACGAAGGGGAATTTCAGACGATCCAGCCGGGTGAACGGACCGCCTTCGCCGACTTTTTCGGCAGGCTGATCGCGCTCGACGACCAGCGCCGCATTTACGGCGCGATCTGGCAGCGCTTTTCTGGACCGATGCGACTGCTGATGGAGAACCGGTACGTCTTCAATCCGTTCTGGCAGCACCATAACGGGATCGCCGGTTTCGAGGATTGGGAGGAACGCTTCAAAGCGTCCTCGCGTGCCTTTGCTCAGGCGATCCAGAATGGCGATACCAAACGCGTGCTCAGCTTCGTCTTCGACCGGCTCTACGTGCTGCGCAATCAACTGGTCCATGGCGGCTCGACCTGGAACAGCGGCGTCAACCGCACACAGGTTCGTGATGGCGCGGCCATTCTCGGCTTCCTGATGCCCGTCTTTGCCGATCTGATGATGGACAATCCCGAGCAGGACTGGGGCAAGCCCTTCTATCCGGTCGTTCCGTGATGACCATCAACTGCAAGCCGTAGTGGACAAAGATTGTGCCTGCCCTGCGGGTCCGGACCCTGCCGGAAATTCGCGGACTGGTGAAGGCGGGGCGTCTTGGGCAGTCGGCAACGATCCGAAGTCGACAGGTGACCGAAGGGCTCAGAGATATGCCGCTTTCCCGATGATCTGCGCGAGCCATGTCGGAAGCAGCGGTGCGGCCGCGGCCAGGTCGCCGAAAGTCTCGGGTGGTAATGTTCGCTTCAATGTCTTCAGCGCGGCTTCGCCCTTCGCAGGGCCGAGCCATGCCAACGCCCGGATGACATCGCCTGCCGGTCTTCCTGCCAGCGTGAATTGCCAGCGCGGAGCGTGGCGCAATTCCACCATCTGCGTACCCAGTTGGATCGTTCGACTGCGACCCGACGTCAGATAGACCGATCGAACAGGCACCTGCGTGGTCAAGCCCAAGGCATTCGCCGCGGCGGCGGCCGTCGAAACAATGATCTCTCCTCGCTGGGTCGCAAGAGCCGCGATTGCCTGTTCGACCGAAGGCACTCTGGTGCCAAACCGGGTGGTGACCGGACGAAGATAGACACCACGACCGATCCGCACGAGTTGCTTGCGTCCGACCAATCGTGACAACGCCTGATCCACGGCGGCGCGATTTCCAAGGTGGAGCAAATTCTTGGCGGAAAGAGGCATCCCATCGGGATGTTCAGCCGCAATCGCTAGAATCTGCTCGGTCAAACGCATGATCGTGACTCCTGTCAGAAATCTGCACGCATTTCTGACACTTCGCAAGAAGCGCCGGGATGGGCGGGGATTGGGGGAAAGCCTTCCCCTGCGGCCGAGCCCAAGGTCTCGCCCGACCCCTTCAGCGGGGACACCCCGCAACGCCCCTGTAGAGTGAGAGTGCGGACGGGTTTTCCGTGACGGGTTGAGGGCTGGGAGAGAGGCTCCCGGCGCCCGTCGCGGAGATCCGCGATGTCCAGAAGAACCGCACCCGCTCGCGCCAGTCAGAATCGGACGAGCCTCTATGATGAAGTCACCGACACGATCATCGCCGAGTTGGAGGCCGGCCGGTTCCCCTGGGTCCAGCCTTGGGGATCAGCCTCGGTGAAGGCGCCTCTCACCATGCCGAAGAACGCCGCGACCGGTCGGCAGTATTCGGGGATCAATGTGCTGATCCTCTGGGGTGCGGTCATCCAGCACGGCTTTCCCGGTCAGAGCTGGCTCACCTTCCGCCAGGCCCTGTCGCTTGGCGGCAACGTCCGCCGGGGCGAACACGGCACCACCGTCGTCTATGCCGACCGTTTCACACCGGAGGACGAGAAACGCCGCGCCCGCGAGACCGGCGAGGACGCCGCCGCGATCCCGTTCCTCAAGCGCTTCACCGTGTTCAACGCCACGCAATGCGACGGCCTGCCGGAGGATGTCGCCATCGCGGCCCCACCGCCTCCTCCCGGCATCATCGAACCGCAGGTCGAGGCGCTGATCCGGGCGACGGGCATCGACTTTCGCATCGGCGGCGATCGCGCCTTCTACGCCCCGGCGCCCGACTACTGCCAAGTGCCGCCGCCGCAGGCCTATTTCGAGCCGATCAACTGGCACCGGACGGCTCTGCACGAACTGGGTCACGCCACGGGCCACCCGTCACGTCTCAACCGGGATTTCTCGGGCTCCTTCGGCTCGAAGAAATACGCCTTCGAGGAACTGGTGGCGGAGATCAACGCCGCCTTCTGCTGCGCCTCGCTCGGTGTCACACCCACCGTCCGCCATGCCGACTATATCGGCTCCTGGCTCGAGGTGTTGCGCGAGGACAACCGCGCCATCGTCCGCGCCGCCTCGCAGGCGAGCAAGGCGGCGGACTGGCTGCTCGGATTCCTGCCGGACGCTGCTGCCGGCTGCGCCAACGACGAACGGCAGGCCGCATGACGTTCCTGAAAACCGGCCTGTAAACCGGAAAGACGCAGACGCGGCTTTGCGGCTTTACGCTTTTCCACCTGCCTGGCGCTGCCCTCTTAGAGTGAGAGGGCGGCGCTTCGCTTCGTGACGGGTTGGAGGTCGAGAGAGAGTCTCCCGGCCGCCCGTCGCGGAGTAAAGATCATGGCGACCGCCATTCAGAAAATCATCCTGTCGTCGGCGCGCGACATCCCCTTCAACAAGCTGGTGCTGAGCCAGTCCAACGTCCGGCGCATCAAGGCCGGCGTCTCGATCGACGAGATGGCGGAATCGATCGCCCGGCGCGGCCTCATCCAGAGCCTGCATGTCCGGCCCGTCCTCGACGCCGATGGCCATGAGACCGGAATGTTCGAGGTGCCCGCCGGCGGCCGCCGCTATCGTGCGCTCGAATTGCTGGTGAAGCAGAAGCGCCTGGCCAGGACCGCGCCCGTGCCCTGCGTCGTCGGCGACGCCAACAGCGACATCCTCATCGATGAGGTCTCGCTGGTCGAAAACATGGAGCGCGCGCCACTGCATCCGCTCGACCAGTTCCGCGCCTTCCAGGCCATGCGCGACAAGGGCATGACCGAAGAAGCCATCGCCGCCGCCTTCTTCGTCGGCGTCACGATCGTGAAACAGCGCCTGCGGCTCGCCGCTGTCGCCCCCGCGCTGCTGGAGATTTATGCCGACGACGGCATGACGCTCGAACAGCTCATGGCCTTCACCGTCAGCCCCGACCATGGCCGCCAGCAGCAGGTCTGGGACGCGATCAAGGAAGGCTGGCAGAAGGAGCCTTACCACATCCGCCGGATGCTGACCGAAACCACGGTGCGGGCATCCGACCGGCGGGCCATCTTCGTGGGCGTCGAAGCCTATGAAGCGGCCGGCGGCCTGGTGCTGCGCGATCTGTTCCAGTCCGACGATGGCGGCTGGCTGCAAGATCCGGCCCTGCTCGACCGTCTTGTGGCCGAAAAGCTTAAGCTCGCCGCCGACGAGATTGCCAGCCAGGGCTGGAAGTGGGTCGATGCTGCCCTGAGCTTTCCCTATGGCCACGAGCTGGGCTTGCGCGAACTTGTCGGGACTGCGGTCGATCTGACCGACGAGGAGCGCGCGACCCGCGAGGCGCTGCGCGACGAATATGACCGGCTCGAGGCCGAATATGCCGAAGCCGACGAATTGCCCGACGACATCGACGCGCGTCTCGGCGAGATCGAACAGGCGCTCGAGGCCTTCGAGCAGCGTCCGACGGTCTATGATCCGGCCGACATCGCCATCGCCGGCGTCTTCGTCAGTCTGGACTCCGATGGTTCGCTGTCGGTCGATCGCGGCTATGTCCGCCTCGAGGACGAGCGTCCGGTCAATGTCGAGGGGGACGACGCCCCCGCGGTCGACGGCGGCGACGGTCCTGCGGCTACGCCTGCCGTGCAACGCGCCGTCATCACCATCGGCGGCCAGGCTGCGGAGCCCGAAGACGACGAGGAGGACGGCGTAAAGCCGTTGCCCGAACGCCTCGTGATCGAACTGACCGCGCATCGCACCCTGGCGCTGCGCAATACCGTCGCCGAGCATCCCGACGTCGCCATGACCCTCTTGCTGCACAAGCTGGTCAGCGACACCTTCCGGCACACCGCGCCCACCGGCTGTCTCGAAGCCAGTGTCCGCCACATCTTCTTCCCCGCCCAGTCGGAGGAACTGAAAGACAGCGCGGCGGCGCACGAGATCGCCGACCGGCACGCCTGCTGGGGCGATCACGTTCCGGCCGACGACCAGGCGCTATGGGACTGGCTCACCCATCTCGATCCCGGCACACGGCTCGATCTGCTCGCCCACTGCGTCAGCTTCGGGGTCAACGCGCTGTTCGAGCGGCCCAACCCCTATGGATCGGGGGTCAGCCAGCATGGTCTGGATGTCCGTCTCGCGCAGGCCGACCGGCTCGCGCGCGCGACCGGCCTTGACATGGTGACGGCGGGCTGGCGACCGACCGTCGGCAATTACCTCGGCCGCGTCACCAAGCCCCGCATCCTCGAAGCCGTCCGGGAGGGCGCGGGCGAACGGGCCGCCCAGCTCATCGACCATCTGAAGAAGGGTGACATGGCCAAGGAGGCCGAGCGCCTTCTGGCGGAAACCGGCTGGCTGCCGGAACCCCTGCGCCTGACATCCCCTGATGGCGATCAGCCCATCCCGGACGATCAGACCGACGCCGGCGAAGACACCGCGCTGCCGGATTTCCTCACCGATGAGGGTGAGGACGAAGACGCGGTCGATGACGAGGACGAAATCCAGCACGCAGTCGCCGCCGAATAGTGCGGGCAGCGCGGGGCGGCTCGGTTCGTCTCGCGCGCCATCCCGATCTTCCTTCTGCCCGGTCCCACGGTCGACAGTCTGCATGGCTGTGCCGTGCGGTCCGGGCTTTCTCGTTTCAGGAGCCTGTCATGGCCGACTATTTCACCCAATTCTCGTGCCTGCTCGACGTTGGCACGCCCGAGAACGCCGCCCGTGCGCTCGACCTCTACAACACGCTCTCCGAGGACGGCGCATCGGAGGAACCGCCCTCCGACGGCTTCCTCCTTTCGATCCAGCCTGAGCACGGCGGCAGCCAGCTCTGGATGCGCGACGACGTGACCGGGGATCCCGAGCGCCTCATCCGGTTCGTGCAGCGCTGCGCCGCCGAGTTCGGGCTCACCGGCAGATGGGGTTTCCAATACGCCAACACCTGCTCGAAGCCCCGGCTCGACGGCTTCGGCGGCGGCGCGCATGTCCTCGACCTCGCCACCGGCGAGACCGTGGACTGGATCTATACCGATGGCTGGCTCGACCAGACCCTGTCCGGCGAGGGAGGCCCGCTATGAGCATCCCCGCCCATGCCCGGAGCAATTTCCAGACCCTGCTGCGCGCGGCAGGCGACGGCAATCTCGCCCTCATGGAGTGCCTCGACGCGGTGACGGGTAGTCCTCGCTACGTCATCTGCGCGGTGGGACGCGACGAGGGCGACTACGTCTTCACGCCCTTCGGCCATCTCGCCGACGGCAATCCCTACGACGCTTATCTGCCGCCCGACCCCGACAATCCTGACGGCTTCGTGCGGCCGGAGACGGGAGAGGCGCCATGATGGACATCGATGCCATCTTCGCGGCGGATCACGAGCGCCCGCCCGCCGAACGGTCGCTCCCTTGGCCAGAGACCAGAGACGGCCTCACCGTCATCATAGAGCCCAAACCCCATTGGGCCAGCGACATGCGGGCATTCCGAACCAGGACCCGCGAATATTGCGCCTATGCCGATTGGACCGCGAACGGCGCCCGCGCCAGGTTCTTCGGGCACATCGACACCAGCGGCGATGACCTGATCCGCAAGGCGCGCAGGCTCATCGCCAGCGAGATCGCGGACGGACACTGGAACTGATCTCTTGAAAAGCACCCCGCCGCACGGCCGGGGTGCTTTTTTCATGCCGGCCGCGAAGGGCATTTCGAGAGTGAGAGGGCTGCCGGGACGGGTCGAGTCCGGGCGGTCGAGAGAGAGCGCCGTTCGGGCGTCCCGTTCCCGCTCTCCCGAGGTTCCCGACCATGAACATCCTGTCGCCCGTGGCCATGCCGGCTGCGCCCATCGTCCGTGCGTCCGCCATCATCGCCGCCGCCCATCAGCTTCTCGCCATGCTCGAACGCGGGCAGCGGATCGACAACGCCGGCCTTCGCACCGCCATGGAGACCGCCTTCGAGGCTTCCGACGCGAGCGGCGTCTGGGACTGGAAGACGGCCTACGAAGCCTGCGAATGCGCGACCGTCCTGTTCCTGCGCAAATACGGACGTGCGCTTTTCCGTAAAGCCGACACTCCGGCTGCACGGCTTTCCGCTTTGTCGAAAGTCACCGGCCTCCTGCCAACGCACACCCGCCGTTCCGAGGAGAGCCAGGCGCTTCAGCAATTCTCGACGCCGGTCCCGCTTGGACTTGCCGCCATTGCCGCGGCCGCGATCACCCCGCGCGACATCGTGCTGGAGCCCTCGGCCGGCACGGGCCTGCTCGCCATCCTCGCCGAGATCAGCGGCGGCTCGCTGCTCCTCAACGAGCTGGCGGAAACCCGCGCCGATCTGCTTGGCCAGCTCTTTCCGGCCCTTGCCATCACGCGCGTCGACGCCGCCCAGATCGACGATCATCTCCCGGCGAGCGCCATCCCCTCCGTCATCGTGATGAACCCGCCCTTCTCGGTGATGGCGAACGTCTCCGGCCGCATGGCCGACGCCGCTGCGCGCCATGTCGCCTCGGCCCTGGCGCGGCTCGCCGACGGCGGGCGTCTGGTGACGATCACCGGTGCGAATTTCGGCCCCGAGCAACCGGCCTGGCGCGATGCTTTCGTCCGGCTTCAGGAGCGCGGCCGCGTCGTCTTCACCGCTGCGATCGACGGCTCGGTCTATGCCAGGCACGGCACGACCATTGAGACGCGGCTCACCGTCATCGACAAGGTGCCCGCCGAGAATCCGGCCGTGTTTCCGGCATCATCGGGTCTTGCGCCCGACGTCGCCACGATGCTCGCCTGGATCGAGGCACAGGTTCCACCGCGCCTGCCGATCGCACTTCCCGACAACGCGCGCGCCGTGACGGGCTCGGCGCCTCGCACCGTGCGCGGCTATCTTGCACGAGCCGCAACCGCACGTCCGACCGCGCCTTCGTCCATCGACCCGGAAGGTATCGAACTCGCCTACGACCCGGTGGACTGGACGCCGCCGGAGGGCGCCAACCTCACGGACGCGATCTATGAAGAATATGGATTGCAGTCGATCCGCATTGCCGGTTGTCAGGCGCACCCCACCAGGCTCGTGCAATCGGCGGCCATGGCGAGCATCGCGCCGCCCAAGCCCGCCTATCGGCCGATGCTTCCGGCAAACATCACCGATCTTCTGTCGGACGCCCAGCTCGAGACCGTCATCTATGCCGGCGAGGCCCATTCGGATTTCCTTGCCGGTTCGTGGACCGTCGATGCGACTTTCGATCTCGTCCAGGCGGCTCCGGCCGAGGCTGAGAACGCCGTACGCTTCCGCCGTGGCTTCATGCTCGGCGACGGCACCGGGGCCGGCAAAGGCCGCCAGTCTGCCGGCATCATCCTCGACAACTGGCTGCGCGGACGCCGCAAGGCGGTCTGGATCTCCAAATCCGACAAGCTGATCGAGGATGCGAAGCGCGACTGGTCCGCGCTCGGCATGGAGCGTCTGCTGGTCACGCCGCTGTCGCGTTTTGCCCAGGGCAAGCCGATCACCCTGTCGGAAGGCGTCCTATTTGCAACCTACGCCACGCTGCGCTCCGACGATCGCGGTGAAAAGGTTTCGCGCGTCCGCCAGATCGTCGATTGGTTGGGCTCCGATTTCGACGGAGTGATCATTTTCGACGAGAGCCACGCCATGGCCAATGCCGCAGGCGGCAAGGGAGACCGCGGCGACGTCGCCGCTTCGCAACAGGGACGCGCGGGCCTGCGGCTCCAGCACGCGCTGCCCCATGCCCGCGTCGTCTATGTCTCCGCCACCGGCGCGACCACCGTCCACAATCTCGCCTATGCCCAGCGGCTCGGCCTGTGGGGCGGCGAGGATTTCCCCTTCGCCACCCGCGCCGAGTTCGTCGAGGCGATCGAAGATGGCGGCGTTGCGGCCATGGAAGTGCTTGCCCGCGATCTGCGTGCGCTCGGCCTCTATACCGCCCGTTCGCTCTCCTATGATGGCGTCGAATATGAGTTGGTCGAGCACGCCCTGACCGACGAGCAGCGCCGCATCTACGATGCCTATGCCGGCGCGTTCGCCGTCATCCACAATCATCTCGACGCGGCAATGCAGGCCGCCAACATCACCGGCGACGACGGGACGCTGAACCGGCAGGCCAAGTCCGCCGCCCGCTCGGCGTTCGAGAGCGCGAAACAGCGCTTCTTCGGCCACCTGCTCACATCAATGAAGACGCCGACGCTGATCCGCTCCATCGAACGCGATCTGGATGATGGCCACGCCGCCGTCATCCAGATCGTCTCGACCGGCGAAGCGCTGATGGAACGCCGACTGGCCGAGATCCCGACCGAGGAATGGAACGATGTTCGCGTCGACATCACGCCGAGGGAATACGTCCTGGACTACGTTGCCCATTCCTTCCCGGTGCAGCTCTACGAACCGTTCACGGATGGCGAGGGCAATCTGTCCTCGCGTCCGGTCTATCGTGACGGCCAGCCGGTCGAGAGCCGCGAAGCCGTCGCGCGGCGCGACGAGCTGATCGAACGGCTCGCGTCCCTGCCGCCCGTTCCCGGCGCGCTCGACCAGATCGTGCAGCGGTTTGGCGCCGACATGGTTGCCGAGGTGACGGGCCGCTCCCGGCGCATCGTCCGCAAGGGCGAGCGTTTGGCCGTGGAGAACCGGGCGCCCTCCGCCAACCTTGCCGAAACGGCGGCCTTCATGGACGACCTGAAGCGCATCCTCGTGTTCAGCGACGCCGGCGGCACCGGCCGCAGCTATCACGCAGAGCTGTCGGCGAAGAACCAGCGCCTGCGTGTCCACTACCTCCTCGAACCCGGATGGAAGGCCGACGCCGCCATCCAGGGTCTGGGCCGCACCAATCGCACCAATCAGGCGCAGCCGCCGCTGTTCCGCCCGATCGCCACGAACGTGAAGGCCGAAAAGCGCTTCCTGTCCACGATCGCACGGCGTCTCGACACGCTGGGTGCGATCACGCGCGGGCAGCGTCAGACCGGTGGCCAGGGCCTGTTCCGGCCCGAGGACAATCTGGAATCGAGCTACGCCCGCGATGCGCTGCGCCAGCTCTACCTCCTGATCGTCCGCGGCAAGGTCGAGGGGTGCTCGCTGGGACGTTTCGAGACAGCGACTGGTCTGAAGCTGATGGACGACAATGGCATCAAGGACGACCTGCCGCCGATCACCACATTCCTAAACCGGCTTCTGGCGCTGACCATCGAGCTTCAGTGCATCCTCTTCACCGCCTTCGAGCAATTGCTCGACGCCAAGGTGGCGGGAGCCATCGCCAGCGGCGTCTATGATGTCGGGCTGGAGACACTGACGGCGGAGAGCTTCGTCGTCACCGAACGCACGACCATCTACACGCACCCGGCGACAGCTGCACAAACGCGGCTGCTCACAATCACGGAACGTCGCCGGAATCGGCCGACCACACTCGATGCGGCGCTCGGCTGGCTCGACGATCCGCAGGCCAGGCTGCTCGTCAACGCGCGCTCGGGCCGCGCCGCTGTTCAGCTATCCGCGCCGTCCATCATGCTCGACGATGGCGAGATCGAGCGCCGCGTCCGGCTGATCCGGCCGATGGAACAGCATCATGCGACCCTCGCCATGATGGCGGACAGCCATTGGCAGGAGACCGACCGCGACACCTTCGCCGCCGTCTGGCAGCGCGAGGTCGACGAGGTGCCCGCCTTCACCGACGGCACGATCCACATGGTCAGCGGCTTGCTCCTGCCCGTGTGGAAGCGCCTGCCCAACGAGTCGACGCGCATCTATCGGCTTCAGACCGACGATGGCGAACGCATCATCGGACGGCGGGTTTCACCCGCCTGGGCCGCCAACGCCGCCTCGACCGGAACCACCAATCTCAGCAGCGATGATGCCTATGCCGCGCTGGTGGACGGCCGCACCATCCTCGACCTGGCTGACGGGCTCCAGCTTCGCCGCGCACGCGTCATGGGCGCGAACCGCATCGAGTTGTCGGGGTTCAGCGACACAATGCGGGATCGCCTGCGCGCCTACGGTCTCTTCAGCGAGATCATTTCGTGGAAGCTGCGCTTCTTCGTGCCGGTCGGCGCCTCCGGTCCCGCCGTCCTCGGCAAGCTGCTCGACACCTACGCCATCGAGCGCATCAGTGAGCGCGAGGCGGCGTGATGGCACGGCAGGACGCTTCCGATCTGGCGCACCGTCTCGGCCGACAGGCCGAGGCGGTTTGCCGTCACTATCTTTCGAATGGGCAGCGCCAGGGCAACTATTGGCAGGTTGGCGATGTCCGCAACACCAAGGGCCGCTCGATGTTCGTCCGGCTGAAGGACAGCCCCAAGGGCCGTGCCGGCAAATGGACCGACGCCGCCACCGGCGAACATGGCGATCTTCTCGACGTCATCCGTGAATCGCTCGGCCTCACCGACTTTCCAGATGTCGCCGATGAAGCCCGCAGCTTTCTCAGCCTGCCGCACCCCGAACCGGAACCCGCGGCGCCACGGCGCGGCGTTGTCCCGGCGCCTTCGGGATCGGCAGAAGCCGCGCGGCGGCTGTTCGCGATGTCGCAGCCGATCACAGGCACCGTCGTGGAGACGTATCTGCGCCGACGCGGCATTACGCTTCTGCACGGAACCGGCGTCCTGCGCTTCCATCCGCGCTGCTATTACAGACCCGACGATGGCCCGACCGAGACCTGGCCCGCCATGATCGCCGCCGTGACCGACCTCAATGGCAAGATCACCGGCGCACACCGCACCTGGCTCGCACCCGACGGCTCGGACAAGGCGCCGATCGACACCCCGCGCAAGGCGATGGGCGATCTGCTTGGGGCGGCCGTCCGCCTCGGTGTGCCCGGCAGCGTGATGGCGGCAGGCGAAGGTATCGAGACCATGCTGTCGCTCCGGCAGGTCTTGCCCGAAATGGCCATGGCCCCGGCGCTCTCGGCGGCGCATCTGGCCGCCATCCTGTTCCCATCGACTTTGCGGCGGCTCTATATCGTCCGCGATGACGATCCGGCCGGTGACGGCGCACGCGACGTGCTGATCGAACGCGCGAACGCCGAGGGAATCGAGGCCATTTCATTGTCGCCGGCGCTCGGGGACTTCAACGAGGATCTCCGGCAGCTCGGCATCGATGCGCTCGCGGCAAGCGTTCGGGTACAACTTGCGCCGGAAGACGTCCTCCGGTTCCTTCGAAGCCACGAGACGGGTGGCGCGAAGCCCGGCAAGCGCTGACCCCGGTCAGCCCACGCGCGTCTAGTCGAGGCAGCTGTTCAGGATCGGGGTCATCGCCTTCACATGCGCGTCGATCCTCTCAAGCACGGGCGCAGGCACGACCTCGCGTTCGGGAAGCGTCCACCAATGCCGGTTGACGCGGGCGACGGTTTCCACGACCGTCTTCATGACGGCAGGCTCCGGTAGTCTGGCGCGATTGGCGAAGGCTCTCCAGCGCGGCGCCGACATCGCCTTGAACGATCGCTCCCCGCCCAGCGACAGCGCCAGGTTGTCGGCGGGAATATAGGGAACGGTCGACAGCAGGTCATAGACCGGTGCGAGCGCCGGCCTGCCTCCATCGCCCGGATAGATCAGCGACCAGTTCTTCAGATGCATGTCGCCATTGCCCGTCACGACCGCCAGCGCGAGACGGCGCACGAACTCCAGCGCGGCGGCAGGCGAGATCGCGGCGGTCAACGCTGCCGCGATGTCATGATAGGCGGCGCCTTCATATTTTCGCGCCGGATAGACGCCAAAGACCTGAGCGAAATCCTCGATGTGGATCCGCGTTCCATTCGTCCCACGGTCGAAACGCGTGATGAGGAGCACCTGGCCTTCGGCCAGTGTGTCGAACTCTTCCGGGATCCCCTCGAAATCCGATTTGGCGACCAGTTCGTTTGCCGGAACATCCATACCGATCGCGGACGCAAGCGCGAGGGCGGCGAACTCGTTTTCCGAAACGCCGGGAAACGCCGTCGAAGGAAACTTAGCGATATATTGCCCCTGACCGTCACCGAGCGGAAGCGTCAGCCCGCCGCCCTTGCCGGTGTTCTTCATCACCGACAGCTTCATCTGCACGCCCGCGAGAGAAAAGCGCGCTTTGGGCTTTTCGTGTGCAGCGGTTTGCGGAGCCTCATCCATACCCTCGCCGGGCACGACCCGCACCGCGCCTGGCAGATCCGCGCCGAGCGCCGCGAGCAGATCGAAATCATTGCCCGGACGAACATCGCCGGCATGGTGCTTTTCCATGGCCTCTCGCAGCTTGTCTTCCGGCAGCAGGTTCGCGAAGAACGCCGGAAGCGCGCCCGCCAGAGGCTTGGGGTCTTTGCGCAATCCGCCCGTGGCGGCCCGGAACGAAAGACTTAAAGTCGGCGAACCGCCGCCCGCGCGATATGCCTCATCGAAACTGAACGCATTGAAATCACCCGGCGTCCTGACGATCGTGCCGACCTTCATCGCGTTCAGGAACACGTCCAGCGACTGGACCGCCCTGGGGGCAAAGGGCTTGTCAGCCATGGTCGTCTCCGTCGTCCGGCTGCACGGCGAAGGCGGGGCGGTCATCGTCGTCGTGCGGATGCATCAGCGCCTCGATCGCCGGAACCATGGTTTGCGGCACCAGCATCATCTCCAGCCCGAGCGCGCGCGCGATGTTCATGAGCGTCGTGGCACGCGCGGCGGCCGCCCCCTTCTCGATGTCGCGGTAGCGCGGCCGGGATATGCCGGCGAGTTCGGCAACCTGCTCCTGCGTCAGCCCGGCAGCCGTCCGGGCCTGACTGAAGAGCCTGCCAATCTCATGCAGGGTTTCCGATTCAGATCGCATGGAGATCCCTTAACATATCTTCACCGTCACCAATGACGCGAGAACATATCATTTCTCTCGAAGCCGTCAAGCTTTATGATCTCTTTCCGTATCACGCCATGCATGAATGATCCGTATTCATATCCTGCATTCTTGATCCCGCCCTGCGCCTGACTCCCGGCAGACCCATCCCGCGCGAGGTCGTCCGCCACCTTCTGTAGGTCCTCCCTGAGACATGAGCTCCCGAGTCTCCGCCGAAAGACGCCGGCCTCGTCCTGAGCCTGACGGCAGCGCCGGAAAGGGCTGGAGGGCGGCGCGCAACCGCCATGCCCACGAGGATGCGCCCACCATCGGAAGGGGACCGCGCCTCGGCCTTCGAGAGGGCGATCGGCCGTCAGCCGGGCCGGATCGGCAATGGCTCCTGCCGACGATTTTCCGGCGACCCTTCGGGTCTTTCCATCGCGAAACAAAATCGCCGGCCTTCGCCATCCTCCGCTGACGCTTCGGCCCTTCGGCTCACGCTCCGGGTGCAGGTCCGTCCCGCCCGACGGCTTCGTCGCCATGAAGGCCGCGACGGTCGCGGTCCAATCCGACGGAGCATCCCATGAGCGAGCACGACGACTACGAACCGCACCACGAGTCATCCCCGACCGACCAGCTGATCCAGGACTTGCAACTCCACGGCTATCGTCCTTCCGAAGACGAACTCGACCAACGCCCGCTGCCGGAAGACCGCATCATCGCAGGCGCCGTCGCCGACATCTTCGACGCCCTCGTCGCCACGATCACCGACACGAGCCTCGATTTCGATCTCCCCGATCTGCTCTGGTCGACCGTCAACATTTTCCACCGCGCGGTGGACCGGATCGAACAGAAGCTCGACGACAACGAGCAAGCGCAAAAGCAGCTTCAGCGCGAACAGGACGGCTCCGAGGTGAAATCCCTCCAGCTCGAGCGCCTCATCGACATCGGCATGAACCTGATCGACCGCCGCGACGGTATGGAAACCTTCCGCGAGGCTGCCGCCGAGCGCTATCGCGTCACCACCGGCTCACCCTGGTCGCAACGCACCGGATCGCGGGTCAACCATCGCCACCTTACCGCGTCGCTGATCGACAGCCGCGACTTCCTCGCCGCCAGGAGGCGCGCGGATAGCGAGGTGCTCGTGCCAGCCGGACCGAAGATCGCCTTCTCGGGTGGCGACACCGCCGACCACAAGCATATCTGGGCCAAGCTCGATCAGATCCACGCCAAGCACCCGGACATGGTGCTGTTGCACGGCGGTTCGCCGAAGGGCGCGGAAAAGATCGCTTCCCGCTGGGCCGACAGCCGCAAGGTGCCACAGGTCGCCTTCAAGCCCGACTGGACCAGGCACGCCAAGGCGGCGCCTTTCAAACGCAACGACCAGATGCTCAGCATCGTGCCGATCGGGGTCGTGATCTTCCCCGGCACGGGCATTCAGGACAATCTCGCCGACAAGGCCCGCAAGATGGGTATCCCGGTCTATCGGTTCGGCTCGGGCGGCGCATGAGCGCCGCCGTCAGCCCCACCTTGAAAAATGATGGCAGTTTCTCTATTTTGCTATCATCGCTATCAACTTTGCAGGAGGCGCCATCATGCCAGCAGTCACGATCCGGAACCTGTCCGACGCGACGCACCGCGCCCTCAAGGTGCGCGCCGCGCAGCACGGCCGCAGCGCCGAGGCCGAGATGCGCGACATCCTCGAAGCGGCTGTTCGCCCCGACACCCGCCTTCGGCTTGGCACGGCGCTCGCAGAACGCAGTCGCCGGCTTGGCCTGACCAATGAGGACATCGACGCCCTCGACCAGGCACGCGACAAGACGCCCGCCAAGCCGATGAGCTTCGAATGATCCTCCTCGACACCAATGTCGTATCGGAGGCCATGAAGCCCGCGCCCGACGAAGCCATGCGGGCCTGGCTCGACGAGCAGGCCGCGGAAACGCTCTTTCTCTCCAGCATCACCATCGCCGAGTTGATGTTCGGCATCGGCGCGCTCCCCGATGGCAGGCGCAAGGACAAGCTCACCGATGCTCTCGACGGGGTGATGGAGTTGTTCACCGATCGCATCCTGCCGTTCGACATAGATGCTGCGCGACATTATGCGGATCTCGCCGTCAAAGCCCGAACGGCGGGCAAAGGCTTCCCGACCCCCGACGGCTACATCGCGGCGATCGCGGCCGCCAAAGGCTTCGTCGTCGCCACACGCGACACCAGCGCGTTCGACGCCGCCCATGTCGAGGTCATCGACCCCTGGAAAACCGGTCGCTGACGACCTGCCACCGGCATTCGAACTGGACCGGGCAAACCGGCAAAAAAGGCCCTCACGGCAAGCAGACAGACATCATGGTCTCCTGATCGGACGACCACCCCCCCGCTTCAAGACGCTTATCCTTTGGTTCTGCCGATGGCCTGACGCCATCAACCCGTAAAGGGTCGGACTACGCATGCGCGTGCCGCCGCTCCGGCTGCGCCTTGCGCGGTGATTGCGGCCAACGGCCGAACTCTTCGGGCGCCTGTCAGCGGGGGATGGACCTCCGCTCAAGCAGGAGCCAGGTCGATGTCCTTTCAAACCGCTCACGCCTTCGCCTTCAGCCTCGCCACCACCCTGATGGCCGCCATCGTCATCTATCGCGCCGGCGACGGCACGCTCTCCGTCACCCCGGCGACAGAATATGACGGCGACGACGACGCCATCATCGGTGAAATCGACCCCTTCGCCTCATGAGGCGAACAGGGTCGCACGAACGGCGGACGCGGCGCGCTTGCGCTCCCCCGGCGACAGAATTTCTGCTACTCTCGCTGTCGCGCCATGGTGGTGGTGGAGGCGCATCCGTCTGACATTTGCGGAGACACCACCATGATCTTCATCGGCATTCTTCTCAGCATAGCCGCCATCGGCTTCCTCTGCTGGCTGCTGTTCACGCTTGCGGTATTCGCACTTCCGTTCTTCGCCGGCGTGACCGCAGGCACATGGGCCTATGGCACTGGCGCCGGATGGCTCGGCGCGATCCTGGTCGGTTTTGTCGCCGCAGGTCTTACCTTCGGCCTCGGCCAATTGCTGCTCGCGACCGTCCGTCCGACCTGGGCGCGGCTGCTCATCGCCGCGGCCTTCGTCGCCCCGGCCGTGGTCGCCGGTTTCCATGCCACTCATGGTATCGTGAAACACACCATGCCGTCCGAGGCATGGCAGGCCGCATTCTCGATCATCGGAGCCATCGCGGTCGGCATCGTCGCTTTCGCCCGCATCACCGGAATGGCGGCGTCCAGCCCTGTGGCGGGGCATGTGTCCCACACCTAACCCCGACATTCATTCGGAGCGGGACCAGACGGCGTATGGCATTCTCGCCCACGCCATCAGGTTGGCCCGACAGGAAGCGGAATTGCGGGGTGTCGGCTGGGCCTGCCTGTTGCGGAACGGTGGAGCGCGCCGGAAGCGGCAGCGACGTCGTGGCCGGAGGAACCTCAGTGTCGAAGCGTTCCGCCAGGGCTGACTGAATGGCGAAATGCGCAGCGCAGGCCTGTTCAAGGGATGTTTCCGCCCGTGATCGCTGATCGGGTCTCTGGGGCTGACGTGCCCCTGAGAATTTCCTCCACGCGGAGCTAGAGTCCGGCCCTTGAAAGGACGGACGGAATGAAACGAGCGAGATTCACGGAAGAGCAGATCATCGGGATCCTGCGGGAGAACGAGGCCGGC
>Ga0209571_1000658_pt1 | contig 28911 bp, 25 predicted proteins | sample EBPBio102011_DNA_FD_185866 | JGI IMG/M metagenome (GOLD analysis project Ga0209571, IMG submission 185866) | Wastewater treatment Type I Accumulibacter community from EBPR Bioreactor in Madison, WI, USA - Reactor 1_1/10/2011_ DNA (SPAdes)... | ecosystem: Engineered > Bioreactor > EBPR >... | reverse complement strand
CTCAACCCAACGGATGGGCTAGTCACATCCAGACCGGTGGGCGCGTCGCGCGCCCACCGGCGGGGAGATCACTTGATCAGGCGCAGCGCGAACGGGTAACGATATGCCTCGCCACGGTTGGCGGCAAGGCCGGCGATGATGAAGAACACGATCGCGACAACCCACAGCACGAAGAACAACGGACTCGCGAGGCCGAGCGTGACCACTGTCAACACGACCAACGCGAGATAGACACCTAACAGCGTGATGTTGAAGTTCAGCGCTTCCTTGGACTGGTCGATCAGGAAGCCCTTCTCAGGCTTGTCCTTGTTGATCAGCCACACGATCAGCGGGACGATGAAGCCGAGGACAATTCCGGACAGGTGGGTCAGCATTGCAACGGTGCGATCGTCCTGATTCGCGTCACCGACGGTCGGGTTCGTGTCGTTCATGTATCCATCCCCATGGAATGATGTAGGAGTCGGGCCGAGGCCGCTCCCGCCTGCCGGATTGCGCATGCGGAGGCCGTCGCTAGCATAACGTCAATCGCCGCCGGCGACGGTCATCCGCCCCACCAGGATCGAGCCGGTGCGCAGGTGCGAGCGCGGGTCGACGTCGCTGCCGACCGCTTCGATGCCGAGGAACATCTCGCGCAGGTTGCCGGCAATGGTCACGCCATCGACCGGATTCGCGATGGCGCCGCCCTCGACCAGGAAGCCGGCGGCGCCGCGCGAGTAGTCGCCGGTCACGCTGTTCACGCCCTGCCCCATCAGCTCGGTCACCACCAGGCCGCGCCCCATGCCGCGCACCAGCGCATCGAAGTCACCGGCATTGGCCGACACGTCCAGGTTGTGCACGCCGCCGGCGTTGCCGGTGGTCTCCAGGCCAAGCTTGCGCGCCGAGTAGCTGCCCAGCACGTAGCGCTGCAGGACGCCATCCTCGACCAGCATCGACGCCCGCGTGGCGACGCCCTCGTTGTCGTAGGCCGCCGAGCGGAAGCCGCGCGCGAGGAACGGGTCCTCGCGCATCGACAGCCAGTGCGGGAACAGGCGCGTGCCGGCGCTGTCGAGCAGGAAGCTTGCGCGCCGGTACAGCGCGCCGCCCGAGATCGCGCCCAGCAGGTGGCCGACCAGCGAGCGCGCCACCTCGGCGGTGAACAGCACCGGGTATTCGCCGGTGGCGATCGCGCGCGGCTGCAGCCGCGACAGTGTGCGCTGGGCCGCCTTGCGCCCGATCGCGGCCGGCGACTCGAGGTCGCCCTCGGCCAGCGCCACGCTGTACCAGCCGTCGCGGCGCATGTCGTCGCCGCGGCCGGCGATCAGCGCGCAGCCGATGCTGTGGTGGGTGCCACGCTCGGCACCGACGAACCCGTGCGAATTGGCGTAGACGCCGAGCGACGCGCTGGTGGAGACCGAAGCGCCGTCGGAGTTGCCGATGCGCGCATCGGCGTCGCGCCCGGCGGCCTCGCAGGCCAGGGCGAGGTCGATCGCGCGATCGGCGTCGATCGGCCAGGGATGCCAGTCGTCGAAGTCGGGCCACCCGCCGGGGCCGGGCCGGGCCATCAGCGCCGCATCGGCGAGGCCGGCCGCATCGTCGTCCTCGGTGTGGCGGGCGATGGCGCAGGCCTGCGCCACGGTCGCCTCCAGGCTCGACTCGCGCAGGTCGGCAGTGCTGGCGCTGCCCTTGCGCTGGCCGAAGTACACGGTCACGCCGATGCCGCGGTCGCGGGTGGACTCCACCGTCTCCACCTCGCCCATGCGCACGTTCACGCTCAGGCCGCGCTCCTCCGAACAGGACACCTCGGCCTGGGTCGCACCCTGCGCACGGCAGGCGTCGAGCAGGCGCGCGGCCAGCCCCTCCAGGCGGTCGAGCCGCTCGGGGCTGTCGTCGGTCACGGGCACGGCAACGCTGTTCAATGGCTTATCCTGATGCAATGAGAGGAAAGGACGAAGAGACCGGCGAGTTCCTGTCGCCCAGCCGCAGCCAGCAGCGGCGCGACGCGCTCGACGTGCTGGCGCTGGCCGGCCAGCTGACCGAACTGGAACCGGGCCGGCTGGCGAAACTGCCGGTGCCCGAGCACCTGCTGCCGCATATCGCCGACACCCGGCGCATCCGTTCGCACATCGCGCGCAAGCGCCAGCTGGCCTTCCTGGCCAAGCAGATGCGGCGCGAGGAAGACGAGACGCTGGCCGCGATCCGCGACGCGCTGGATGCCGGCGGCGAGGCGGCGAAGCTCGACACCGCGCGGCTGCATCGCGCCGAACACTGGCGCGAGCGCCTGCTGGACGAAGGCGACGAGGCGCTGGCCGAGCTGCTGGCCGAGTTCCCGCAGGCCGACCGGCAGAAGCTGCGGCAGCTCGTGCGCAACGCGCTGGAGGAGCGCAAGCGCAACAAGCCGCCGAAGTCGTTCCGCGAGCTGTTCAAGCTCCTGCGCGACACGCTCGCGCAGGAGGCGTGATTGGGGATTGGTGATTCGGAATTCGTGAAGGCAAGGGGCAAAAGCATCCCCGCTTTTTCCAATCACGAATCCCGAACCACCAATCACGGCCCTCACGCCTTCGTCCCGCCCACCGTGACCTGCGAGATCAGCAGCGAGGGCTGGCCAACGCCCACCGGCACGCTCTGCCCGTCCTTGCCGCACGTGCCGACGCCTTCGTCGAGTGCAAGGTCGTTGCCGACCATGGTCACGCGCTGCATCGTTTCCGGGCCGTTGCCGATCAGGGTCGCGCCCTTCACCGGCGCGGTGATGTTCCCGTCCTCGATCAGGTAGGCCTCGGTCGCGGAGAACACGTACTTGCCGCTGGTGATGTCGACCTGGCCGCCGCCGAAGTTGACCGCGTACAGGCCGCGCTTCACCGACCGGATCATCTCCTCGCGCTCGCGCTTGCCGGCCAGCATGTAGGTGTTGGTCATGCGCGGCATGACCAGGTGCGCAAACGATTCGCGGCGGCCGTTGCCGGTCGGCGCCACGCCCATCAGCCGCGCGTTGAGCGTGTCCTGCATGTAGCCGGTGAGCACGCCGTCCTCGATCAGGGTGGTCGACTGCGTCGGCGTGCCCTCGTCGTCGATGTTGAGCGAGCCGCGGCGGCCATCGAGCGTGCCGTCGTCGACGATGGTCACCCCCGGCGACGCCACGCGCTGGCCCATGCGCCCGGCATAGGTGGACGTGCCCTTGCGGTTGAAGTCGCCCTCCAGCCCGTGGCCGACCGCCTCGTGCAGCAGCACGCCCGGCCAGCCTGCGCCCAGCACCACCGGCATGTTGCCGGCCGGCGCGTCGATCGCCTCGAGGTTGACCAGCGCCTGGCGCAGCGCCTCGCGCGCGAAACGCTCCGGCCGGCCGTCGCCGAGCAGCTCGTCGTAGCCATGGCGCCCGCCGTAGCCGGCATAGCCGCTCTCGCGGCGCCCCTCCTGCTCGACGATGACCTGGATGTTGAGCCGCACCAGCGGGCGCACGTCGCCGGCCAGCACGCCGTCGCTGCGCGCCACCAGCACGGTGTCGACGCCGCCGGTGAGGCCGACCATCACCTGCTTCACGCGCGGATCGGCGGCACGCAGCAGCCTGTCGACGCGGCGCAGGGCCTCGACCTTGGCGGCGTTGCCCAGCCCGTCGACCGGATCGTGCGCCGGGTAGAGGTCGTGCCCGCCCGGTGCGCGCGCGCGCCCCACCGCCAGCGCGCGCGGCGACTGCGACGACCCGTCGCGCGCGATCGCCCGCGCCGAGCGCGCGGCGTCCAGCAGCGCCTCGCCGTTGATGTCGTCGGAATAGGCGAAGCCGGTCTTCTCGCCACTGATCGCGCGCACGCCGACGCCCTGTTCGATCGAATGCGCGCCGTCCTTGACGATGCCGTCCTCGACGCTCCAGCTCTCGCGCCGAGCGTGCTGGAAATACAGGTCGCCGAAGTCGATGCCCGGGCCCAGCAGGGTGCCGAACATGCGGTCGAGGCCGTCGGTGTCGAGGCCGGCGGGCAGCAGCAGCCGCGATTGCGCGAGGACCAGGGGGGATTCGTTGCTCATCGTGTCTGGATGGGGGGCGTCGAGGGGATTGGCAAGCCGTGGCGCGCGGGGCACACGCCACGCGCAGGTGCGCAGGCTAACGCGTCCGGGGGAGGTCGGCGCTATTGCGCCGGAAGCGGCGGCGTGCGCGGGGCCGCGACCGCGTTGTCGCCGCGGCCATGTTCGACCACCTCGACCTTGGGTTCCTTCCACGGCCCGCTGACGCGATAGGTCTTCGCGCCCATCTCGCCCAGCGGCTTCTTCAGCACCGCGTTGGCGACTGCGCCGACCGCGGCGCCGATGGGGCCCCCGGCCAGCGCGCCCACCGCGGGCAGCAGGTTGCCGGTCTTGGGCAGCACCTCGATGGTCTGGTCGTGGGTCTGCGCCCGCAGGTCGCTGCGGCCGCGCATGCGGATCTCCGCAGCCGGGCCGTCGATGACCATGTCGTCGCTCTGCGCGACGCCGCCATCGAAGCGCACGTGGCCGCCGATGCGATCGAAGGCGAAGCCCTTGGAAAAGAAGTCGCGGAAGTCGAGCATCAGCCGCCGTGGCAACTGCGCCACGCTGAGCAGGCCGAGCACGCGGCCGGCACCGGGCTCCACTTCCACCAGGCGACCGTCCTTGATCGCGACCGTCAGTTGCCCCTGCAGCGCACCCAGGGTGAAATCGGCGGGGCTGCGCGGCCAATCGGCGGTGAACTGCAGTTCGCCCTCGCCGCCGTCGAGGCTGCGGCCGAAGCCCAGCCCGGCCATCAGCGCGCCGAAGTCGCGACTCTGCGCCCGCATGTCGAGCCGGGTGCGCCCGGCGCTGCCGCCGCTCCAGGTGCCGGTGGCCTCGATGCGCTGCTTCGGCGCCACCGCCTGCAGCTGGTCGATGCGCAGGCCGTCGGCGGTCGGCCGGGTGCGCAGCGCGAGCCGGCCCAGGGCCAGGTCGCCGAAGCGGAAGTCGGCGATGTCGAGCTGCAGCGGCGGCACCTTGGCCGGATCGGTGGCGTCGCGGCCGGCCGGCGCGGTTGGCGCCGGCGATGCGGAAAACGCGGTCGCCGGATCCGGGCCCTGCCAGTACACGCGTTCGAACGTGCCGACCACCGGGGCGCGCGGATCCTGCGGCAAATGCAGTTCGCCGGCAACGGCCGCAGCCTCGAAGCGCAGGCGGGTGCCGCCGGCCGCGGGCGTCGCCACCAGCCGCGCGTCGGCGAAGCCGGTGCCGAGCAGTTGCAGGCGACCGGCGGTGATGTCGATCCCGCGCAGCGGGAACTCGCCGCCGCTGCCGCCGCCCCCGGCGATCGCGGCCCAGTCGAGCGCATCCAGCACCGGCGTGCGGCCGCTGGCCACCAGTCCGTTCGCCGGCGGCGCCTCGGCCACGCGCGACGCGCCCAGCGCCACGCGCACGCCGGTGCCGGCGGGCGTGGTGCGCGCGCGCAGCGCCAGCCGGCCGCCGAAATCCACCTCGACTTCGCCATCGCCGAACGGCAACGCGGTGGCGATCGTGGTCGGCAGCGTCGCGCCGGCAGGCTTCTCCAGCGGCGCGGGCAGGTCGAGCGTGGTGCCGACCAGCGACGAGCGCAGTTGCAGCCGCACCGGTGCCGCGCGCGCCGCCGGCTGCGCCTTCGGGATCGCCACCGCCACCTGCCACGGCGAGCGCCCGCGCACATGCGGCTGCAGCCACGCCAGGTCCGGCGCCTGCTTCAGCAGGTCGGCGGCGCTGAGCGAGGCATCGAGTTCGGCCTCGAACGCCTGCGCGGCATCGCGCACGTGGCCGGCGCCGGCGCGCAGCGACAGCGTGCCGGCGGCGCCGTCGCGCACGGCCGCCAGCCGCTCGGCGGCGAATCCGTGGCGGTCGTAGCGCGCCTGTCCGCGCACCTGTTCGAACGCGACATCCCAGCGCGCATCCGCCAGTTTCGTGCTGCGCAGTTCCACTGCGCCTGCCACCGTCGGCGGCTTGCCGCCTTCGAGCGGCAGCACCAGCGCGAACGTCGACGCCACCGGCCCGCTCGCGGACAGGCTGTCGAGCGTGTCCTCGATGCCCTCGCGCAGCGGGCTGGCGCGCAGCAGCGCGAGCAGCCTGGCCGCATCGCCCTCGGCGCGCGCGTCCACCGACAGGGTCGCGTGGTGGTAATGGTCGAGCCGCGCCTCGAGCGTCGGCACGCCGACGCCGGCGATCGCCGCGCGGCCCTTCACCGAAAAGCCGTCGTTGACGAACACCACGTCGCCGTTGAGATGGTCGGCGGCCGGCCAGTCGGGCTGGAACTTGACCACGGCGTCGACCAGCTGCGCCTCGGCCTGGAACAGGCCCTGCGCCTGGTGGCCGTCGACGCTGCTGAAAGGCCACGCATCGAGGTCGCCGGACACCACCGCGCGACCGCCGCGCACGGTGCCGCCGACCAGCGCCGCGTCGAGCCAGTGCTCGGCCGCGTCGGGCATCAGGTGGCGCACCCAGAAGCGCTTGGCGATCGGCACCTGGGCATCGTCGAGCCTGGCCACCAGATCGATGCGCGGGCGCGTGCCGTCGTTCTGGAACCACAGGCCGCCGCGCGCGTCGGCGGCATAGCCTTCGCCCTCGATGCGCAGCGCCGGCGCATCGATGCGCACGCCGTTGCCCTCGCGCCAGCCGGCCACCTCGCCGCGCAGCGTCACCCGATGCGGCGCGCCGAAGCCGGAGGGCCAGTCGAAGCGCACCGTCGCGGCCGGTTCCGGCACGAAGCGGAAGCCCTGTTCGTCGCCGGTGAGCATTCCGGCCAGGCCATCGAGGCCCGGCGTGTCGCCGACCGTGGCGAAGCGCAGGGATTCGACCCGCGCCGACGCGCGCATGCGCCCGCCGTCACCACCGGCGATGACGATGTCGCGCAGCCCGGCATCGGGCGCCGCGGCCAGCAGCCAGCGGCGCAGGCCGGGGTCGAGCCGGTCGCCCAACGCCAGCCCCATCACCAGCGGCCCGGCGTCGAGCCGCGCGGCGCGCAAGGCGAAGTGCCGGCCGCCGGCGACGGCAAGGCCGTCGAGCACCTGCGGCGCGCCTTCGGCACCGATGCGCAGGCGCGGTGCGTCGACGCGCCAGCCCTCGTCGGTCAGCTGCCAGCGCGCCTTGGCCAGCAAGTGTTCGAACCGCATCCGCGGCGGCGCGCGCCCGTCCGCAACCGGGCTGCCGCGCAGCGCGACGTCGTCCAGGTCGGCATCGACCATCACCATGGTGACGCGCTTGTCGTGCAGGTGCATCCACGCCTGGGCGCGTCCACCCCCGGCCTCGGCCGAGACGCCGGCGAAGTGCAGCAAGGGCGACCATGCGGCCAGGTCCGCACGCATCGCCGCCGCGTACGCCTCGCCGTCGCCGGCGCGGCGGTCGATGTCGGCCGACACGTCCAGCGGCGACGCGTCCTCGCGGATCCACGCACGCACCGCGGTGCGCACGCGATCACCGTTGACCTGCAGGCGCAGGTCGATCCTCGGCAGCGTGGTCTCGATGCCCAGCGCCGGCGCGACCAGGGTGAGCCGGCCCCCGATCACCTGCAGCTCGCCCAGCCGCTCCAGCGCGGCGAAGGGATCGCCCGCGGCCTGCTGGTCACCGGGCAGGCCGTGCACGCTCCAGCGGCCATCGTCGCCGCGTTCGAGCGTCAGCTGCAGGCCGCGCAGGCGCAGCTCGGTGAACGAGCGCCCCGGCAGCAGTCCGGCGTACTGCGACACCAGCATCTCCGCCGCGCCGATGCGCAGCGCGTCCGCGCCCTCGCCGACGCGCAGGCCGTCGAAACGCAGCAGCGGGCCGCGCCGCGTCCATTCGGTCTCCAGCCGGTCGAACGCCACCGGCCGCCCGACGCGCTCGCCGAGCCACGCGGCGACGCGATCGGGATGGCGTTCGGCCAGCGGCAGCAGGCGGCTGAGCGCGCCCGCGGCCAGCGCCATCAGCACCAGCACGATCGCGACCGCGTACCACGCGCCGCGTCGCGCCAGCCGCAGCCGGCGACGCAGGGGCGCGGTCATGGGCATCGCGCTCCGCTTGACGCGGGGAATGGGGAATGGGGAATGGGGAATGGAAACGGCAACGTCAACAGCAGGGAACGCGGCGGGCTATTGCCTTTCCCGTTCCCGATTCCCGATTCCCGATTCCCGGCCCTACAGCAGCACGACATCGAACTGCTCCTGCAGGTACTGCTCGTCGCCCTGGAAGCGGATCGACTTGCCGAGGAACTCCTCCAGCTCGGCCACCGCCGTCGATTCCTCGTCGGTGATCCGCGCCACCACCTTGGGCGAGGCGATCACCAGCAGGCGTTCGGCGTCGAACTGGCGCACCGCGCGCACGATCTCGCGGAAGATCTCGTAGGTCACCGTCTCCGGCGTCTTGAGCATGCCGCGGCCGCCGCACTCGTGGCAGGTCTCGCTGAGCTGGCGCTGCAGGCTCTCCACGGTGCGCTTGCGCGTCATCTCCACCAGGCCCAACGGCGAGAAGTCGTAGACCGTGGTCTTGGCGTGGTCCTTGGCCAGCGATTTCTCGAGCACGCGCAGCACCTGGCGGCGATGCTCGTCGTCGACCATGTCGATGAAGTCGATGATGATGATGCCGCCGAGGTTGCGCAGGCGCAGCTGCCGCGCCACCGCCTGCGCGGCCTCGAGGTTGGTGCGGTACACCGTTTCCTCGAGGTTGCGCTGGCCGAGGAACGAGCCGGTGTTGACGTCGACGGTGGTCATCGCCTCGGTCTGGTCGATGACGAGGTAACCACCGGACTTCAGCGGCACCTGCTTCTCCAGCGCGCGCTGGATCTCGTCCTCGACCCCGTACAGGTCGAAGATCGGGCGGTTGCCGGTGTAAAGCTCGATGCGTTCGGCCAGCACCGGCATGTACTTGGCGACGAACGCCTGCAGCCGGTCGAAGGTCTCGCGCGAATCCACCTTCACCTTCTCCACGTCCTTGCGGATCAGGTCGCGCACCGCGCGCAACGGCAGGCTGAGGTCTTCGTAGATGCAGGTCTGCACCGGCGCCTCGCGCGAACGCTTGCCGACGATGTTCCACACCCGCGACAGGTAGGCGATGTCCTCGCCCAGCGCCTCGTTCGGCTGGCCTTCGGCATTGGTGCGCACGATGTAGCCCAGCGGCACGTCGCCGGCGGGCGACAGCTCGCCCACCAGCGCCTTCAGCCGCGCGCGTTCGGCCTCGTCCTCGATCCGCGCCGACACGCCAACCACGCGCGACTGCGGCAGCAGCACCAGGTAGCGCGAGGGAATGCTGAGCTGGGTGGTCAGGCGCGCGCCCTTGCTGCCGATCGGATCCTTGACCACCTGCACGATCACTTCCTGGCCATCGCGCAGCAGTTCGGTCACCGGACGCGTCGGCACCGGCACCGGCAGCGCCTCGTCCTCGGCATCGGACGCCTGCGAGCGCATCACGTCGTTGGCGTGCAGGAACGCGGTGCGCTCCAGGCCGATGTCGACGAACGCGGCCTGCATGCCCGGCATCACCCGCTGCACCCGGCCCTTGTAGATGTTGCCGACCACGCCACGCCGCCAGCCGCGTTCGATGTGCAGCTCCTGCAGCATGCCGTTCTCGACCACCGCGACGCGCGTCTCGCGCGGGGTGACGTTGACCAGGATTTCTTCCGACATCGAATCCTTACTCCCGGCCTGATGCCGCGGTTGCCGATGGCAATGAGCCCAGCGACTCCCGCGCGGCACCGCCGCCCCTTCCCGCTTGCGGGGGGGAAGGATGGGATGGGGGCACCGGGAAGCCGGTCACCACCCCGAACCCGCGCAGCAGCTGCGCCGTTTCGTGCAGCGGCAGCCCCATCACGCCGGAGAAGCTGCCGTCGAGGCGGGTGACGAAGCGCTCGGCGCCGCCCTGGATCGCATAGGCGCCGGCGCGGCCCATCGGTTCGCCGCTGGCGACGTAGGCGGCGATCTCGTCCTCGCCCAGCGCCGCGAAGGCCACCCGCGAACGCGACACCGCCTGCGCCTCGCGCCCGGCCGAGACCAGGCTCACCGCCGACACCACCGCGTGCGTGCGGCCCGACAGCCGGCGCAGCATCGCCATGGCGTCGGCGGCGTCGCGCGGCTTGCCGAACACCTCGTCGTCGAGGATCACCTCGGTGTCGGCGCCCAGCACCAGCGCGCCGGGCACCGCGACGACTTCGAGCAGGCCGGCGCCGGCCTTCTCGCGGGCGACGCGGCGCACGTAGTCCTCGGGCGGCTCGCCGGGTTCGCGGCGTTCGGGGACGTCGACGTCGATGACCCCGAAGTCGACGCCGAGGCGCGCCAGGAGTTCGCGCCGGCGGGGCGATTGCGAGGCAAGATGCAGCATCCGGCAAGGATACCCGCGGCAGCGTGCCGACCGGCCGCCGCGCCGGCCGTAACCCCATTCAGGCTCACGGGCCGTTCACTGGCTCCCGACAACCCTGTCCACCGCCCCCACGGGAGAACCGCATGACCCGCAAGCCCCTCCGCCTCCTGCTGCTCGCCAGCGCCCTCGCCCTCGGAACCGCCGCGATGACCACCGCCTCCGCGCAGACCGCGCCCCCGTCGATCGCCGCGCCCAGCGACGGCACCCTGCTCTCGGTGTCGGCCAGTGCCAACGCGACCCGCGTGCCCGACGTGGCCTCGCTGTCGACCGGCGTGGTCACCCAGGCCGCCGACGCCAATGCCGCGCTGAAGGCCAACTCGACGCAGATGAACAAGGTGGTGGCCGCGATCCGCGCCGCCGGCATCGCCGAGCGCGACATCCAGACCAGCGGCATCAACATCAGCCCGCAGTACCGCTACGCCGAGAACCAGCCGCCGACGATCACCGGCTACCAGGCCAGCAACACCGTGAACATCAAGGTGCGCGACATCGCCAAGCTCGGCGAGGTGCTCGATGCGCTGGTCGCCAGCGGCGCCAACCAGGTCAACGGCCCCAGCTTCGAGATCGACCAGCCGGAAGCCGCGTACGACGAAGCCCGCCAGGCCGCGTTGAAGAGCGCGCAGGCGCGCGCGGAGATGTACGCCAAGTCGCTCGGTCTGCGCGTGCGCCGCATCGTCAGCATCAGCGAAGGCGGCGGGTTCCAGCCGCCGATGCCGATGATGAAGGCGATGGCGATGGACGCGCGCATGGAATCCGCGCCGGTGTCGCCGGGCGAGACCACGCTGTCGGCCAACCTCGACGTGGTCTTCGAACTGGGGAGGTAAGCCATGGCCCGCAGCCCGGCCGGCGGCGACGCCGGCACGCCCGGCGACACGCCGGGCTATCCGGAACCGCAGCCACGCGACGGCGAGGACGCGCGTCGTCGCGGCCGCAAGCCGCCGCCCGACCCGGACGACGGCGGCCTCGACCGCGATCCGGAGCAGGACGGCACCCACCGCGGCGATTGACCCCGGGGTGTCGCCCGGGGCGGCCGGTGGCGGCGTCGGTGCCCACGGCACCCACCCTGTCGTCCGGATTCCCTGATTCCATCCGGGTTGCCTGTTTCCACAGGGATTCCTGCTGCCGCTGGACTCCCTGCCCTTGCTTGCATTCCCTTCTCCCGCTTGCGGGAGAAGGTGGCCCGCAGGGCCGGATGAGGGCGACCTTCGCTGCCTTCGCGCCGTCCCCGCCCCCATCCGCCTTCGGCACCTTCCCCCGCGAGCGGGGGAAGGAACGGCATGGCGACGCGAAGTGCTACCGGGGCGGCCGGTGGCGGCGTCGGTGCCCACGGCGTCCACCCTGTCGTCCGGATTCCCTGATTCCATCCGGGTTCCCTGTTTCCACAGGGATTCCTGCTGCCGCTGGACTCCCTGCCCCTGCTTGCATTCCCTTCTCCCGCTTGCGGGAAAAGGTGGCCCGCAGGGCCGGATGAGGGCGACCTTCGCTGCCTTCGCGCCTTCCCCGCCCCCATCCGCCTTCGGCACCGTCCACCGCAAGCGGGGGAAGGAGCCGCGACGAAGGACCGGCAGCGAGGGCTTTGCCAGGAAGGACGTTGCGCGCACGGGGACCGGCCGTGCGCCGTTCGTCGGCCTGCCCGCGCCTTCGACCTCCGTCGCATTGCCTGCGGTCACGGACCGGGCGTAGCGTGGGCCTGCAGTCGAGAGTCGCGCGCCACGCGGGACGCAGGCTTCACCCCGTTCCCGGTGCTGGCGCGTTTGCAGCCACACGGGTGGCCACGCCGGCCCCCGGGAACCAATGGAGGTGGGCCATGGTGTTGCAGCAGACGCATTCCGCTCCCCGGGCGCAGCCGCGCCTCGATCCGAACCGCATCCTGGGCATCAGCAGCACGCTGGCGATCAACGTGCTGGCGCTGTCGTTCCTGCTGGCGCCGATGACGATCCCCGCGCCGCCGCGGGTCGTCGACCCGCCGCCGGGCATCGAGGTGGTGCCGATCGTGGAGATCAAGCCACCCACGCCCGTGCCGCCGCAGGAAGTCCGCGTGGTGCCGCGACAGACGCAGCCGCAGCCCGCGCAGCGCACGACGCCGAGCCCGCAGCCCGCCATCGACATCCCGGTGCTGGTTGACGCCGGCATCCCGATCTCCGAGGCAATTGCCGATACCGCCGTGGCCACCGATGCGCCGCCGAGCCTCGATCCCCCCTCGGGCCCGGTGACCGGCATGCAGCTGGAGTACGTGCGGGCCACGCCGCCGCCATATCCGCGCGACGGCATCACGCAGGGCCTGCAGGGCGTGGTGCTGCTGCGCGTCCTGGTCGGCGTCGATGGCAAGCCGGTCGAGGTGTCGATCGAGAAGAGCAGCGGCCACCGCGTGCTCGACCGCGAGGCACAGCGCCACGTGCTGCGCAACTGGACCTTCCGCCCCGCCACGCGCGATGGCCACGCGGTGCAGGCCATCGGCATCGTGCCGATCGACTTCACCCTCGACCGCGGCTGATCGGCACCGGCGCACGCCGCCGCCCGCGTCCCGCGAAGCCCGCCTGCCGGCGGGCTTCGTGCAATCGCCACCGCGGCTACGCGCGGTGGTAGGGATGGTTCGCCAATAGCGCGGCGGCGCGGTACAGCTGTTCGGCCAGCACCAGGCGCACCAGCATGTGCGGCAGGGTCAGCGGGCCCAGCGACCAGGGTTCGTCCGCGCGCGCCAGTACCTCCGGCGCGTGGCCTTCCGGGCCGCCGACGAGGAAGGCGAGGTCGCGCCCCTGCCCGCGCCAGTGTTCGAGGCGCTGCGCCAGCTGTTCCGAGGAATGCGCCCGGCCGCGGCCGTCGAGGACCACCACGTGCGTGTTGCGCGGGATCGCGGCCAGCACGCGCGCGCCTTCGTCCTGCATCGCGCGCGTGGCGTCGCGGCCCTTGCCGCGCAGGCCGGGCTCGACTTCCACCAGGTCCAGCGGCAGCCAGTGCGACAGGCGCTTGCGGTATTCGGCGAAGCCTTCGGCCACCCATGCGGGCGGGCGTTCACCGACCGCGACGAGGCGCGCCTTCACGCGGCCCGCGCCGGTTTCAACCGCGGTCTTCGCCCGTGGCGTCGGACAGGTCGTCCGGCGGCTGGTCGCCAACGGTCCACAGGCGCTCCAGCGCGTAGAACTCGCGCACGCGCGGCAGCATGACGTGGACCACGACGTCGCCCAGGTCGACCAGCACCCATTCGGCCTCGCGCTCGCCTTCCACGCCGAGCGGCTGGCAATCGAGCTGCTTGGCGTTGCGCACCACTTCGTCGGCGATCGACTTGACGTGCCTGGTCGAGGTGCCGGAGGCGATCACCATGTAGTCGCAGACGCTGGTCTTGCCGCGGACGTCGATCTCGACGACATCCTTGGCCTTGAGTTCGCCGACGGCGGCGTGCACCGATTTGAGCAGGACGTCCGCGGACGGGGGCGGGTTGGGCAGGCGGGTCTTGATGACGTGGGCGGAACTGGTCAAGGGCGTGCGGCTCTGGGGTTTGCGGCGGAAGGGCGCGGCGACGGAATTATAGCGAAGGGGCGTGCACGGTCCGGTCGACGCCGTACAGGCGATGGCGGACGATGTAGTCGGCGACCGGCGGCGGCAGCAGGTCGCGCCAGGCGCCGCCGGTCGCGATCCGGTGCCGGACCTCGGTCGCCGAGCCCGGGTGCAGCGGCTGGTTCAGCCGCAGCAGGCGGCCGGCGGGGGCCTCGCGCAGGCCACGCGGGTCGTCGAGCCAGCGGCCGGCGGTGGCCTCGGCCAGCACCGGCGGCAGGCGGGTGTCGAGGACGCTGCCGGGGCGGTCGGCAACCACGAAATGGGCCAGGCCGAACAGCGCGGTCCAGTCGTGCCAGGCGGGCAGGCCGAGCAGGCTGTCGGCGCCGACCAGCAGCGCGAGTGGCGCCTGCGGGCCGTACTCGGCGCGCAGTTCGCGCAGGGTGTCCACCGAATAGCTGGGGCCGTCGCGCCGCAGCTCGCGCAGGTCCAGGCGCAGCCCCGGTTCGCCGGCGACGGCCAGGGCCAGCATCTCGGCGCGCTGGGTCGCATTGGCCCCCGGTGGCGGGCGGTGCGGCGGGTCGGCGGCGGGCATGAACCGGATCGGGCCGTCCAGCGCATCGCGCGCGGCGCGGGCGATCGCCAGGTGGCCGTCATGCACGGGGTCGTAGGTGCCGCCGTACCAGGTGCGCAGCTTCACGAGGCCAGCATCTTCGCCTTCGGTTCGGCCACCGCCAGCAGCAGCCGCTCCAGCGCCAGCCAGGCGTCGACGGGTTCCTCGCCGAGGCGCACGCGGCCCTTGGCGATGCGGTCGACGCTGCCGGCCATCGCCACGAAACGCTCCCACTGCGCCGCCGGATGCTTCGACAGCGCGCGCCGATACACCGCCTGTTTCGAATCCCAGACGCGCTGCGCCTTGAACTCGGCGGCGAGGTTGCCGCCGCGCGCCTGCACCCGCGCCAGCGCGGCGACGCGGTTGAGCTCCATCGCCACCATGCCCATCAGCGCCGGCACCGCCTCGCCCTCGGCGCGCAGGCCGGCCAGCATCCGCGCGGCCTGCGCCGGCTGGCCGTTGAGCGCGGCATCGACCAGCCGGAACACGTCGAAGCGCGCGGCATCGGCCACCAGGGCATCCATGCGCGCGCCGTCGAGGGTGCCGCCGTCGGCAAGCAGCGCCAGCTTGTCGACCTCCTGCGCCGCGGCCAGCAGGTTGCCCTGCACGCGCTCGGCCAGGCGCTGCACGGCGCTGCGGTCGGCGCGCACGCCGCGGCCGCGCAGCCGTGCCTCGAGCCAGCCTTCCAGCTCGTGTGGACGCACCTGCGGCGCCTGCACCACGTGCCCGACCCGGGCGATGGCCTCGCTCCACTTGCCGCCATGCTGGCGGCTCCAGTCGCCGGCGGTCACCAGCAGCACGATGTCGCCGGGTGGATTCGCGCAGTAGCCGGCGATGACCTCGCCGCCTTCCTTGCCCGGCTTGCCGGTGGGCAGGCGCACCTCGACCAGGCGCTGCGCCGAGAACAGGCTGGGCGCGCGGAAGGTGGCGTCGAGCGTGTTCCAGTCGAAATCGCGGCCGTCGGCGTCGAACACCTCGCGCTCGCCGAACCCGGCCTGGCGCGCGTGCTGGCGCAGCGCGTCGGCCGCTTCCAGCACCAGCAGCATTTCCGGACCGGCCACCAGGTAGGCCGGCCGCAGCGGCTCGCTGGCCAGTTGCGCGGCGAGGCGGTCGGGCCTCAGCTCCATGCGCTGCGCAGCCTGCGGCGGGCGACGACCACTACTGGCGCGCCACCCGGGTGGCGGCGTCGATGCGGCGCAGGATCGATGCGGTCATCTCGCGCTGCAGTTCGCGCGCCAGCAGCTCGGCCTCGGTGTCGCTGCCGGTGGAATCGCTCGGCACCGAGACGTACTCGCGCGACAGCTCCACCGACTGCTGCGGCACCAGCACGTCGCCGTTGGCGTCGGACATCGCGAACACCACCGCATAGCGCAGCGTGTACTCCTGCGCACGGCCGAACTGGTCGATGCTGAGCGGGGTCGACGCCCAGTGCTCGGAGCGGATCGCCAGCGTGGTCAGGTCGCCCTCGGCCTTCTCCGGCGCGATGGTGGCGCCGGCGTGGCCGAGCGCGCGCTCCAGCGACTGCCGCAGCGGACTGTAGGGATCGCCTGCGGTCACCCGCACCGGGCCCAGGTCGGGCGGCAGGGTCAGCGCGTCGCGCAGGTGGAAGCCGCAGGCGGACAGGCCCAGGACGAGGACGGCGGCAAGCAGGAGGCGTCGGATCATCGGTGAAGTCTGGCCGAGCCCACCGGCGCTATCAATAGCGGCCGGGCGCGGTGTTCAGCCACGCGCGGCCGGTCCTGACCCGGTACGACGGGGCATGGCGCGGCCCGATGCCCGCCGCGCCTCATCCGGCGACGATGTTGACGATCTTGCCCGCGACCACGATCACCTTGCGCACGGCTAGCCCCGACAGGAAGGCCTGTACCCCGGGCTCGGCCAGCGCCAGCGCCTCCACCGCCTCCCGCGGCGCATCCACGGCCACCTCGATCGTCGCGCGCAGCTTGCCGTTGACCTGCACGGCCAGCGTCACCGCATCGCGCACCAGCGCGGCCGGGTCGGCCTGCGGGAACGGCAGGTCCTCCAGCAGCGTTTGCGGATGCCCCAGCACCTGCCACAGCGCGTGGCTGGCATGCGGGGTGATCGGGTTGAGCAGCAGCACCATCGCCTCCAGCGCCTCCTGGCGCAGCGCGCGGCCGTTGCCGGAGGCATCCTCGAACTTCGCCACCGCGTTCAGCAGCTCCATCACCGACGCGATCGCGGTGTTGAAGCTGTGGCGGCGGCCGTAGTCGTCGCCGACCTTCTGGATCGTCTCGTGGACCTGCCGGCGCAACGCCTTCTGCGCCGCGTCGGCCGCGGCCGGATCGAAGGCGCCGGCGCGGCCGCCCTCGGCGTGGCGCTGCACCTGGGTCCACAGCCGGCGCAGGAAGCGCGCCATGCCCTCCACGCCCGCTTCGTTCCATTCCAGCGACATGTCCGGCGGCGAGGCGAACATCGAGAACAGGCGCACGGTGTCGGCGCCGTACTTGCCGATCATCGCCTGCGGGTCGACGCCGTTGTTCTTCGACTTCGACATCTTCTCGACGCCGCCGATCATCACCGGATGGCCGTCGGACTTCAGCACTGCGCCGGTGATGCGGCCCTTCTCGTCGCGCGTCACCTCGACGTCGGCCGGGTTGATCCAGTCCTTCGCGCCGTTGGCGTGTTCGCGGTAGTAGGTATCGGCGATCACCATGCCCTGGGTGAGCAGGCGCGTCGCCGGTTCGTCGCTGTCCACCAGGCCCTCGTCGCGCAGCAGCTTGTGGTAGAAGCGGAAGTACAGCAGGTGCAGGATCGCGTGCTCGATGCCGCCGATGTACTGGTCCACCGGCGTCCAGTACTTCGCGCGCTCGTCGACCATGCCGGCCGCGCCGGGCGAGGTGTAGCGCGCGTAGTACCAGCTTGACTCCATGAAGGTGTCGAAGGTGTCGGTTTCGCGCTCGGCCGGCTGGCCGCACTGCGGGCAGGTCGTCTTGCGCCACTGCGGATCGGACTTGATCGGCGACTGCACCACGCCGGGGTTGGCGAAGGCGTCGGCCACGTCCTCGGGCAGCACCACGGGCAGCTGGTCCTCGGGCACCGGTACCGCGCCGCAGTCGGGGCAATAGACCACCGGGATCGGGCAACCCCAGTAGCGCTGGCGGCTGACGCCCCAGTCGCGCAGGCGGAAGTTGACCTTGCGCCGGCCGATGCCCGCCGCCTCGAAGCGCCGCGCCAGCGCATCGAACGCAGCGTCGTAGTCGAGCCCGTCGTATTCGCCGGAATTGATCAGCAGGCCACGCTCGGTGTACGCCTCGCGCTGCTCGATGCCGTCGAAGTACTCACGCACCACCGCCACCGCGGCGTCGATCTCGACCACGTCGATCGGCCCGTGCGCGCCCAGCGCCACCGCCATCGGGTCGTCGTGGTCGGCCACGTGCGAGGCGATCTCGGCCAGCGCGTCGCGCACCGCCGCCGGCACGATCACCGGCTTCACCGGCAGGCCGTAGGCCTTGGCGAATTCCCAGTCGCGCTGGTCGTGCGCCGGCACCGCCATCACCGCGCCGGTGCCGTAGCCCATCAGCACGAAGTTGGCGACGTAGATCGGCACGTCCTCGCCGGTGACCGGGTGGATCGCCCACTGGCCGGTGGCCATGCCGCGCTTGTCCTGCGCCTCCAGCTCGGCCTCGGACACGCCGCCCTGCCTGAGTTCGTCGAGGAACGCCGCCAGCTGCGGATTCGACTGCGCGGCCTTGAGCGCCAGCGGATGCTCGCCGGCGATGGAAATGAAGGTCACGCCCATCAGCGTGTCCGGGCGCGTGGTGTACACCGCCAGCGGTTCGTCCTCGCCGTCGACCTTGAACGAGAACTCCAGGCCTTCGCTGCGCCCGATCCAGTTGCGCTGCATGGTCTTGACCGAATCCGGCCAGCCATCGAGCGTGTCCAGGCCGTCCAGCAGTTCCTGTGCGTAGTCGGTGATCTTGAGGAACCACTGCGGGATCTCGCGCTTCTCGACCACCGCGCCCGAACGCCAGCCGCGGCCGTCGATCACCTGCTCGTTGGCCAGCACGGTCTGGTCCACCGGATCCCAGTTCACCACCGAGTTGCGGCGATAGGCCAGGCCCTTCTTCATCAGCCGGGTGAACATGCGCTGCTCATGCACGTAGTAGTCCGGCGAACAGGTCGCGAACTCGCGCGACCAGTCGATCGCGTAGCCCAGCGACTTGAGCTGCGCGCGCATGTGGTCGATGTTGGCGTAGGTCCACTTCGCCGGCGCGGTCGCGTTCTTGATCGCGGCATTCTCCGCGGGCAGGCCGAACGCGTCCCAGCCCATCGGCTGCAGCACGTTCTTCCCGGTCATGCGCTGGTGGCGGCTGATCACGTCGCCGATGGTGTAGTTGCGCACGTGGCCCATGTGCAGCGCGCCGGAGGGGTAGGGCAGCATCGACAGGCAGTAGAACTTCGGCACGCCCGGGCGTTCGGTCACCTCGAAGGCGCGGGTGTCGTCCCAGAAGCGCTGCGCGGCGGCTTCGACGATGGCTGGCTGGTAGGCGTTTTCCGGGATGGCGGCGACGTCGGACACGGCTTGGCGGCTGGCGAAATGGGGTCGAACAGCCTACCGCAGTGCAGCAGGGACGTCATTTCCCCGGACTGTGAGGCCGCGCGCCCCTGCGCCGCCGCCTTCGCGACTACACTGGCCCGACCCCGCGCCCACGCCACGCGATGCCCCATATCCCCTCGCGCTTCCGGCGCTTCCGCCGACCCGCCTTCTGGCTCACGCTCGCGCTCCTGCTGGGCGTGGGCACGGCGAGCATCCTCGGCGTCGGCAACCTGCAGTCGAGCAACGAGGCGATCGAGCATTCCTACCAGACGCTGCGCCTGATCGAGGACGTCGATCGCCAGCTGCGGACCACCGAGGCCAGCGCGCGCGCCTATCGGCTCACTGGCCACGAGGGCTTCCGCGAGCAGTACCTGCAGTCGCTGCCCCGGATCCGGGAAGCCACCCACGCGCTGGTCGACAGCACCGCGCGCACCCCGCGCCAGCACGACGGCACCCTGCAGCTCCAGGCACTGGTCGAGGAACGGGTCGCCGAGATGCAGGGCCTGTTCGTGGTGCAGGAACGCGAGGGACTGGCCGCCGCGCAGCGGGCCACCGATCCGGAACGCACGCTGTCGCTGTCCGCGCGGATCGACGCCCTGGGCCGGCAGCTGCGGTCCGGCGAAGCCGCCGTGCTCGAAGTCCGCCAGGCCGCCAGCCGGCGGCATACCACGTGGCTCGTCGCCTTCGTGGTGCTCGGCATGCTGCTGTCGTCGACCCTGCTGGTCGCGCTGACCACCAGCCTGAGCCGCGAGAACAAGCGCGCCCGGGCGCTCGAACGCGAAGCGCGCGAGGCGGTGCGGGCGATGGAAGCCAGCATCGTCCAGCGCGACCGTCTGTCCGAGCAGCGCCACCAGCTCAGCCGCTACTCGAGCCTGCTGCAGAGTTGCGCCAACCGCGACGAGATCATGCAGCTCAGCGCCACCACCCTGCGTCAGCTGGTACCGGGCGCGAGCGGACAGTGCTACGTGCTGCGCGCGTCCAACGACTTCTACGAAAGCGCCGCCACCTTCGGCGAGCGCGTGGTCAGCAGCGGCGACCTGCTGGTGCCCGACCAGTGCTGGGCGCTGCGCCGCGGCCAGCCGCACTACGTCGCCGGCGGCCAGGAGGGCATGCACTGCGGCCACATCGACGCCGACGCGCGCCACGACGGCATTTCCTGCCTGTGCGTGCCGCTGTCCGCGAACGGGGCGGCGATCGGCCTGCTCCACGTCAGCGCGCCGGCCAGCGGCGACCCCGACGACAACGACGCCACGATCGTGTCGACGCTGGCCGAGCAGCTCGGCCTGGCGCTGGCCAACATCCAACTGCGCGAAACCCTGCGCACGCAGTCGCTGCGCGACCCGCTCACCGGCCTGTTCAACCGCCGCTACCTGCAGGAGAACCTGGCGCGCGAACTGCACCGCTGCGAACGTCGCCAGCTGCCGCTGTCGGTGCTGATGCTGGACGTCGATCGCTTCAAGGCGTTCAACGACACCCACGGCCACGCCGCGGGCGACGCGCTGCTGGGGCATGTCGGGCGGATCATCGCCGGCGCGATCCGCGCCGAGGACATGGCCTGCCGCTACGGTGGCGAGGAGTTCACGATCGTCATGCCCGAGACCGACGCGGCCACCGCGTTCGAGCGCGCCGAGACCATCCGCGGCGCGCTGGAGACCGCCACCGTGCTGCACCTGCGGCAGACGCTGGGCCCGGTGACGGCCTCGATCGGCGTGTCCACCTACCCCGGCGACGGCACCACGCCCGAGCTGCTGCTGCAGGTGGCCGATGCCTGGCTCTACCGGGCCAAGGCCGAGGGCCGCAACCGGACCCTGCCCGAACCCGGCACCGGATAGGCCGCGCCGCCGGCGGCGTGCTTCAATCCGCGTGTTTCAATCCTCGTACCTCAAAGCACCTGCGGCAAGCCGCCCGCCTCCAAGCCCGCCACCTGTCGAGGAACCCGCCATGCCCGTGCCCGCGCCCCTGCGCTTCCTGCCGCTCGCCGCGGTCCTGCTGGCGGCGCCCGCCGTGGCCGCCGATCCGGTCGCGCTGCACTGCGCGCGGCTGTTCGACGCGCGCAGCGGCCAGGTGCGTGGCGAGCACACCATCGTGGTCGAGGACGGGCGCATCCGTTCGGTCCTGCCCGGCCGCGCCAAGCTGCCCGACGGCACCACCTCGATCGTGCTCGGCGATCGCACCTGCCTGCCCGGCTGGACCGACCTGCACGTGCACCTGGGCTCGCAGTCCAGCCCGCAGAGCTATTCCGAAGGCTTCCGCCTCGATCCGGAAGACTACGCCTTCCGCTCGGTCGGCTACGCCGGCAAGACCCTGCGCGCCGGCTTCACCAGCGTGCGCGACCTCGGCGGCGAGGTCAGCCTGCACCTGCGCGACGCGATCGCCCAGGGCCTCGTCGACGGCCCGCGCATCTACGCCGCCGGCAAGTCGATCGCCACCACCGGCGGCCATGCCGATCCGACCAACGGCTACAACTCGATGCTCTCGCACCTGATGGGTCCGCCGGGCCCGACCGAGGGCGTGATCAATTCGGTCGAGGATGCGCGCCAGGCCGTGCGCCAGCGTTACAAGGACGGCAGCGACGTGATCAAGATCACCGCCACCGGTGGCGTGCTCAGCTACGCGCGCTCGGGCGATGCGCCTCAGTTCACCGTCGACGAGATCCGGGCCGTGGTCGACACCGCGAAGGACTACGGCTATCGCGTCGCCGCGCACGCGCACGGCACCGAGGGCATGAAGCGCGCGGTGCTCGCCGGCGTCACCAGCATCGAACACGGCACGCAGATGACCGACGAGGTGATGCGCCTGATGAAGCAGCACGGCACCTGGTACGTGCCGACCATCTACGCCGGCCGCTTCGTCGCCGACAAGGCGAAGATCGATGGCTACTTCCCGGAAGTCGTGCGGCCGAAGGCGGCGCGCATCGGCGCGCAGATCCAGGACACCGCGGCACGCGCCTACCGCGGCGGGGTGAAGATCGCCTTCGGCACCGACCAGGGCGTCGGCCCGCACGGCGACAACGCGCGCGAGTTCATCTACATGGTCGAGGCCGGCATCCCCGCGGCGTACGCGCTGCAGGCGGCGACGATCCACGCCGCCGACGTGCTCGGCGTGGACGACCAGGGCGTGATCGAGGCCGGCAAGCGTGCCGACATCATCGCCCTGCCCGGCGACCCGGTGGCCGACATCAACGCGGTGATGAACGTCGACTTCGTGATGAAGGACGGCAAGGTGTACGCGCAGCCCGAATCCGATTGAGCCGGCTCAGCGCACGCGCGCGGCAGCCCACCAGAACCAGGCGAACCACGCCACGAACGCCAGCCGCTGCGCGATGCCCTCGGGCAGGATCGCTGCGCCGAACAGCGCGCACAGCGGCACCAGCCACGCGAGCGCGAGCGTTGCCGCGCGCTCGCCGCGCGGCGCGCCGGCGAACAGCGGCGCGCCGACGGTGAAGGCGATCAGCCAGATCGTCCACGCCGACGCATGCAACCGGCTGGCGCCGCTGTCGAGGTTGCCGGCGTCCAGCGGCAGCAGGCCCTGCGCGACCAACGCGAGCGCCGACACCAGCAGCAGCGCCGCGCCGATCCGCGGTGGCCAGGCGGCCGCCGCATCCAGCGACGAACGCAAGGACCACGCCACCCAGGCAACGCACAGGCCCGGCAGCACGAACACCATCGCGTTGAACAGCCGCGCACCGGGCAAGCCCGCCGCACCCGGCAGCGCCACCGGATGCCACAGGTGCGAGTAGCCCGGCCAGCGCGCGGCCAATGCGAACAGCGCGCAGGCGAACACCAGCAGCGCGGCGGCGGAGAGTCGTGCGGCGGCGGCGCGGTTCATGCGCCCTCCCAACGGAACACGTCCTCGACGCCGACGCCGAACGCGCGCGCGATGCGGAACGCCAGTTCCAGCGAAGGCGCGTAGCGGCCCGCCTCCAGCGCGATGATCGTCTGCCGCGTCACCTGGCAGGCGTCGGCCAGCGCCTGCTGCGTCATCTCGCCGCGCTCGAAGCGCAGGCGGCGGATGTCGTTGCCGACCGGGGTGCCGGTCATTGCGACTGTCGCCTGTCGCGCACGTACATCGCCACCGTCGCGGCGTACTCCACCAGCCAGCCCCACATCAGCGCGAACACCAGCAGGTTGGCGACCATCCACGGCGTCGCCCACTGCAGCCGCTCCGCGGGCGAGAAGCCGAACAGCACCGCCAGGCCGATCACGCAGAACACCAGCCCGCTGCGTCCCCAGTCGGCCGCGGCCGCCTCGATCTCGCGGTCGCGCTCGTCGACCTGCACGCGTCCGGTCCAGCGCGACGCGACCACCTGCGTCAGCACGACCCACGCCACCAGCAGCAGCACGAGCTCGCGCGCCACGCCCGACGACAGCGGCGCGTGGGGCGCGGATTCGCCGGCGAACAGGGGCAGCTTCACCAGGAAGAAGGCGGTCGCCACCCCCATGAAGCCCAGGCCGATCCACGCCTTCCACTCGGCCGGCGCCACGCCCTGCTCGAACTCGCCCTGCGGCGTCGACGACACCGCGTGCAGCGCGAGCCAGGTCGCGCCCAGCAGCACGGTCATGCCCAGCCCCCCAAGGTCGTGGCCCAACACCCGCCCGCTGCCGAACAGCAGCCACAGCGCCAGCACCGCCGCGCCCAGCACCGCTACCCATCCCAAGCGACCGAGCCTCATGATGTCATCTCCACCGAACCGGATGTAATTCATACATTACATTCAGGGCCGGCAATGTCAACTATTTTTGACATCGACTTGGAATCATGAACCGCCGCCGCCATCCTCCCCGCTCCCCACGCTGGAACGCCCCATGCCCGCCGACGCCGCCAAGCCGCATGTCTTCGACGCCACCACGGCCGGATTCGAGGCCGACGTCCTGCAGAAATCGCTGCAGGTGCCGGTGCTGGTCGATTTCTGGGCCGAATGGTGCGGGCCGTGCAAGACGCTGGGGCCGATCCTCGAGAAGCTGGCCGCCGACTTCCACGGCGCCTTCGAGCTGGCCAAGGTCGACACCGAGGCCGAGCCGCAGATCGCGGGCGCCTTCCAGATCCGTTCGATCCCGACCGTCTTCCTGGTGAAGGACGGGCAGATCGTCGACGGCTTCCAGGGCGCATTGCCCGAAGGCCAGGTGCGCGAGTTCCTGAAGCACCACGGCATCGAGCCGGGGGCGCCCGCCGAAGACGAGCCTGCCACCCAAGCCGCGCCGGTCGACCCGCACGCCGAGGTGCAGCGCCTGCGCCGCGAGATCGAGGCCGAGCCCGACAAGGCCGAACTCAAGCTCGACCTCGCCCTGGCCCTGCTGCAGACCGGCGGCGCGCGCGAAGCCGAAACGCTGCTCGACGGCCTGCCCGCCAACCTGTCCACCGACGACCGCGCGGTGAAAGCGCGCGCGCGGCTGGGCTTCGCCGCCCTGCTCGACAACGCGCCGCCGGCCGAGGTGCTGGAAGCCGCCATCGCCGCCAACGCCTCCGACCTGCGCGCGCGCCACCTGCTGGGCGCGCAGCGGCTGGTCGCCGGCCGCAACGAGGAGGCGCTGGAGCAGTTCATCGAGATGCTGCGCCTGCAGCGCGACTTCGAGGACGGCCTGCCGCGCAAGGCGCTGATCGACGCCTTCCGCGTGATCGACGACGCCGAACTGGTCGGCCGCTACCGGCGCCGGATGTCCGCCCTGCTGTTCTGAAGCCGGCACGCGCGGCGCCGTGGACCGGGCACGACCATACGCAAGCGCATGGTAGGCTTCCGGCCTTCCCCCGGACACCGTCTTCGCGATGCGCCCTGCCACCCTTCGCCGGGTCTTCAACCTCTGGCCGCCGTTCCTGATGGCCGGCATCCACGTGACCCGGCTGTCCCCGGACTGGCGGCACGCGCGGGTCGAGCTGCGCATGCGCCCGTGGAACCGCAACTACGTGGGCACCCATTTCGGCGGCAGCCTGTTCGCGATGACCGATCCGTTCTGGATGATCCTGGCCAAGGAACGGCTGGGCCGCGACTACATCGTCTGGGACCAGGCCGCCGAGATCGCGTTCCTGAAGCCCGGCCGCGGCACCGTGGTGGCCGAGTTCCGGCTGGACGACGCCGTGGTCGACGACCTGCGCGCCCGCGCCGCCGGCGGAGACAAGGTGCTGCAGTGGTTCGCCACCGACGTGCTCGACGCCGCGGGCGACGTCGTCGCCCGCGTGCGCAAGCAGTTGTACGTGCGGCGCAAGCGCCCGCGCGACTGAGCGCACCGGGCCGCGTAGCCGCGCGCAGCGAGCGGTCCGCCGCCGCCGCGCGCAGCGCCTGTCCGGCTTCGGCCCCGGCCACCGTACCCATGCGGATGGCCACCCGCTGTCCCCGCCGGTTCACTTGCGCGCCACCCGTGCTGTATATGCTCGCCGGTCGACACCAGGCACTGCATGAGCAACTGGCCCACTGACCGCGACGCCGCCAAGCCGCTGCCGGACATCCCCGGCTACCGGCTGTCGCACGTCATCGGCCATGGCGGCATGTCGACGGTGTACCTCGGCACCCAGCTCTCGCTGGGCCGCGAGGTGGCGATCAAGGTGATGCTGCCCGACGCGCTGGCCGACGAGGTCAGCCGCCGCCGCTTCGAGAACGAAGCGCGCACGATCGCGCGGCTCGAGCATCCGCACATCGTCGGCATCCACGAGGTGGGGCGCACCCGGGACGGCCTGCCGTGGTATTCGATGCCGCACCTGCCGCGCGGCCACGCCGGCCAGCGTGATTTCCGCGACGACGAGGCGCGCGTGCGCGAGATCCTGCAGGCATTGCTGTCGGCGCTGGCGTTCGCGCATGCGCGCGGCGTGATCCATCGCGACGTCAAGGCCGAGAACGTGCTGTTCGACGAGGCCAACCGGCCGCTGCTGGCGGATTTCGGCATCGCCCTGCGCCGTGGCCACGGCACGCGCGTGACCATGACCGGGCTAGCGGTCGGCAGCACCGCGTACATGGCGCCGGAGCAGGCGCGCGGACAGCAGGTGGACCATCGCGCCGACCTGTACAGCGTCGGCGTGCTGGCCTGGGAAATGCTGACCGGCAGCCTGCCCTACCAGGCCAACGACGCACTGGCGATGGCGATCCAGCACGCGCAGAACCCGCTGCCGAAACTGCCGCCGCAGTTGCGCCACTGGCAGCGCTTCATGGACAAGGCGATGGCGAAATCGCCGCGCAAGCGTTTCCACGACGCGCAGCAGATGTCGCGCGCGCTGGACGCGCTGCCACTGCGCCCGCAGGTGGACGCCGGCGCCATCGCCGCGCTGTGGCAGCGCGGCGTGGCGGCGCTGCGGCGCATGCCGCGCGTGGCCTGGGTGGGCGTGGTGCTGCTCGCCGCCGCCGCGACCGGGCTGCTGCTGCATCCCGCGCGCCTGGCGGACGAGCGCGTGGCCGGCCCGGCGCCGGCCGCGACCACATCACCGGTCGCGCCGGGCGGGGCATCGAGCGCGATGCCCTCGCCCGCCGGACTCCCCGCCACCGTGGCCGCGGCACGCGCCGATGCCGCCGCGATGGCCACCGGCGAAACCGCCGACGGCCCGCTGCCTCCGGGCGGCGCGGCGTCATCCGCCGAGGCGGTGGCGCTCGATCCGGCGAGCGCGATGCACCGCGCCGCGCCGCAATCGGACACCGAGCGGCTGCTGCTGCGCATGCAGCGCCAGATCGCACGCGGCCAGCTCGCGTCGCCCGGCGACGACCACGCACTCGCCAGCCTGCGGGCCGCCAGGCGCGCCGATCCCGAGCACCTGCAGCTGCCAGCGGCGACCGAAGCGCTGTTCAACGCGCTCGGCGGCGCCACCGCCGCGGCCATCGGCAACGGCCGCGCCGGCGAAGGCGACCTGCTGCTGCGCGCGGCCAACAGCCTGGCGCGCGACGCGGGCGCGAGTGCCGAGGCGCCGCAGGAACGCTATCGCGACACCGTCGCCAAGGCGCTGCTGGCGCGCGCGCAGCAGGCCGCGGTGCGCGTGGACCGCGAGGCCTCCGCGCACCTCGTGGCACAGGCCCGGCTGGCCGGCCTGCCCGCCGCCACCGTCGAACGCCTCGCCGGGCAGGCCGCGCGCATCCCGGCGCGCGGCGGCCAGGGCGGCAAGCTCGACGGCCTGGTCCTGGTCGAGGACGGGTCGCATGCGTTCGCCGCGTTCCGCACGCCGGTCAGCCGCGCCGAGTACGCGCGCTTCGCCGCATCGGTCGGGCGACCACCGGCGCTGTGCCGCGAACGCGCGTCGCTGCTGCGCGTGCTCGCACCGCGCGACTGGAACGAACCGGGCTTCGAACAGTCCGGTGCCGACCCGGTGGTCTGCGTGTCGTGGCAGGACGCGCAGGCCTACGCGAAGTGGCTCGGCGAGCGCGAAGGCCTGCGCTACCGGCTGGCCACCGCCGCCGAGGCCGCGCGCCTGCCGGCGCCCGCCGGCGAACGCGTGGTCGGCGAATGGCGCGAGGACTGCGCGGCCGACTGCAACCGGCGCAGCGCGACCGGCGTCAGCTGGCGCTCGCGCAACGCATCGCGCACGCTCGACCCCACGCGCGGCTACGACGACATCGGCTTCCGCCTGGTGCGCGACCTGTGACGCGCTGGCGGCGCCGGACGGCCGGCGCGTGCGTCGCGGCCCGCCCGGCGCCCCGGTAAGATCGCGTCATGTCCACGCCCACGTTCTCGCAGCGCTTCCAGCGCGTCTTCCTCACCGGCCTGCTGACCCTGCTGCCGCTGTGGCTGACCTGGTTCGTGGTCAAGTTCGTGTTCGTGTTCCTGTCCAATACCAGCCGGCCGCTGATCGAGCCGCTGTCGCATCGCATCGCCGCGTCCTTCCCGCATGCGTTGGGCTGGATCAACGCCGAATCGGTGCAGGCCACGTTCGCGCTGGTCGCGACGATCCTGGTGATCGCCGGCGTCGGCTGGCTGACGCGGCGCGTGGTCGGGCAGCGCCTGCTCGGCTGGTTCGAGGCGCTGGTCCAGCGCATCCCGCTGGCCAGCACGATCTACTCCAGCGTGCGCAAGCTGCTCGACATCCTGCAGACCAAGCCCGACGGCACCCAGCGCGTGGTGCTGATCGACTTCCCGCATCCGGACATGAAGGCGATCGGCTTCGTCACCCGCGTCATCCGCGAACACGGCACCGGCCGCGAGCTGGCCGCGGTCTACGTGCCGACCACGCCCAACCCCACCTCCGGCTACCTCGAAGTGGTGCCGGTGGAGAAGATCACGCCGACCGACTGGACGGTGGACCAGGCGATGAGTTTCATCATCTCCGGCGGCGCGGTGGCGCCCGAGACCATCCCGTTCGATCCGCCCGCGCGCGCGCCGGCCGCGCCGCCGGCGCCGTAGCCGTGGCGGCTCGCCGCTCCGGGCGCGACCCGCGCGCCGCCACGCAGGCGCCGCCGCCATGACCACGCGCCTCCTCGACGATCGCGCCACGCGGCTGTTCATCGCGCTGGCCGCGTTCTTCTGCGTCAACGCGGTGCTGGCCGAGTTCATCGGCGTGAAGATCTTCGCGCTCGAGGACACGCTGGGCGTGGCGCCATTGGAGTGGAACCTGTTCGGGCAGGCCGGTTCGCTGAGCTTCACCGCGGGCACGCTGCTGTGGCCGGTGGTGTTCGTGTTCACCGACGTCATCAACGAGTTCTTCGGCCGCCGCGGCGTGCGCATGATCTCGTGGATCGCGGTGGCCTTGATCGTGTACGGCTTCGTGTTCGCGTTCATCGCGATCTCGCTGGCGCCGGCCGGCTGGTGGGTGGTGGCGGCGCAGGCGCAGGGCGTGCCCGACTACCAGGCCGCGTTCGCGGCGATCTTCGGCCAGGGCATGTGGACCATCGCCGGTTCTGTGGTGGCGTTCCTCGTCGGCCAGCTGATCGACGTGCACGTGTTCCACCGCATCCGCCGCGCCACCGGCGAGCGCATGGTGTGGCTGCGCGCCACCGGCTCGACCGCGGTGTCGCAATTGGTGGACAGTTTCGTGGTGATCTGGATCGCATTCG
>Ga0209571_1000657_pt1 | contig 29001 bp, 27 predicted proteins | sample EBPBio102011_DNA_FD_185866 | JGI IMG/M metagenome (GOLD analysis project Ga0209571, IMG submission 185866) | Wastewater treatment Type I Accumulibacter community from EBPR Bioreactor in Madison, WI, USA - Reactor 1_1/10/2011_ DNA (SPAdes)... | ecosystem: Engineered > Bioreactor > EBPR >... | reverse complement strand
CTGTGTTTCGGCGTGCAATTTTGACCCCCTAAGGCGGGGTATCGGCGTGCAATTTTGACCCCCCTGACGTTCTGTCAGACCGTTCGTTGCGAGGCAGCGGACGGAGGGAGGGATGAAGCGGGTGGATACGATCGCGCGGGTGCGGCGGGCCTTCTACGTTCAAGGCTGGTCGGTGAAGAAGATCGTGCGGGAACTGCACGTGTCGCGGAACACGGTGCGCAAGATCCTGCGGACGGACGAGACCGACTTCAGCTACGAGCGCGAGCGGCAGCCGATGCCGCGGATCGGGCCTTGGCAAGGGCAGCTTGAACAGTTCCTGTCGTCCAACGCGAACAAGCCGGCGCGGGAACGGCTCACGCTGATCCGCATCTTCGAAGAGCTGCGCGGGCTCGGATACGAGGGCGGCTATGATGCCGTGCGCCGGTTCGCCAAGAGTTGGTCGCAGAACCGGGGTGCGGTGACGGCGGAAGCCTATGTGCCGCTCTACTATGCACCGGGCGAGGCTTACCAGTTCGACTGGAGCCATGAGGTCGTGGTGATCTCGGGCGTCACGGTGACGGTGAAGGTAGCCCATGTCCGGCTTTGCCACAGCCGGATGATGTTCGCCCGGGCCTACATGCGCGAGGGCCAGGAGATGGTCTTTGACGCGCACGACCGTGCCTTCGCCTTCTTCAAGGGCACCTGCACGCGGGGCATCTACGACAACATGAAGACGGCAGTGGAGGCGGTCTTCACGGGCAAGGAACGGCATTACAACCGCCGCTTCCTGCAGATGTGCAGCCACTACCTTGTCCAGCCCGTCGCTTGCACGCCCGCCTCGGGCTGGGAGAAGGGTCAGGTCGAGAACCAGGTCGGGCTGGTGCGGGAGCGGTTCTTCACGCCACGGCTGCGCGTAAAGAGCCTCGACGAGCTGAACGCCTGGCTGCTGGACAAATGCGTGGCCTATGCCAAGGCGCATCGCCATCCCGAAGAGGCCGACAAGACGATCTGGGAGATCTTCGAGGCCGAGCGCCCCCACCTCGTCCCCTACGTTGGCCGCTTCGACGGCTTCCACAGCGTGCCCGCCTCCGTGTCGAAGACCTGCACGGTGCGGTTCGACAACAACAAATACTCCGTCCTTGCGACTGCCGTCGGCCGTCCCGTCGAGGTGCATGCCTATGCCGAACGCATCGTCATCCGGCAAGATGGTGTGGTGGTGGGCGAGCATGCCCGCGCCTTCGGGCGGGGTCAGACGGTCTATGACCCGTGGCACTATGTGCCTGTTCTGGCACGCAAACCCGGCGCGCTGCGCAATGGGGCTCCGTTCAAGGACTGGGTGCTCCCGCCCGCCATGGCCGCGATCCGGCGCAAGCTGAAGGGCAGCGATGACGGCGACCGGCAGATGGTCCAGATCCTGAGTTGCGTGCCCGATGACGGGCTGCAGGCTGTCGAGGCCGCCTGTCGGGAAGCCGTGGATCAAGGTGTCCATTCTGCGCCGGTCGTCATCAACATCCTTGCGCGACGACGCGACCCGACCCCGCCACCGCTTCTACTGACCCCCACCGCGCTGCGCCTGACCCACGAACCCGTGGCCGATTGCGCCCGCTACGACAGCCTCAGGAGAACCAGCCGACATGGAACGCACCCAAATCTTAGACCTGATGGGCAGCCTCAAGCTTTACGGGATGCGCAGCGCCTATGATGAGGTCATGGCCGCAGGCATCAAGCGCCAGCATGAACCGCCCCGCATCGTCGGTGATCTGCTGCAATCCGAGATCGCCGAGAAGCAGGCCCGGTCGATCCGCTACCAGATGACAGTCGCCAAGTTGCCGCTGGCCAAGGACATCGAAGAGTTCGACTTCACCGGAACACCGATCAACGAGGGGCTGGTGCGAGAACTGGCCAATGGCAGCTTCGTCACCGACCAACGTAATGTCGTCCTGATCGGCGGCACCGGAACCGGCAAGACCCACCTCGCCATTGCCATTGCCCGTGCGCTCATCCGCTACGGCACTCGTGGGCGCTTCTTCAATGTCGTCGATCTTGTGAACCGGCTGGAGACTGAGACCCGCGGCGGCAAGCAGGGGCGGCTGGCCGATTACATGACCCGCCTCGACTTCGTCATCCTCGATGAACTCGGCTATCTGCCCTTCGCGCAGTCCGGCGGACAGCTGCTCTTCCACCTGATCAGCCGCCTCTACGAACGCACCTCGATCATCGTCACCACCAACCTCGCCTTCGGCGAATGGCCGACCGTCTTCGGCGACGCCAAGATGACCACGGCGCTCCTCGACCGCCTGACCCATCACTGCGAGATCATCGAAACCGGCAACGAGTCCTGGCGCTTCAAAAACCGCGCCTGACCCCGATCAGGGCCTGACCCGCCTCCACTCTGTGATCAGTTCCGTCGGCTCAGGTCCTGATCTCGACGCAGCACAGGGGGGTCAATTTTGGACGCCGATAGGGGGTCAGTTTTGCGTGCCGATTGACAGGACATGTCCGCTGGACCGTCTGTGTCATAAACCTGCGTAGGCCAGCGCCTGCCCCGATGGGCGCGAGAGCGCCCGCCATGGGCAGGGCGGGCGCTGGCCGGCGGCCTTCGGGTCACCGGCGGGGACAAATGGCGAAGCCTTCGCATGGCAGAGGCAACGGCCTCTGCCACCCTGGCCGAAAAGATCGGGAGCAGGTTCGGCCGTCGATCCCGCCTACAGTTTCGAGAGTTTGGCCTGCAGTTCGGCGAGCTGCTTCTTCATCGCGGCGATGTCGTCCGATCCGCCCTTCGCGGCGGGCCTTGCCTCGTCAGCTTCGACCTCGGCGCCCGGCTGGGTGGTCTTGAAGCCGCCCATCATGGTCTTGAGGAAGGCCTGCTGCTGGCGCTGCAGCGCGTCGAAGCCAGGCATCGAGGCCATCGGATGCGGCATTTGCGAGAACTGCTCCATCAGCTTCGACTGGCCATCGCGCAGCATCTCGAAGCTGGCGGCCAGGAACTGCGGCACGACGCTTTGCGCGCTGGTCGCGTAGGACCGCACCAGATCGGTCAGCACATCGACCGGCAGGACGCTTTCGCCCCGGCTTTCATGTTCGGCGATGATCTGCAGCAGATATTGCCGCGTCAGGTCGTCGCCCGTCTTCAGGTCGATGATCTGCACCTCGCGCCCCGCGCGGATGAAGGCCGCGATGTCCTCGAGCGTCACATAGTCGCTGGTTTCGGTGTTGTAGAGCCGGCGGCTCGCGTATCGCTTGATGAGCAAGGGCTTTTGTTCGTCGGCCATGTCATTCCCTTTGCCTTTTTGGCACCTGCGGAAAGTCTACGCCGCACAGGCGAAAAGACAACCAAAGAAAAAGGCGGCCCCCACGCGGGGACCGCCTTTCCGATGTCGGTTCGGGCTGCGATTACTTCGCGGCGGCCGAGGCCTTCTTGGCCATCGCGGTCATGTCCGCGGTGGTCTTGTTCACGGCGCTCTGCACTGCGGCGGTTGCGTCCTTCTGGGCGGTCTTGCCGGCCGAGAGCATCAGCTCGACGGTGTCCATCTGGGCCTTCTTGGCGATCTCGGCGAAGGCAGCCAGGTTTTCGGCGGCCATTTCGGCGGCCGAGGTGGCGAAGTCCGACACGGCCTTGGTGTAGTCGGCCGGCTCTTCCTTGACCTGGGCGAGCGTCGTCATCTTCGACAGCGTCTCGCGGGTCCACTTGGACGAGATCTCGTGCGACTTTTCGGCAGCGTCGAGCGCGACCTTGGCCATCTTCTCGCTGAAGGCGGCGGTCGATTTGAAGGCGCCCTGGCCAGCAGTGGCGTCAAACTGGAACGACTGCATCATGTCCTGCATGGTCTTGGTGAAATCCTGGGTCTTCGCGTTCATCGGGAACTCCTGTCATCCGGCGGTAAATCGTCTGGGGTCTGATCTTGCGAGCACTACATAGTTTCTGCACTGCGGCGATGCAAGTGGAAATGCTGCAATGCAGCAAACTTTCTGCGCGACTCGGCCGAAATCCGCTGGACCCCGGCCAAGGCCGGTTCTGGCAGGGTGGCGTAACGGCCGGTTGTCAGGCCCGTGGCACTTCCGTGACATAGGTGCCGGGCGCGGGCGCAAGCGGCGGGTGCTCGGTGTCGCCCGGTTCGCGCGAGGGGACCCACTTGCCGGACCGTTCGGCCAGCCATGTGCCCCAGGCGGGCCACCAGCTGCCCTTGTGGAAGGTTGCGCCCTCTTTCCAGCCGGCGGCATCTTCGGCCACGTTCACCCCGTCCTCGCGCAGGTAGTGGCCGTACTTGTCGCGGCCGGGCGGGCTGACGATCCCGGCGATATGGCCCGACTGCGCCAGGATGAAGGTCTTGTCCTTCGATCCCATCGACCGGATGCCCGCAAAGCTCGACACCCAGGGGGCGATGTGGTCCGTCTCGCAGGCGATGGCGCACAGGGGCACCTTGACGTCCTTGAGCGAGACTTTCTGGCCCAGCACCTCGAACGTGCCCTTGGCAAGCCCGTCCTCCTGGCAAAGGCCGCGCAGGTATTCGACCGCCATGCGCGCGGGGAGGTTGGTGCCGTCGCCGTTCCAGAAAAGCAGGTCGAAGGCCGGTGGCGCCTCGCCCAGCATGTAGCTTTTTATCGCGGGCGTGTAGATCAGGTCGTTGGCGCGCAGGTAAGAGAAGGTGCGCGACATGAAATACTTGTCCAGATAGCCGGATCGCACCACCTCTGCCTCGATCCCGTCGACGAAATCATTGTCGAGGTAGACCCCCACCTCTCCGGGTTCGGAAAAGTCGGTAAGCGTGGTGAAGAAGGTCGCCGAATTGACCGACTTGTCGCCCCGGTCACGCATCAGGGCCAGCGTCAGGGCCAGTGTGGTGCCGGCGATGCAGTAGCCGATGGCGTTGATCTTCTCCTGCCCCGTGATCGCTTTCGCCGCCTCCATGGCCGCGAGGAACCCTTCCTGGACGTAATCATCCATACCGACACCCGCATAGCTCGCGTCGGGGTTCTTCCAGCTGACGACGAAGAGCGTGAAGCCCTGGTCGACCACCCATTTGATGAGCGAGTTCTGCGGCTTCAGGTCCAGGATGTAGAACTTGTTGATCCAGGGCGGAAACAGGACGACCGGCAGCGCGCGCACCTTGTCGGTCGAGGGCGCATACTGGATCAGCTCGATCATCCGGTTGCGGAAGACGACCTTGCCCGGCGTCGTCGCGATATTGCCCCCGACCGAAAAGGCTTCGCGGTCGGCCAGCGTCACCAGCAGGTCGCCGTGGTTCGCCTCGACATCGCGGACAAGGTTTTCCAGCCCCTGCACCAGGCTCTCGCCCCCCGTCTCGAGCGCCTTTTCCAGCGCGTCGGGGTTCGTCGGCAGGAAGTTCGTCGGCGCCATCATGTCCATGATCTGGCGGGCGAAGTAATCGACCCGCCGGCGGTCGTGATCGGTCAGATCCAGGGACGCGATCGCGTCCTTCATCGCCGCGACGTTCTGCTGGTACTGCTGCTTGACGAAGTGGAAGTAGGGATGGGTCTGCCAAAGCGGGTTGGCGAAGCGGCGGTCCTTTGGCGTCTTGTCCTCGGGCGCCTCGAACTTGCCCTGCGCCAGCATCTGCTGGGCCTCGGCATACTGCTGGACGGCCTGCCCCCAGAAGGCCGCCTGCCGCTCGATCAGGCGGGCCGGGTCGGTCAGCGCCTCGCCCCACCAGGCGCCCATGACGCGGCTCATCAACTCGACCCCCGGCCCTTCGAGCGCGGGGTTCGGCGCGCGGCGGTGTGCAAGTGCGGCGACCAGTCTTTGCGTCAATTCTTCGATTCTGGCCAGATTCGCCGCAAGTTCCGCACTTTCGGGGGGCATGGTGTGGCTTGGGCCCGCAACATTTGTTGTCATCTTAACCTTTCCACCCTAGTCTGCGGCACTGCAGCATAACCCGTCGAGCACTCATCGTGGTTGAAGGATAGCGCGGACCGCAAGCCAAGGGAAATAAGGAAATAAGATGAAGGGCATGGTGACCTACGACTGGATGGAAACCGTCCGGAACACCAATGAATGGCTTGGCGCTTCGGCCCGGGCCATGGCCTCCTACCCGGTCTGGGGGCTGGTGCCGCATCCGATGTTCAAGGTCATGTCGGCCTGGGGCCGCATCACCGAACGCAGCTTCGCGCGCATGGTCATCAAGCCCGACTGGGGCATCACCTCGATCGTCGGCGCGGAGGGGCGCGACCTGACAGTCCGCATCGACACGCTGATCTCGCGCCCCTTCGGCGACCTGATCCACTTCCGCGTCTCTGGCCGCGAACCGATGGCGCGGCGGGTCCTGCTGGTCGCGCCGATGTCGGGCCATTATGCGACGCTGCTGCGGTCGACCGTCGCCTCGCTCCTGCCGGACTGCGAGGTCTACGTGACCGACTGGAAGAATGCGCGCGACATTCCGGTCAGCGAAGGCAAGTTCGACATCGAGGATTATACGCTCTACCTCGTCGACTACATGCGCCACCTCGGGCCTGACATCAACGTGGTGGCCGTCTGCCAGCCGGTGCCCCTTACGCTCGCCGCGACCGCCTATCTGGCCGAGGAAGATCCCGACGCCCAGCCCCGCACGCTGACGCTGATCGGCGGCCCGGTCGATCCCGACGCCAACCCGACCGAGGTCACCGACTTCGGCAGGAGCCTGACCATGGGCCAGATCGAACAGGTGGCGATCCAGCAGGTCGGCTTCAAATATGCCGGCGCCGGCCGGTCGGTCTATCCGGGGCTTCTGCAACTCGCCTCGTTCATCTCGATGAATTCCGAAACCCACGCCAAGGCCTTCCAGGACCAGATCATCCGCGCCGCGCGGGGCGAGGCGTCGGAACGCGACAAGCACAACCGCTTCTATGACGAATACCTGTCGGTCATGGACATGACCGCCGAGTTCTACCTCTCGACCGTCAACCGCATCTTCAAACGGCGCGAGATCGCAACGAACAGCTTCGTCGTCGCCGGCAAGAAGGTCGACCTGAGCCGTATCACGCAGGTCGCCGTGATGGTGGCCGAGGGCGAGAAGGACGACATTTCGGCGCCGGGCCAGTGCCTTGCGGCACTCGGGCTGCTGACGGGGCTGCCGGACGCCAGGAAGGCGAGCCACCTGGAGCCGGGCGCGGGCCACTACGGGATCTTCGCCGGGAAAAGCTGGCGCAACAACATCCGCCCGCTGGTCCTGAACTTCATCGACCGCAATGCCCCAGCGCCCAAAGGGCGCAGGGCGGCGATCCGCGCGGTCTGAGGCGGCCGGGGGCGCGGGGTCAGACCCGCGCCAGCACATCCTCGACCGTCGCCTCGATCAACGACAGGCAGTCGGGCGTCGAGAAACGGTGGTCGGCGCCCTTGACCAGCGTCAGCCTTGCGTCGGGGCTGTCCAGGTGGGCAAAGAGGCGCTCGGCCACGGCGACCGGCACGTCCTCGTCGGCGGTGCCCTGCAAAAGCCGGACGGGGGCGTCGAGGCCCAGGGGCATGCGCAGGACCAGGTTCCGCCGCCCATCCTCGATCAGGCGGCGGGTCAGGATGTAGGGCTCGTCCGAATAGTCCGACGGCTGCGCGACCTGCCCCGTCGCGGCCATCTCGGCCCGTTCGGCCCCGGTGAAGCGCGCCCACATCAGGTCCTCGGTAAAGTCCGGGGCGGCGGCGATGCCGACGAAACCCGCGACCCGTTCGGGCATCCGGCGCGCAAGAAGCAGCCCGATCCAGCCCCCCATGCTCGACCCGACCAGCACTTGCGGCCCGTCGCAGAGCCGCGCCAGAACCTCGCCCGCATCCTCTGCCCAGTCGCTGATCGCGCCATCGAGGAACGCGCCCGAAGATGCGCCGTGCCCGGAATAGTCGAAGCGCACGAAGGCCCTGCCCTGCCGCTTCGCCCAGTCCGAAAGCGCCAGCGCCTTCGTCCCCTCCTTGTCGGACTTGAAGCCGCCAAGGAAAAGGACACCCGGCCCCCTGCCCTCGACCCGGTCGAAGGCGATGCGCCGCCCGGCTGCCGTCAGAAGCTTGTCGCCCATGTCCGCCCCATTCATTGCCCGTCCGGCATAGCCTCGGCCGGGGCCATGGTGAACCCCCGGCGTTGACAAACCGCCAGCGTGCGACGATGAAGCGGCACCAACCCGCAACCGGGCGCACCCGTAGGCGCCAAACCGACGAGGAGACGGCCATGAATGCCCCTTCCCCCCAGATCGCCCTGACCCTTCCCGACGGCGCCGTCCGCCATTTCGCGCGCGGCGTGACCCCCGGCGCGGTCGCGGCCGCCATCGCGCCTTCGCTCGGCAAGGCCGCCATCTCGGCCACGGTCGACGGCAGGCACTATGACCTGCAATGGCCGATCGAGGCCGACGCGACCATCGCCATCCACACGATGAAGGACGAGGCGCAGGCGCTCGAACTCATCCGCCACGATTTCGCGCATGTCATGGCGCGGGCGGTCCAGAAGCTCTGGCCCGAGGTGAAGGTCACCATCGGCCCGGTGATCGAGAACGGCTGGTTCTACGACTTCGACCGCGAAGAGCCCTTCACGCCCGAGGATCTGGGCGCCATCGAGCGCGAGATGCGCGCGATCATCGCCGAACGCGACGCGGTCAAGACCGAGGTCTGGGACCGCGCCCGCGCGATCGAATTCTACGTCCGCAAGAACGAACCCTTCAAGGTCGAGCTGGTCGAGGCCATTCCGGGCACCGAGCCCTTGCGCATGTACTGGCACGGCCATTGGCAGGACCTCTGCCGCGGCCCGCACCTGCAAAACACCGGGCAGCTTCCGGCCGACGCCTTCAAGCTGATGTCGGTCGCGGGCGCCTACTGGCGGGGCGATCATACGAAGAAGCAACTGCAGCGCATCTACGGCGTCGCCTTCAAGTCGCGCGACGACCTGAAAGCCTACCTCAACATGCTTGAAGAGGCGGCCAAGCGCGATCACCGGAAACTCGGCAAGGAGATGGAGCTTTTCCACCTTCAGGAAGAAGCGCCGGGCATGGTCTTCTGGCACCCGAACGGCTGGACGATCTACCGCACGCTCATGGACTACATGGGCCGCCGCCTGCGCCACGCCGACTACCGCGAGATCAAGACGCCGCAGGTCGTGGATCGCGTTCTTTGGGAACGGTCCGGTCACTGGGAGGCCTACCGCGAGAACATGTTCATCGTCGAGGTCGACGAGGAAGGCGCCAAGGAAAAGCGCATCAACGCGCTGAAGCCCATGAACTGCCCCTGCCATGTGCAGATCTACAATCAGGGCCTGAAGTCCTACCGCGACCTGCCCCTGCGGCTGGCCGAATTCGGCTCGTGCCATCGCTACGAGTCGTCAGGCTCGATGCACGGGCTGATGCGGGTCCGGGGCTTCACACAGGACGACGCGCATATCTTCTGCACCGAGGACCAGATCGAGTCGGAGGGCGCGGGTTTCATCGCCCTGCTGTCGTCAGTCTATCGCGACCTCGGGTTCGAGAAGTTTGATATTAAACTATCGACCCGCCCCGCAGTGCGCATCGGTTCGGACGAGACCTGGGACAAGGTCGAGGGCGCGCTCAAGGGCGCCATCGAGAAGCTGGGACTTCCCTACGAGATCAACCCCGGCGACGGCGCATTCTATGGGCCGAAGCTCGACTTCAAATTGACCGACGCAATCGGCCGCGAATGGCAGTGCGGCACCTTCCAGGTCGACCCGAACCTGCCCGACCGGCTCGGTGCGGAATATGTCGGCGAGGACGGCGCCAAGCACCGGCCCTACATGCTTCACCGCGCGATCCTTGGCAGTTTCGAGCGTTTCATCGGCATCCTGATCGAGAACTATGCCGGGAAGCTGCCGTTCTGGCTCGCGCCACGGCAGGTGGTCGTCGCCTCGATCGTCTCGGACGCCGACCCCTATGTGGCAGAGGTCGTGGCGGCCCTGCGGCGGGCGGGCTTGCGGGCCGAGGCGGACACGCGGAACGAAAAGATCAACTACAAGGTCCGCGAACATTCGCTGGGCAAGGTGCCGGTGATCCTGGCCATCGGCCAGAAAGAGGTGACGGACCGCACCGTCTCGCTCAGGCGGCTGGGCGAGAACCAGTCGGCGACGCTGGGGCTGGACCTTGCGGTCGCGAACCTAGCGGCCGAGGCGCTGCCGCCGGACCTGCGCTGAGATCCAGGCTGAGGCACGGGTCGAAAGACAGGCGCAAAATCGCGTGACGGGCGCCGGGCGGCTTTCCACCGGCCGTCCGTCGCCCTACAATCGACCCGACCAAGTTGGAAAGGACCGCCATGAGCTTCTCGCCCAAATCCCTCGCGGTCGCCGGCAGCCTTGCCGCCGCCCTTGCCGCCCACGCGACGACCGTCCAGGCCGCCAGCGGGCAGGAAAAATGCTTTGGCGTGGCACTTGCCGGCCAGAACGACTGCGCCGCCGGGCCGGGCACGACCTGCGCCGGGACCTCGAAGGTCGACTATCAGGGCAACGCCTGGAAGCTGGTGCCGGCCGGCACCTGCACCACCATGGCGCTGCCGGACGGGCGTCACGGATCGGCCGAACCCCTGACGCGCGACATGCCGACGGGCTGACCCCCGTGGTCCTGCCACCCCGGCCGGGCGTCGGCTTCAAGCCGCAGCATTACGCTGGCCTGACCGGGGATCCGGGGCCCGTGGAATGGGTCGAGGTCCATGCCGAGAACTACATGGGCGACGGCGGACGGGCGCTCGCGCAGCTTGCGTCGCTGCAGGACCGGTTCGCCTTGTCCGTTCACGGCGTGGGCCTGTCGATCGGCGGCGAGGGGCGGCTTGATGCCGACCACCTGTCCCGCGTCAAGCGGGTCTGCGAGCGGTTCGGACCGGCATCCTTTTCCGAACATCTGGCCTGGTCGACGCATGAGGGCGTCTTCTTCAACGACCTTTTGCCCCTACCCTACCGCGAGGACACGCTCGCCCGCACCGCCGCGCATGTTCAGGAAGTGCAAGAGGCGCTGGCGCGGCCAATCCTGATCGAGAACCCGTCCGTCTATGTCACCCTGCCCGCCTCAGAGATGGACGAGATCGACTTTCTGACAGAACTTGCCGCCCGGACCGGCTGCGGGTTGCTTCTGGATGTCAACAATGTCCTCGTCTCGGCCACCAATCGCCAGACCGATCCCCTGGACTATATCGACCGCTTCCCCCACGCGCTTGTCGGCGAGATCCATCTGGGCGGCCATGCGGTCGATGCCGACGAAAGGGGCGCGCCCCTTCTGATCGACGATCACGCCCATCCCGTCGCGCCGCAGGTCTGGGCTCTTCTGGACCGCACGCTGGCGCTGGCGGGACCCCGGCCGGTGCTGATCGAATGGGACAACGACCTGCCGGACTGGCCGGCGCTTCGGGCCGAGGCGACGCGCGCCGGGGCGGCGCTGGACAGGGTCCGGTGACGGGCCGCAGCTTTCAGGCCGATTTCGCGCGGGCGGTCCGCGAGCCTGACCGGCCGCTGCCCGGGGGCCTGACCGACAGCCGCCGGTTCGCGGTCTATCGCAACACCCATGCCGTGACGCTGGCCGAGGCACTGGCACAGGGCTTTCCGGTCGTGGCCGCACTTGTCGGGGCTGAGTTTTTCTCTGCACTTGCAGGCGCTTACCGGATGGCGCATCCGCCGCGCTCGCCCCTCCTGCGGCTATACGGGCGCGCCTTCCCGGACTTCATCGCGGGCTTTCCACCGGCTGCGGCCCTGCCCTACCTGGCCGATGTCGCGCGGCTTGAATGGGCGCTTCTCGACAGTGCCGAGGCGGCGGATGCGCGCGCCCTGCCCCCCGCGAGCCTTGCGGCCCTGCCGCCCGACCGGCTCTACGCCGCGCGCCTTGTCCTTGCCCCGGCGGTGCGGCTTCTGTCCTCGGCCCACCCGGTCCTGTCGATCTGGCGCGCACACCAGCCCGGCGGCGCCGCCCCTGGCCCGAGGCCAGGCCCCGCCCCGGGGGCAGAGCGCATCCTCATCACCCGCCCGGCCTTCGACCCCACCCCGGCCGCCCTGTCCAACGCCAGCTTCGCCGCCCTGCGGATGCTTGCCTCGGGTGCCACGGTGGGCGAGGCGGCGCGGCACGGCGACCTGACCGAGGTCTTCACGCTCCTGCTCGACGGCGGGGCGATCACAGGAATTTCCTGACGTTTTCTCTTTATCGGTGTGGGCCCGGCGCCAGATTGGCCCGATCCGGGCGCCAGTTCGGTTTCATATCCCTTGATTTTTATCACGAATCCCTCATCCTGACCCTGCGTGTGACCACTGACGATCTACCGCTCCCTGTTCCGGGGCAGCCGGACGACCCGAAAGACCTGGCTGCACGACGCCGGCCGACGCGCCGGAGGTGACATCTGAGGGAGAAGGCGGATGGCAACTGGCACCGTTAAATGGTTCAATACGACGAAGGGCTATGGCTTCATTGCGCCCGATGATGGCGGCAAGGACGTGTTCGTCCATATCTCTGCCGTCGAGAGGGCTGGCCTCAAGTCGTTGAACGACAATCAGAAAATCTCGTATGAGCTTCAGTCCGGCCGCGATGGCCGCTCGTCCGCGTCGGACCTGAAGCTTCTCTGAGGCCCTGGGGCCTGGACCGGCCCCTTAAGGGCCGGTCCATCCTTCAGGCGTTCCGGTGCAGGCTTGCGAAAAGCCGCGGCTCCAGGCTTTCCGAGGCAAAGGTCGGGCCCTTGGTCAGGACCGAAACCGCGTCGTGGCTGTGCAGGCTTTCCTGGTGGACCGCCACCACGCGGAAATCGTCGACGCGCGGCTCTGCGAGCAGCCGTTCGGCAAAGCTGCGGGCCGCATCCTCGACGAAGATCGGGTTCGCGGCGTTCAGTTCGGCGAAGGCCTGTTCGTCCTCTCGCTTGACCATCACCTGCGTTTCGGTCGGCACCGCGCCGCGCGCAAGGTCGATCAGATCTTCATACCAGAGCCGCCGGCCGCCGCTTTCGACAGCGGAGATGCGCGCGATCGAGCGCTGCGAATGGGGCGTCGCCAACTGGCCCCGCGATGCGCGCGCATGTTCGGAAAGTTCAAGCGAGCAGGGGCAGGTCGAGGAATAGACATAGTCGAGGTGGATGATCCGCTTCCTCACCCCCGCCGTCTCGGCCAGTTCGAGCGCGATGTCGTAATATTGCCAGCCGGTCAGGTTCGAACGCAGGCTCGCGACCCGGGCCGGGAAGGAAAAGCGCATCTGGAGGCGCGCATCCAGGCTGTCGTGGTCGGCCCTGTAGTCGTCAAGCGCGCAGGCCATCACGTCGAACGAGAAGGTGCGCTCGGCATGGGCGTAGAAGGACCGCATGATGCGGCTCATGTTGATGCCCTTGCGTTCCTCGTTCAGCGAGACGGTGCCCGTGACCGAGGTTTCGAGCGTCAGGTCGCCCCCGTCGCGCGTATGGTAGCGGATCGGCAGGCGGAAGTTCGAGATGCCGACATGCTGGATCGGGGCGCGGGCGCCGACGATCAGGCTGGACGGCCCGTTCTGCAAGTCGGGCATCGAGGCGCGGTAGGCCGCGTCGGGGCGGAAGTCGGCCGGGTAGACGCGGCTCAGGTCGGGGTAGTTCGCGACCTCTCGCCCCGGGATAAGCCGGGCGATGGCCGGGTCGAGCCGCGCGATTTCCGTCGGGTCGGCAGAGCCTGCCCAGGCGCGCAGCGTGGCGAGCGCACGCTCGGCCTCGGCCTTGTCAGGGGCCACGGGTGCGACGGCCGTCGCCCCCTGCCCCATGCCCTTCCCGCGATCAGCAATGCTTGTCATGGCTGAACTCCTTGCAGCCGTCCTGCGCCACATATGGGATGAAAGCCCTACTTGTCCAACCCCGCGCACCTTCGTGGGGCGCGCGGCCCCGGGGGAAGAGGCGGTTCAGACCCTTGCCAGCGCCTGTTTCAGGTCGGCCAGGATGTCACCCGCATCCTCGATCCCGATCGACAGCCGCACAAGGCCCGGCGTGATCCCGAGGGCCGCCTTCTGTTCGGCGGGCAGGCGCTGGTGGGTCGTCGTCGCCGGATGGGTCACGATCGACTTCGCATCGCCAAGGTTGTTCGAGATCTTCACAAGCTTCAGCGCATTGAGGAACCGGAAGGCGCCCGCCTGTCCGCCCGCGATGTCGATCGCGATCACGGTGCCCCCGGCGCCCATCTGTTCCATGGCGATCTTGTGCTGCGCATGGCCGGGGAGCCCCGGGAAGATCATCCGCTCGACGCCTGCATGGCCGCTCAGCGCCTCGGCCACCATCTGGGCGGTCGCCGCCTGCTGGCGGACGCGCAGGCCCATCGTCTCCATCCCCTTCAGCATCACCCAGGCGTTGAAGGGGCTCATCGCGCCGCCGGTGTGCTTGACGTAGGGTTCCACTATCTTGCGGATATAGTCCTTGGTGCCGCAGATGATACCGCCGAGGACGCGCCCGCCGCCGTCGATATGCTTGGTGGCGGAATAGACGACCACGTCGGCGCCAAGTTCGATCGCGCGGGAAAAGACCGGGGTTGCAAAGACATTGTCGACGATGACGGTCGCGCCGACCTTGTGCGCGATCTCGGCCACGGACTTCAGGTCGATGACCTCGAGCGTCGGGTTCGACACGCTTTCCAGGAAGACGGCCTTGGTTCCCTGCCGCACCGCCCCGCGCCAGGCGGCAAGGTCGGTGCCGTCGACGAGCGTGACCTCGACCCCGAAGCGGCCGAGAAGGTCCAGGATATAGAGGCACGAGCCGAAAAGCGCGCGGGCCGCGACCACGTGATCGCCCGCCTTCACGAGCGAGGTCAGCGCGCCGTTGACGGCAGCCATGCCGCTGGCGGTGGCAAAGGCATCCTCGGTCCCCTCGACGGCCGCCATGCGGTCTTCGAACATGCGCACGGTCGGGTTGCCGTAGCGGGCATAGATGAACTCGTCCGGTCCGGCCTTGATGAAGCGCGCTTCCGCCTGTTCGGCATTGTCATAGACAAAGCCCTGCGTCAGGAAGATCGCTTCCGACAGTTCGCCATACTGGCTGCGGCGCACGCCGGCATGAACGAGTTTCGTCTCCGGTTTCCAGTCATCCATGATCACATCCCCATCCGCGTCGCGCACAGGGTTAGACCTGCCGGGGAGGAGGGTCAATCCTTGGACACGTCGCCGTCCACCCCGGGCTTCGGGGGCGCGTGACGCTCCAGAAGCTTGCCTTGCGTCATGAAGAACAGGAACATGACGGCGGGCAGCCCGAAGGTCTTGAAGTCCACCCATATCTGGTCGCTGAAGTTGCGCCAGATCACCTCGTTCGCGACGGCGAGCCCCGCGAAAAGCGCCGTCACCCGCCGGGTCAGGATCATCCAGCCGTCAGAAGTCAGGGGCACCGCCTCGTCCATCACCATCGCCAGGTAGGACTGGCCGCGGATCAGGCCGAAGCCCAGGACAGCGGCGAACAGCAGGTAGATCAGCGTCACCTTCATCTTGAAGAAGACCGGGTCGTTGAACCAGACCGACAGGCCGCCGAAGATGATGACCAGGACAAGCGTCACGATCTGCATGACCGAAAGCCGCCCGGTCAGCGCCCAGAGGGCGAGCGTCGCCGCGACAAGGATCGGCACGAAGATCGCCGTGGTCAGCACGAAGCCGCCGTAGGCGGTGCCGCCAATGGTGACGGTCTGTTCCTTCAGCCGCCCGAAGGTCAGGAAGAAGATCAGGATCGGACCCCATTCGAGCGCGCCCTTGAGCCAGGGGTTGATCTTGCGCGGCGCGGGTTTCGGCGCGCTCATTCGGCGGCCCCCACGAGCGCCGTGGCGAACTCTTCAGGGTCGAAGGGTGCAAGATCGTCGATCTGTTCGCCGACGCCGACCGCATGGATCGGCAGGCCGAACCTGTCGGCGAGTGCTACAAGGACGCCGCCCTTCGCCGTGCCGTCGAGCTTGGTCATCACAAGGCCCGAGACATCGGCGATCTTGCGGAAGATCTCGACCTGGGTCAGCGCGTTCTGGCCGGTCGAGGCATCGAGCACCAGGATCGTGTTGTGCGGCGCCGAAGGGTCCTTCTTGCGGATGACGCGGACGATCTTGGCCAGTTCCTCCATCAGGTCGGCGCGGTTCTGAAGACGGCCGGCGGTGTCGATCATCAGAAGGTCGGCGCCGTCGGCCTCGGCCTTGGTCATGGCGTCGAAGGCAAGGCTTGCGGGGTCGGACCCTTCGGGCGCGGTCAGGACCGGGACGCCGGCGCGGGTGCCCCAGACCTGCAGCTGCTCGACCGCGGCGGCGCGGAAGGTGTCGCCGGCGGCGATGACCACCTTCTTGCCGGCGGCGCGGAACTGGCTGGCGAGCTTGCCGATGGTCGTGGTCTTGCCCGATCCGTTGACGCCCACGACCAGCACGACCTGCGGCTTCCTGGCGTAGATCGGCAGGGGCCGGGCGACCGGCTCCATGATCCGGGCGACCTCGGCCGCCAGCAGCGCCTTCAGCTCGCGCACCGACAGTTTGCGGCCCATCCGGCCCTCGGCCAGGTTCGCCGCGACGCGCAGCGCGGTGTCGACGCCCATGTCGGCGCGGATCAGTAGCTCTTCGAGGCTTTCGAGCATCGAATCGTCCAGGACCCGGCGCTGCTCTTCGGGGGCGGCGGACTGGCCGAAAAGGCGGCCGATCAGGCCGGGTTTTGCGGGCTCGGGTGCGGGTGCCGGTTCAGGCGCCGGTGCCGGCGAAGCGGCGGGTGCGGCGGCGGGTGTGGCGGCGGGCTCGGCAACGGGCGTCGCCGCCGTTTCCGGTGGCGCCTCGGCGACAAGGTCGGCCAGCCCCTCGTCGAGTTGCGACGAGGATTTGAACAGCCGGTCCTTGAGCTTGGTGAAGAACGACATGCGGTTTTCCCTGGCCGGTGATCCGGCAGCCCCATTCACCTAGTCGTTTCGGGGGCCGCTGGAAAGGTGTTCAGGTCCCGGAAAGACCCGCCGCCCCCCAGAGAATCAGCGCCTGGCCCGTCCAGTAGGCCGCCCAGACGGCGCGTTTCAGCCAGCGCCGGGGCGTGGGGCGGCCTGCGAAGGTGAACAGGTCGAGCGCCAGAAGCACGTCCGACAGAAGGAAAAGCGCCGCACCGATGGTCAGTAGCGGCGCGCCGAGCCCCAGCGTCAGGACCGAGAGCGCCATGAGAGCAATGACGACGGAATAGCCCCGGACCGGCCAGCGCATCGGCCCAGCGAAGGGTGCGAGCCAGACCTCGGTCGAGAGCGCCAGCGCAATGACGGCGAAGGCGGGCAGGATCGGCGGCACTCCCCCCTGCCAGAAGGCCCAGGCATAGGCCAGGTGCCCGAGCGCGAAGGCCGCCATGCCGGCGAGGAAGGCGCGCTCGCCCGGCCGCGACAGGCAGAAATCGCCGAACGCGCCCAGGGCGAGGCCCAAGGTCACGAGGGGCGAGACGCCAAGGACCGGCCCCAGGGCCGCCAGCGCCGCGACCGACCCGGCCTTGGTCCAGGACCCCGCCCAGGACGGCGGTGCCAGCACGAAGCGCGCGCCAAACAGAAGCGCAAGCCCCAGGGCGAGGATCATCAGCGCGACCGTCATCGGCGCCCCCTGTCGTTTCCGCGCCGATTGAGGCAGGATGCGGCTGTCCCTGCAACAGTGCCGTAGCGTCCCGCCCATGCTGCCCCGTTCCCACCCCCTCTGGCGCTTTGCCGCCGCGACGCTGGTCCCGGCGGCGCTGATTGCGCTCGGCGGCCTTCTGGGCGGTGCGGCGGCGTGGATCGGGCTGCTGACGATGACCCTGTTCCTGACGCTTGCCGACCGGATCGGGCGCCAGCTCTGGCCCGAGGGGCTGGCCCCTGCCCCGGCCGATATCTGGACCGCGCGGCTGCTGCTCGGCCTTGGCGTCCTGCACTTCCTGCTGCTCGCGCTCGCGATCTGGACGCTGACGCGGTCGGGCTGGACGCTCTGGTCCTGGCTCGCGGCCGCTTTTGCCTTCGGGCTCTGGTTCGGACAGGTGTCGAACCCGGTCGCGCATGAGCTGATCCACCGGCCATGGGCCCGCGCCCGGACGCTCGGCATGGCGATCTATGCGACGCTCTTTTACGGGCACCATGCGCTTGCCCATGTGACCGTCCATCACCGTTTCGCCGCGACCGAGGATGACCCGAACAGCGCGCCCCTGGGCGAGGGTTTCTGGGCCTTCCTGGTCCGCGCCTGGCCGGGCGAGTTCGTCGCCGGGGCCGAAATGGAGCGCACGCTGCGCCCCGGCCCCCCGTGGCGCCACCGCTATGTGGCACCCCTGGTCCTTTCGGCGCTGACGGCGGTGCTGGTCGCGGTGACGACCGGGGTTCTGGGCCTGGCGGTCTGGCTGATGCTTGCGGCCCATGCGCAACTGCAGCACTTCCTGTCCGACTATGTGCAGCACTACGGGCTGGTGCGCGAGCGGACGGGGATCGACAGCCACGCGCCCTTCGGGCCGGCGCACAGCTGGGACGCGCCGGACGTGCTGTCGGGGCTTCTGACGGTCCATGCGCCGCGCCATTCGGATCATCACCTGCACCCCGCGACCGATTATCCGGCGCTCGGGCTTGACCGCGCGGTGACGCCGATGCTGCCCTGGTCGCTGCCGGCGATGGCGACGCTCGCGCTCTTTCCGACCCTCTGGCGGCGGGTGATGGACCCGCGCGTCGCGCGGCTGGGGCGTCAGAAAAGCGTGCCCTGATCGGGGGCTTTCGGCGGCTCTGGCTTCTTCGTCCTGCGGGGGGCGGCCCCCTCTGGCTCGACGGCAAGGCGGCCGTCGACGAACTCGATCTCCAGATGCCCGGCCCCTTCGGCCTCGGCCTTGCGCGTCGCGACATGGGCGCCGTTCCAGACGACGGCGAAGCCCCGCGCCAGCGTCTCGCGGTAGCCGAGCGTCTGGCGCGTGCGGTCGGTCGCGGCCAGCCGGTCGGCCAGGCGTGCCATCGTCGCCGCGATGGCGCGGGCGGTGCGTTGCGGCGCGCCAAGATCGGCAAGGCGGCTCCGGCGCTCGGCCACGCCGCGCAAGGCGGCGCGGTCGAGCCGCGCGGACAGGTCGGCGATCTTCGCGCGGCGCTCGGTCAGGACCCGTTCGGCATCGCTGATGGCACGGGCACGGGCGCGGGTCAGGCGGTCGGATTTCAGGTCCAGATCGCCCCGCGTCCGCGCCACGAAGCCCTGAAGCGCCTTCAGCGAATGGCGTCCGGCGATACCAGCGAAGGCCACCCGCTTTCGCGCCGCCGCGTCGCGGAGCGCGGCCGGCAGCCGCATCACCTGGGCGTCGAGCCTCTGGCGCGGCTCGGCCAGCACCCGCTCGGGCCGCCCGAGCATCCGGCCAAGGTCCATGGCCCGCTGGCGCCGCGCCTCCATCCGCGCCGCCATGGCGCGGATCAGCCGTGCGCCCGCCTCGGCCAGCCCGGCGCGCAGTTCGGCCCGGACCGGGACCGCCATCTCGGCGGCGGCGGTCGGGGTCGGCGCGCGGCGGTCGGCCGCATAGTCGATCAGCGTCGTGTCCGTCTCGTGCCCCACGGCCGAGATGAGCGGGATGCGCGAGGCGGCCGCGGCGCGCACCACGCGCTCGTCGTTGAAGCCCCACAGATCCTCGATCGAGCCGCCACCCCGCGCGACGATCAGAAGGTCGGGGCGCGGAATCGGGCCGCCTTCGGGCAGCGCGTTGAAGCCCCGGATCGCGGCGGCCACCTCTGGCGCCGATTTCTCGCCCTGGACCGCCACGGGCCAGATCAGGACGCGGCGGGGGAAGCGGTCGCGGAGCCTGTGCAGGATGTCACGGATCACCGCACCCGAGGGGCTGGTGATGACGCCGATCACGCCGGGCAGCCATGGCAGGGGCTTCTTGCGGCCCGCGTCGAAGAGCCCTTCGGCCTGAAGGGCGGCCTTGCGCTTTTCGAGCATGGCCATCAACGCGCCAGCGCCCGCAGGCACCAGGTCCTCGACGATCAGCTGGTATTTCGACTGGCCGGGGAAGGTGGTCATGCGACCGATGGCGATGACCTCCATCCCCTCTTCGGGGCGCTGGGTCATCCGCGCCGCCTGGCCCTTCCAGCTGACGGCGGCGATGACCGAGCGGTCGTCCTTCAGGTCGAAGTAAAGGTGCCCCGAGGCGGGCCGCGACACGCGGCTGACCTCGCCCCGGACGCGGACATGGGCGAACTCGCCCTCGATCATCTGCTTCACCGCGCCCGACAGTTCGGACACGGTGAATTCGGGCGCATTGCTCGGGCGACCGCCGTCGTCGATCAGGTCCATCGGCAGCACCCGTTCCTTGCGACGTGGTTTCCGGTCCCGGCGTCCATGCTTGCCTCCCTGCGCCGGCGACCCTATGACGCGGGCACGGAACTTCCAAGCGGGGGCGCGGCCATGAACATCCTGATCCTTGGCTCAGGCGGACGCGAACATGCGCTGGCCTGGGCGGTCAAGCAGAACCCCAAGTGCGACCGGCTGATCGTGGCGCCGGGCAATGCCGGGATAGCGCTTCTGGCCGAATGCGCCGACTTCGACATCCTTGATGGGGCGGCCGTCGTCACCTTCTGCGAAGAAAACGCCGTCGATTTCGTCATCGTCGGGCCAGAAGCGCCCCTTGCCGCAGGCGTGGCCGATGCCGCCCGCGCGGCGGGACTTCTGACCTTCGGGCCGTCGGCCGCGGCGGCGCAGCTCGAAGCCTCCAAGACCTTCACCAAAGAGGTGTGCGACGCCTGCGGCGCGCCGACCGCCGGCTGGGCACGCTTCACCGACGAAACGGCAGCCCTTGCCCACATCCGCGCGACCGGGGCGCCCCTGGTCGTCAAGGCCGACGGGCTGGCCGCCGGCAAGGGCGTCGTCGTCGCCATGACGCTGGCCGAGGCCGAGGCAGCCGTGCGCGACATGCTGGGCGGCAGCCTTGGCTCTGCCGGCGCCTCGGTCGTGATCGAGGAATTCATGGAGGGCGAAGAGGCGTCGTTCTTCGTGCTGTCGGACGGGCACGATGTGCTGGCGGTCGGCACGGCGCAGGACCACAAGCGCGTGGGCGACGGCGACACCGGCCCGAACACCGGCGGCATGGGCGCCTATTCCCCTGCCCCGGTCCTGACCGACGCGATCGCCGCGCAGGCGCTCGACCGGATCGTGCGGCCGACCGTCACGGAAATGGCGCGGCGGGGGACGCCCTTTCAGGGGGTGCTTTATGCCGGACTGATGATCCGGGACGGCCAGGCGCGGCTTGTCGAATACAACGTCCGCTTCGGCGACCCCGAGGCGCAGGTGCTGATGATGCGGCTCGGCGCGCAGGCGCTCGACCTGATGCTCGCCTGTGCCGAGGGGCGGCTGGCCGAGGCGGCCGTGACCTGGGCCGACGACAATGCGCTGACGGTAGTAATGGCGGCGCGGGGCTATCCGGGTGCCTACGGGAAGGGCAGCGTGATCGGCGGGCTGGACGATCTGCCCGAAGATTCGCGCCACATGGTCTTTCACGCCGGCACCGCGCAGAAGGACGGGCAGACGATCGCCACGGGGGGCCGCGTGCTGGCCGTCACGGCGCGGGGGTCGAGCCTTGCCGAAGCGCAGGCCGCAGCCTATGCGATGGTGGACCGGATCGACTGGCCCGAAGGCTTCTGCCGGCGCGACATCGGCTGGCGGGCACTCTGACGGCGCGCCGCCCTGCCCCCGGATCTGTTTCCTGGACCTGCTTTTCAGATCTGCTTTTCAGATCTGCTTTTCGGGCATCTGCACCCGCAGCCCGTCGAGCGCATCCGTCACCTTGATCTGGCAGGTCAGGCGCGAGGTCACGGGGTCGGGCTCGTAGGCGAAGTCCAGCATGTCGGCCTCCATCGCCTGTTTCGGCGGCACGCGGTCGACCCAGGCGGCATCGACATAGACATGGCAGGTCGAGCAGGCGCAGGCGCCGCCGCAGTCAGCCTCGATCCCCGGAATGCCGTTGTCGCGGGCGCCTTCCATGACGGTCAGGCCGTTCGGCACGTCGACCACATGTTCCTTGCCGCCGAATTCCACATAGGTGATCTTTGCCATTCCGCCGTCCCCAAAAGGCTTTCCCAAACGCTTCGGGGCCGAAATAGGCGATCCGGCCGGGATTTGCCAGAGGGTGCGGCTTGCCGGGCGCCCCGCACCTGACTAGGAGCAGCGGAGCTTTCCCCGGGGGACCCATGACCCGCCATCCGCTCTTCGGCCTGCTGCTGGCCGCCTTCGGCGCGCTGATCCTGACGCCCGACACGCTTTTCATGCGCCTGTCCGGGATGGACGGCTTTGCCATGCTGGGCTGGCGCGGGCTGCTGACCGGCCTTGTCCTGATCGTGAGCTGGCCCCTGACCACGGGCCTGATCATGGGCCGCCGCCCCGGCGCGCTCGCGTCCCTTTGGCAGCCCGCAGCCCTTGGCGTCATCATCGGCCACGCGACGAACACCACCCTTTTTGCCCTTGGCGTCGCGGTGGCGCCGGTGGCGATCGTCCTGCTGTCGGTGGCGACGATCCCGATCTTCGCCGCCATTTTCGGCCGCCTCCTTCTGGGCGAGCGCACGTCGGGGGCGACCTGGGTGACGATGGCGCTGGTCCTTTCGGGGATCGCCATCGCGGTTCTTGGACATGATGCGGCGGGTCAGGGCGGCAACGCCCTTCTGGGCGTCGCGGCGGGCCTGGGCGTTGCCATCGTCATGTCCCTGAACTTCGTCATCATCCGGCAGGCGCATGACCTGCCGATCCAGCCGACGATGGGCATGGGCTCGCTGCTGGCCGGGCTGATCGGCCTTTCCGTCACCGGGGGTCCGGGGATGATGGAGGGTCAGGTCTGGGCCATCGCCGTCGTGGGCCTTGTGATCCTGCCCCTGTCGTTCCTGTCCCTGTCCGTCGCGACCCGGCACACGAGTGCGACGAACGTCAGCCTGCTGATGCTTCTGGAAACCGTGCTCGGCCCGGTCTGGGTCTGGATCGGCGTGCATGAGCCCATGACGCCGGCCATGATCCTCGGCGGGGCGCTCGTCGTCGTCAGCCTTGCGGTCTACATCATCCTCGAGGGGCGCCGCGCCCGGTGACGGCGGGTGACGGCGGGTGACGGCGGGTCACTCGACCGGCAGCGAGACGAAGCGCGGCATGATGCTCGAGCGCAGGAGGATCAGGACCGAAGACCGCCCGCCCTCGCGCGCCTTGTCGAGGACACGGGTCAGGTCGTCGACCGTCGCCAGCTTCTCCTGCCCCGCCTCGGTCAGCAGGTCACCCGCGCGGATGCCCTTGTCGTAGGCGGCGCTATCGGGGGCCACGTCGGTGACGGCAAGACCGTTCACATCGTCGGGCAGGTTGAACTCGCCGCGCAGGTCGTCGGTCAGCGGTTCAAGCGCCATGCCCAGGATCATGGTGTCGGGCGCAGGCTGCGCGAGGGCCGGGTCGGGCTGAGGATCGGGCTGGGGATCGGGCTGGGGCACCGCCTGGGGGTCGGGCTGGCCGGCCGCTGCCTTGGACTGCTCGGCCTCGGGCAGGCCCGTGTCGCGCTTGCCGAGCGTCACGTCGAGCGTCCGTTCGGCGCCGTCGCGCCGGACGGTCAGCTGCACCTTGCCGCCGACGGGCGCGCGCCCGACGCGCCGGGTCAGGTCGCTTGCGTCCTTCAGCTCGGCCCCGTCGAAGCGCAGGATCACGTCGCCGGGCCTCAGCCCCGCGTCACGGGCCGGGCCGTCCGGCACATCGACCACCATCGCACCGCCGGGCGCCGGCAGGCCAAGCTTGCCCGCGAGCGCCGGGGTCACCGACTGGATCCGCGCGCCAAGCCAGCCGCGCTCCATCTGGCCATGCTGGCGGAGCTGGTCCGCGACGCCCGAGACGACGTTCGAGGCCATGGCGAAGCCGATGCCGATCGAGGTGCCCGTCGGGCTCAGGATCGCCGTGTTCATGCCGATGACCTGGCCTTCGGTATTGAAGAGCGGCCCGCCCGAGTTGCCCTTGTTGATCGCCGCGTCGGTCTGAAGGAAGTCGTCATAGACCCCGTTCAGCTCGCGCTTCCTGGCCGAGATGATGCCGGCAGAAACCGAAAAGCCCTGGCCAAGCGGGTTGCCGACGGCAACCACCCAGTCGCCGACGCGCATCTTGTCGCTGTCGCCGAAGGTCACGAACGGCAAGGGATCGGGCGCCTCGACCTTCAGGACCGCGACATCGATTGCAAGGTCGCGCCCGACCACCGTCGCGGGCCGCTTGTCGCCGGAAAAGAACTCGACCTCGATCGTGTCGGCGCCGTCGATCACATGGTTGTTCGTGACGATATAGCCGTCGGACGAGATGACGAAGCCCGCCCCCAGGCCCTCCGATCGCTGGATCGGCGGGCCGTCGCCGTTGAAATCCTTGAAAAAATCATCGAAGGGCGACGAGGGCTGGCCCTGCCCCTGTTCGCCCAGCGGCTTGGCGATGCCGCTTTCGGTCTTGATGTCGACGACTGCCGGGCTGACCTTTTCGGCAAGGTCGGCGAAACTGTCCGGCATGGCCGCCGCTGCAACGAACGGCGCGCCGAGGGGCGCGACGAACGTGGCGAGCATCACGGCCAGGGCACCGAAAAAACGAACTCGGGTCTGCATCGGTGTCTCCTTGGCCGGGCACGGCCCACGCTCACGGCCCACTCTCACGGCCGGTGCCAAGCCTCGCCGCGCCGGGCGCGCAAGGCAAGGGGGAACGTGGGACCCTGCCCCCGCCCAGGCGTCAGTTCGACGCCGGGGCGGCCAGATCTGCGGCGGGGGCGGCCGGCGCCGGCACCAGCGCGTCGCCGGTGCCGGTCGAGGACTTCAGGAACTCGAAGAACTCGCTGTCGGGCGACATGACCATGGTCGAGTTCCCCGACTGCAGCGCCTGACGGTAGGAGCTGAGCGAGCGGTAGAAGTCGAAGAAGGCCGGGTCGGCGCCATAGGCGGCGGCAAGGATCGCGGTGCGCTTGGCGTCGGCCTCGCCGCGGATGATTTCCGACTGGCGCTTGGCGTCCGACACGGTTTCCACCACCGAGCGGTCGGCCCCGGCCCGGCGGCGCTGCGCCTCTTCGTTACCGCGGGCGATCTGGTCGGCCGCCTCGCGCTCGCGCTCGGCCCGCATCCGGGCGAAGGTCGCCTCGAGGTTCTGTTCGGGCAGGTCGGTCCGGCGCAGGCGCACGTCCACGATCCGGATGCCGAGCGACGCCGCATCGGACTGCGCCGCCGCCATGATCTGCTGGGCAAGCGACGCACGGCTTTCCGACAGGATCGCGGCGCTGTCGACCTCGCCCAGCACGTCACGCAGCTTGCCGCTGAGCGTGAAGGCCAGCCGCTGTTCGGCCGCCTGCTCGCCGCCCGCGCCCACGGCCTGCCGCAGGCGCACCGGATCGGCGATCAGGTAGCGCGCGAAGGCGTCGACGATCAGGCGGCGGTTGTTCGAGGGCGTGATTTCCTGTTGCGGCACGTCGAGCCCCAGGATGCGCTTGTCGTAATAGACGACCTCGTTCACCACCGGCACCTTGAAGTAAAGGCCGGGATCGGGCTTTTCCTCGACGATCTCGCCGAAGCGCAGGACAAGCGCCTGGTGACGTTCGTCGACCACGAAAACCGAGGACAGGACGGCGGCCAGCACCAGCGCGGCCAGGGGGATGAAGAGAAGATTGCGGTTCATCACTTGGTCACTCCCGCCGGGTCCGTGGGCTTCAGCACGTCGAGCGGCAGATAGGGCACGACACCCTGTCCGTTGGTCCCCTCGTCGACGATGATCTTGTTCACGCCGCCCAGAACGTCGGTCATGGTTTCCAGATAGAGGCGCTTGCGGGTCACTTCCGGCGCCTTGCGATATTCTTCGAGGACCGAGCCGAAGCGGCTCGCCTCGCCCTCGGCCTGGTTGACGACCTGGGCGCGGTAGGCTTCGGCCTCCTGCATGACTTGCGCCGCGTCGCCGCGCGCGCCGGCCAGTGCCTGGTTCACATAGGCGTCGGCCTGCTTTTCCAGCCGGTCGCGTTCCTGTTCGGCCGACTGCACCTCCTTGAAGGACGAGATGACCTCTTGCGGGGGGTCGGCGCTCAGGAAGTTCACCCGCACCACATGCAGGCCGCTGTTGTAGCTTTCGAGCGTCTGCTGGATCAGGGCCTGAAGCCGTTGCGCGATCACGCTGCGGTCGCGGTTCAGGATCGGTGCCAGCGGCGTCTGGGCGATGATTTCGCGCATCGAGGACTGGGCGACCGACTGCACCGTGAGTTGCGGGTCGCGCAGGTTGAACAGGAACTTTTCCGGGTCGCTGACGTTCCAGACCACCTGGAAGGCGATATCGACGATGTTTTCGTCCTGGGTCAGCATCAGGCCCTGGTCGGTCGGACTTTGGCCGACGCCGATATCCTCGACGCGCTCGGTCGTCACCGGAATGACCTGGTAGGTATAGACCGGCCAGGCGGCGAAGTTCAGGCCGGGATCACCCACCGACGAGCGCTTGCCAAGGAACAGGACAACCGAGCGTTCGTCGGACTTGACCACGTAGAAGGATTGGGTGGCCCAGAGCGCCACGAGTGCCAGAAGCCCGACCCAGACGAGGTTGCGGGGCCGCGACCAGAAGCCGCCCTGTCCCTGGCCGCCGCCCGGTCCACCATTCTGGCCGCCGCCGAAGCCGTTGCGCGAGCGGCCGCCCATAAGGACGCGCAGCTGGTCGGTGCCCTTGCGCACGATCTGGTCGATGTCCGGCAGGGGCTGGCCCCGGTTGCCGTCGCGGCCCCCGTCCCTGCCGCCATCCCTGCCCCCGTCGCGTCCGCCATCCGGCCGTCCGCGATCGTCCCGGTCGTCGTCATCCCCGCCGCCGCCGCCCCAGGGGCCTCCGCTGCCAGCCATCTGTCTTCCTTCCGTCAGTCCGCGTCCCATTCCCAACTGGGCATCGGGGCGCAATTTTCAACCCAATCCGCGCCGATCGCCGGCGCTTTACGCATGTGCTTCCCTGGCGTCAGGCGGTCAGCGAACCGGCCGGCGCATGGTGACCAGCTCTTCGGCCATCGTCGGGTGAACCGCAACAGTGCGGTCGAAATCTTCTTTCGTGGCGCCCATCTTGATCGCAACGGCGGCGAGCTGGATCAGTTCGCCCGCCTCGGGTGCCACGATCTGGCAGCCAAGGACGCGGCGGCTTTCCGGCTCGACGGACAGCTTCATCAGGACGCGCTCCTCGGATCCGATGAAGGCGGTGCGCATGGGGCGGAAGGTGGTCGCATAGACCTCGACCGGGCCGCGCGCGCGGGCCTCCTCTTCTGTCAGGCCGACGGTGCCGAGTTCGGGGCGGGTGAAAACGGCCGAGGCCACAAGGTCATGGTCGACGGGCCGGGGCCGCGCGCCGAAGACCGTGTCGGCGAAGGCATGGCCGTCACGGATCGCGACCGGCGTCAGGGCGATGCGGCCCGTCACGTCGCCCACGGCGAAGATCGAGGGGACGGTCGTCTGCGACCATTCGTCGACCGCGATGCCGCCCGTGGGCTCGAGCGCCACGCCCAGCGCCTCGAGCCCGAGGCCCTGGCTGTTCGGGCGCCGCCCCGTCGCGCAAAGGACGCCGCCGTAGGTTTCGGTTCGCCCATCCGTCAGGACCACGCGCCAGCCCTCGGCCAGACGCTCGATTTCGGTCAGGTCGGTCGCCGTGCGGATGTCGATCCCCTGCCGGACCATCGAGGCGGCGACCAGCGCGCGGGCCTCGTTGTCGAAGCCGCGCAGGACCTGGGGCCCGCGATAGAGCAGCGTCACCCGCACGCCAAGGCCCGCCATGATGCAGGCCATCTCGCAGGCGATGAAGCCGCCGCCGACGATCAGCATGGTCTTGGGGAGTTCGGGCAGGTTGAAGATGTCGTCCGAGGACCAGCATCCGGCTTCGCGTGCTACCTTCGGCAGGTCGGGCCGGCCGCCGGTCGCGATCAGGATATGGCCCGCCGTGACCTCGCGACCGTCCGCCAGGCGGACGCGGTGGGGGTCCACGACGGTCGCGCGGGTGTCGAAGACCTCGACCCCCGCCCCGGTCAGGCCCGAACGGTAGGCCGCCTCGAGCCGCCCGAGTTCGCGGTCGAGCCGGGCGCGGAAGGCGGGCCAGTCGAAGGGGCCGGTGGTCGCCTGTTGCCAGCCGTAGGCCTGACCTTCCGCGACGCGGTGCGGCAGGTCGGCGGCGAAAACCATCAGTTTCTTCGGCACGCAGCCCCGGATGACGCAGGTGCCGCCGAGGCGGTCCGCCTCGGCGAGTGCGACGCGGGCGCCATGTTCGCCCGCTGCGATGCGCGCCGCCCGGACGCCGCCCGAGCCGCCGCCGATGACGAAGAGGTCGACGTCGAAGCTCATGGCCGGGCGCCCTCGGCCAGGGTCGTCATGGCAGATTTCGTCGCCTCGTCGGCCCAGATCAGGTCGGCGTGGCCATCCGGGTGGCCAACGACCACGACCGAGGCGAGGCCGATGAAAAGGCCGTTTTCCACCACGCCCGGGATCTGGTTCAGCGCGACCGAGAGCCGGTCGGGGTCGTCGATCCGGCCAAGATGCAGATCGACGATGGCGTTGCCCTCATCCGAGACGAGGGGGCGGTCGCCCGCCATGCGCCGGGTGATGCGCACGTCGCGATAGCCAAGCGCACCCAACGCGCGCTCGATATGGCCGAGCGTCGAGGCAAGGCCGAAGGTCAGCGCCTCGACCGGCAGGGGAAAGGCACCCAGCACAGCGACCTTTTTCGCAGGGTCGGAAATCACGATCATGCGGCGCGATGCGGCGGCGACGATCTTTTCCTGCAGGTGCGCGGCCCCACCCCCCTTGATGAGCCGCAGCCGGCCGTCGAATTCGTCGGCCCCGTCGATGGTCAGGTCCAGTAGCCCCGCCTCGTCGAGCGTGGTCAGCGGGATGCCTTCGGCGCGCGCCCAGTCCGCCGTGCGGCTCGAGGTCGGAACGCCGGTGATGCGCAGGCCTTCGGAGCGGACCCGCTCGCCCAGGCGTCTGACGAGGAAGGCCGCCGTCGAGCCGGTGCCAAGGCCGACCCGCATGCCGTCGGTGACGAAATCGGCCGCGCGGTCGGCTGCGGCCTTCTTGGCGCGGTCGGTCGGCGACAGGCCGGCGCCACGGTCGCTGTCGGCCGGGGCGCGGACAGGCCCGCGGCCGGGAAGGGTCAGGCCAAGGTTCGGGCCAAATGTGGGGCCAAGGGTCGCACCAAGTGTCGGGCCTAGGGGCATCGGCAATCCTCC
>Ga0209571_1000652_pt1 | contig 29342 bp, 26 predicted proteins | sample EBPBio102011_DNA_FD_185866 | JGI IMG/M metagenome (GOLD analysis project Ga0209571, IMG submission 185866) | Wastewater treatment Type I Accumulibacter community from EBPR Bioreactor in Madison, WI, USA - Reactor 1_1/10/2011_ DNA (SPAdes)... | ecosystem: Engineered > Bioreactor > EBPR >... | reverse complement strand
CGGCGTCAGGTCACCCGGGCGCGGGTCTTGAATTCGGCCCGGTCCCAGAGGCGGCCGTTGAGGATGCGGGCCAGCACCTCGGCGGCATGGTCGATCTCGGCCTCGCCGATATAGAGCGGCGTGATGCCGAAGCGCAGGATGTCGGGGGCGCGGAAATCGCCGATCACGCCTTCGGCGATCAGGGCCTGCATCACCGCATAGCCCTGCGGATGGCGGAACGAGACCTGGCTGCCGCGCATCGTGGTGTCGCGCGGGGTGGCGAGGGTCAGTTCGGGGCAGGCGGCCTCGACCCGCTGGATGAAGCGGTCCTGCAGGATCAGGCTGCGGAACCGCAGATCGTCGAGATCGACCTGGTCCCAGACATCCAGCGCCGCGTCCAGCGCCGCGAGTTGCAGGATGGGTGGCGTGCCGACGCGCATCCGTTCCACCCCGGCGCCGGGGCGATAGTCGCGATCGAAGGCGAAAGGGGCTTCGTGGCCCAGCCAGCCCGACAGGGCGGGGCGGGCGCGGTCCTGATGGCGCGGCGCGACATAGATGAAGGCCGGGCCGCCGGGGCCGGAATTGAGGTATTTGTAGCTGCATCCCACGGCGAAATCGGCGCCGTCGCGGGCCAGATGCACCGGGAAGGCCCCGGCGGAATGGGCCAGATCCCACACCACCAGCGCGCCGGCGGCATGGGCGCGGGCGATGAGCCGGGCCATGTCATGGCGGCGGCCGGTGCGGTAATCGACCTCGGTCAGCATCAGGACGCCCAGATGGTCGTCGATGGCGGCCTCGACCTGTTCGGGTTCGACAACCTTCAGGCGATAGTCGGGGCCAAGGCTCTGGCACAGGCCCTGGGCCATGTAGAGGTCGGAGGGGAAGTTGCCGCTGTCGGAGAGGATGGTCTTGCGGCCGGTCATCTCGAGCGCCGAGGCGAGGGCCTGGTAGACCTTGATCGACAGCGTGTCGCCCATGATCACGCTATAGGGTTCGGCGCCGATCAGCCGGGCGATGCGGTTGCCGATGCGGCTGGGCATTTCCATCCATCCGGCGGTGTTCCAGCCGCGGATCAGCATCTCGCCCCATTCGCCGGTGATGGTCTGCGCGACGCGGGCGGCGGCGGCGCGGGGCAGGGGGCCCAGCGAATTGCCGTCAAGATAGGTGATGCCTGCGGGCAGGTCGAACAGCGCGCGGGTGGCGGTGAAATCGGTGGTCATGATCGGGTCTCCCTTGCCGCCTTTGTGGCCGGGCGGCGCGCCGAAGCCAAGCGGGAAGGCGCGGGCGGCTTGCGGTGACGGGCAAAGAGGGCCAGCGTGACGGGGTGCAAGGGGGGCTTGGGCGATGGAGAAGCTGGGCAAGGCGCTGGACTGGCCGCCGCTCTGGACGCTGGCGATGGTTCTGCTGGCGGCGCTGGCGGGATGGCTGCTGCCCTGGCGGGGGCTGGGGGCGGCGGGGCCTGTCGCGGGTCTGGTGCTGGCGCTGGCGGGGATCGCGCTGATGGCGGCGGCGGTGGCGCAGATGGCACGGGCGCGCACCACGGTGATCCCGCGCCGCGCGCCTTCGGCGCTGGTGACGGAAGGGGTGTTCGCCTTCAGCCGCAACCCGATCTATCTGGGCGATGCGCTGGTGATCGCCGGGGCCTGCCTGGGCTTTCACGCCGCCTATGCGCTGCCGCTGGTCTGGGTCTTCGTGCGGGTGATCGAGCGGCGTTTCATCGCGGGTGAAGAAGCGCGGCTGATCGAGGGGTTCGGGGCGGAATACGGGCTCTGGGCCGGGCGCGTCGGGCGCTGGTTCGGGCGGCATTAGGACGCAGATGGCCGCTTCTGCTGCAACAAGAGTCGTATATATGCCAATCTTGCATTGAAATATTGTTTCGCGATGCTAAGGGACGCATCGAGGCCTGCCACACGGGGGAGAATGCATTGAAGATCGGCGCGATAGGCGAAAGCTTCGAGGGCGAGAACCGGGTGGCGATGACGCCCGATTCGGCCATTCAGCTTAAAAAACTGGGACATGACTGCCTGGTGCAGTCCGGGGCCGGGCTGAAAGCCGGGTTCACCGATGCGGCCTATCAGACGGCGGGCGTCGAGGTTCTGCCTTCGGCGAAGGCGGTGGCGGATGCGGCGGATGTCTTGGTCAAGGTGCGCGGGCCGGATGCCGAAGAGGCCAAGCTTCTGCGCAAGGGCCAGACGCTGATTTCCTTCTTCTGGCCCGCCCAGAACGAAGCGCTGATGAAGCAGCTTGCCGAACAGGGCGCGACGGTCGTTGCCATGGACATGGTGCCGCGCATCAGCCGCGCCCAGAAGATGGACGCCCTCTCGTCCATGGCCAATATCGCGGGCTATCGCGCGGTGATCGAGGCGGGCAACAATTTCGGCCGCTTCTTCACCGGTCAGGTGACGGCGGCGGGCAAGGTGCCCCCCGCCAAGGTGCTGATCGTCGGTGCGGGCGTGGCGGGTCTTGCCGCCATCGGCACCTCCACGAGCCTTGGCGCGATCACCTATGCTTTCGACGTGCGGCCCGAAGTGGCCGAACAGATCGAATCGATGGGCGCCGAATTCGTCTATCTGGACTTCTCGGAAGCCCAGACCGACGGCGCGGCGACGGGCGGCTATGCGGCGCCCTCCAGCCCTGAATTCCGCGAGGCGCAGCTCAAGAAATTCCGCGAGCTGGCGCCGGAGATGGACATCGTCATCACCACCGCGCTGATCCCCGGCCGCCCGGCGCCGAAGCTGTGGACCGAGGACATGGTCGCGATGATGAAACGCGGCTCGGTCATCGTCGACCTGGCGGCGGAACGCGGCGGCAATTGCGACCTGACCGTGCCGGACCAGAAGATCGTGACTGACAATGGCGTGACCATCGTCGGCTATACCGACTTCCCCAGCCGGATGGCGACCCAGGCCTCGACGCTGTATTCGACCAATATCCGCCATATGCTGACCGACCTGACGCCGAAGAAGGATGGCGTCATCGACCACAACATGGGCGATGACGTGATCCGCGGCGCGACCGTGGCGCATGGCGGCGAGGTCACCTGGCCGCCGCCGCCGCCGAAGATCGCGGCCATCGCGGTGCAGAAGCCGAAGGAAAAGGCGCGTGAACTGACGCCGGAAGAAAAGCGCGCCAATGAAGTGGCGGCCTTCAAGGCGCAGACCCGCAGCCAGGTTGGCCTTCTGGCCATAGGCGGCGGCTTGCTGCTGCTGGCCGGGCTTTATGCCCCGGCAAGCTTCATGTCGCATTTCATCGTCTTCGTGCTGTCGTGCTTCGTGGGCTTCCAGGTGATCTGGAATGTTTCGCATTCGCTGCACACGCCGCTGATGGCGATCACCAACGCGATTTCCTCGATCATCATCCTGGGCGCGCTGTTGCAGATCGGATCGGGCTCCTGGCTCGTGGTGCTGCTGGCGGCGCTGTCGGTGCTGATGGCGGGGGTGAACATCTTTGGTGGCTTCCTCGTGACCCGGCGCATGCTCGCCATGTTCCAGAAGTCGTGACGCGGGGGGAATGAACATGGAAATCGGATTCACCACTGCGGCCTATGTCGTTGCCGCAGTTCTGTTCATCCTGTCGCTGGGGGGCCTGTCGGGCCAGGAAAGCGCCAAGCGCGCGGTCTGGTATGGCATGGTCGGCATGGCGCTGGCCGTGGCGGCGACGCTGGCCGGGCCGGGCGCGGGCCTGTGGTGGCTGTCGGTCCTGCTGATCGCGGGCGGCGGGGCCGTGGGCTGGGTCGTGGCGACGCGGGTGCAGATGACCGAGATGCCGCAGCTTGTGGCGGCGATGCATTCGCTGGTCGGTCTGGCGGCGGTCTTCATCGGCTTCAACACCCATATCGAGGCCGCGCGCATCGTGGGCATGAGCGAAGAGGCCAAGGCGGCGCTGACCGGCTTTGCCGCCGTGGTGGCGCACAAGACCCCGGTGGAAATCGCGATCCTGCGGGTCGAGAGCTTCCTCGGCGTCTTCATCGGGGCGGTGACCTTCACCGGCTCGGTCATCGCCTTCGGCAAGCTGGCGGGCAAGGTGGATGGCAAGGCCAAGAAGCTGCCGGGCGGGCATATCCTGAACGCCTCGGCCGCGCTGATCTCGCTGGTCCTGCTGGTCGTCTATCTGCAAAGCGGCAGCACGCTGGCGCTCTTGGGCATGACGCTGGCGGCGCTGTTCATCGGCTATCACCTGATCATGGGCATCGGCGGCGCCGACATGCCGGTCGTGGTGTCGATGCTGAACAGCTATTCCGGCTGGGCGGCGGCGGCGATCGGCTTTTCGCTGTCGAACGATCTGCTGATCGTCACCGGCGCGCTGGTCGGTTCCTCGGGCGCGATCCTGAGCTACATCATGTGCAAGGCGATGAACCGGTCCTTCGTCTCGGTCATTCTGGGCGGCTTTGGTGGCACCACCGGCCCGGCGATGGAAGTGACGGGCGAGCAGATCGCCATCGACGCCGATGGCGTGGCGGCGGCGCTGAATGACGCGGACAGCGTGATCATCGTGCCGGGCTATGGCATGGCGGTGGCCCAGGCGCAGCAAAGCGTATCGGAACTGACCCGCAAGCTGCGCGCCAAGGGCAAGGACGTGCGTTTCGCCATTCACCCGGTCGCGGGCCGTCTGCCGGGCCATATGAACGTGCTTCTGGCCGAGGCGAAGGTGCCTTACGACATCGTTCTGGAAATGGACGAGATCAACGAGGACTTTCCGAATACGGATGTCGTCATCGTCATCGGCTCGAATGACATCGTGAACCCGGCGGCGCAGGAAGACCCCAATTCGCCGATCGCCGGGATGCCGGTTCTGGAAGTCTGGAAGGCGAAGCAGGTTTTCGTGTCGAAGCGCGGCCAGGGCACCGGCTATTCGGGGATCGAGAACCCGCTGTTCTACAAGGACAATACGCGGATGTTCTATGGCGATGCCAAGAAGTCGGTCGATGCGCTGCTGCCGATGATCGAGTAACGCGATTCATTGGCAAGGGATCGGAAGGGGCGGCTTCGGCCGCCCTTTGCATTTACAAAGGTTAATTCACTCCAGGATGGAAACGAATTGACACCGTATTGCCCTATTTCCTGCCTGACGTTTTTGTGAACAAGGTGCCTTGTGAATTCGGAAGGGAAAGTAACATGAACAAATTTGCAAAATTGACGGCTGCCGCGCTGCTGGCCGGGGTCATTGCGCCCGCTTCGGCCTCTGCCGCGGTTCTGGATGCGGCGGATATCCACGCGGGATGGCGTTTTTCCACCATCTCGAGCCCGTATCAGAATTATGGCAACTCGACCGTCGGTGCCGGGCTGGAATACAGCAATGTCAATGTCGACGGCGTGATCTTCTTTGATATCAACCTTGCCGACACCAGCATCACCGTCAATTTCCGGCCAAGCGCGGCTTCGCTGAACTTTGCCTCGTTCAACGGTCTGTTCATCACCGACCTTGCCAGCATGTTCCCGGCCCTGTCGGTTTCAAGCGTTGTGGCCAGCGGCATCTCTTTCCTCGACAGCGATGTCATCTTCACGGCGGACGGGTTCGGGCTGAACTTCCAGGGCGATTCCTTCGAGAACGGCGGAAGCGTCACTGTGAACTTCGCCTCCTCGATAGCTGCCGTGCCGCTGCCGGCCGCCCTGCCGCTGCTGCTTGCCGGCCTGGGCGCCATCGGTGGGCTGCGGCTGCGCCGCAAGACGGCCTGAGATCGCGTCTGACCACTGTCGTTGCAAGGCTCTGCTTCCGCCCCGGCGGAAGCAGTTTCATCCTGGGGTCAGGCCATTGGCCTTCCCCGATCCGGGCTAGAAGGTCATCGTCGCGGCAACGGCGCGGTCCCAGCGGGCCAGTTTGGCGGCGCGGGTGGCGGCATCCATCTGCGGCGTGAAGCGGCGGTCCAGCGCCCAGCTTGCCGCGAAACTTTCCGTATCTGTCAGGCCCGCCTGCATGGCGGCCAGGAAGGCCGCGCCAAGGGCGGTGGTCTCGGTCACGACCGGGCGGTCGACCGGGGCGCCGATGATGTTCGACAGGAACTGCATGGCCCAGTCGCTGGCGACCATGCCGCCATCGACGCGCAAGATGCTGTCGCTGGCGGCGGTCCAGTCGGCGCGCATGGCGTCCAGGAGGTCGCGGGTCTGGTAGCCGACCGATTCCAGCGCGGCGCGGGCCAGTTCTGCCGGGCCGGAATTGCGGGTCAGGCCGAAGACCGCGCCACGGCAATCGGGCCGCCAATAGGGCGCGCCAAGGCCGGTGAAGGCCGGAACCAGGACGACGCCCTGCGCCTCGTCGGCGGCTTCGGCCAGGGCCTTGGTTTCCTTGGCCTCGCGGATGATCTTAAGCCCGTCGCGCAGCCATTGCACCACGGCGCCCGCGATGAAGATGGAGCCTTCCAGCGCATAGGTGGTCTTGCCGTTCAGCCGGTAGGCGACGGTCGAGAGAAGCCGGTTCTGCGAGGGAACAAGGTCGGCCCCGGTGTTCAGCAGGGCGAAACAGCCGGTGCCATAGGTCGATTTCATCATGCCCGGCGTGAAGCAGGCCTGGCCGATGGTGGCGGCCTGCTGGTCGCCCGCGACGCCCAGGATGGGGATCTCGCGGCCGAAAAGATCGGGGCGGGTCATGCCGAAGGGGGCGGCGCAATCGCGCACCTCGGGCAAGAGCGCCATGGGAATGTCGAGCAGGGCGCAGATCTCGGCATCCCAGCTTTGGGTGGCGATGTTGAACAGCAGGGTGCGGGCGGCGTTGGTGGCATCGGTGGCGTGGACGCGGCCGCCGGTCAGGTTCCAGATCAGCCAGCTGTCAACCGTGCCAAAGGCCAGCTCGCCCCGGGCGGCGCGGTCGCGGGCGCCGGGGATGGTGTCGAGCAGCCATTTCAGCTTGGTGCCCGAGAAATAGGGGTCGAGCAGCAGGCCGGTGCGGGAGGAGACCATCTTCTCATGCCCGGCTTCTTTCAGCGCGGCGCAGATCTCGGCGGTGCGGCGGTCTTGCCAGACGATCGCCGGGCCAAGCGGCTGGCCGGTGGCGCGGTCCCACAGAAGCGTGGTCTCGCGCTGGTTGGTGATGCCGATGGCGGCAATGTCGCTGGCCGGGATGCCCGATTTCTCGATCACCGCGCGGGCGGTGGCGGCGGTCGAGGCCCAGAGGTCGGACGGGTCATGCTGGACCCAGCCGGGCTGCGGGTAATGCTGGGGGAATTCCTCTTGCGCGGTGGCGATGGGGCGCAGGGCGGCGTCGAAAAGGATGGCGCGGCTGGATGTCGTGCCTTGGTCGATGGCCAGGATATGCGGCATGTTCCCCCCCTTCGCTGCATCGTGCGGAGTGTGGCGGCGCAGGGGGCGAAAGTCAACGGTATCGGCAGAAGTGAATGGGAATAAAATCATTGTTTAACAATGATTTGCACCAAGAACTGCCGTGATATCGGCAAAGAAAACGGGGCCCCGAAGGGCCCCGTTTCAGGATCTGGCAGGGCTTATTTCTGCCAGGACTTGATCAGCTCGTCATAGCTGATGGTTTCCGGGGCCGGATCCTCGTTCTCAAGCTTGGCGACCGGCGAGCCGGGGGCGTCAAGCCATTCCTGCGGATCCTTTTCCTCGTTCAGCTTCGGGCCGATATCGCCCTGGACGCCCGCACGTTCCAGGCGTTCCAGCACCTTTTCCTGATCGGCGCAGAGCGAATCCAGCGCTTCTTGCGGGGTCTTGGCGCCCGACATCGCGTCGCCGATGTTCTGCCACCAGAGCTGCGCCATCTTCGGATAATCCGGGATGTTGGTGCCGGTGGGCGACCATTGGGTGCGCGCGGGCGAGCGGTAGAACTCGATCAGACCGCCCAGCTTGGGCGCGCGTTCGGTGAAGTGCGGGCTGTCGATGGTGGATTGGCGGATGAAGGTCAGGCCGACATCAGACTTCTTCACATCGACGGTCTTCGAGGTGACGAACTGGGCATAGAGCCAGGCCGCCTGCGCCCGATCCACCGGGGTCGATTTCATCAGCGTCCAGGAGCCGACGTCCTGATAGCCGATCTTGGTGCCTTCGCTCCAGTAAGCGCCATGGGGCGAGGGCGCCATGCGCCACTTGGGCGTGCCATCCTCGTTCATCACCGGCGTGCCGGGGGCGACCGAAGCGGCGGTGAAGGCGGTGTACCAGAACATCTGCTGGGCGATGTTGCCCTGGGCCGGGACCGGACCCGCCTCGCCGAAGGTCATGCCCTGGGCTTCCGGCGGGGTGTATTTCTGCAGCCATTCGATGGCCTTGGTCACGGCATAGACGGCCGCCGCATCATTGGTTGCCCCGCCGCGCGCGACGCAGGAGCCGACCGGACGCGAGTTTTCGTCCACCCGCACGCCCCATTCGTCGACCGGAAGGCCGTTCGGTTCGCCCTTGTCGCCCATGCCGGCCATGGACATCCAGGCATCGGTGTAGCGCCAGCCAAGGCTGGGGTCCTTCTTGCCGTAATCCATGTTGCCATAGACGCCGGTGGCGGGCCCGCCCATATAGCTCATGTCGCGGCCGGTGAAGAATTCGGCGATGTCCTCATAGGCCGACCAGTTGACCGGGACGCCCAGGTCATAGCCGTATTTGGCCTTGAAATCCTCCATGGTCTTGGGGTCGGTGAACCAGTCGTAGCGGAACCAGTAGAGGTTGGCGAATTGCTGGTCGGGAAGCTGGTACAGCTTGCCGTCCGGCGCGGTGGTGAAGGAGGTGCCGATGAAATCGGCCAGGTCCAGCGTCGGCGAGGTGACGGCCTTGCCTTCGCCTGCCATCCAGTCGGTCAGGTTGCGGGCCTGCTGATAGCGCCAATGGGTGCCGATCAGGTCGGAGTCGTTGACATAGGCGTCATAGATGTTCTCGCCGGTCTGCATCTGGGTCTGCAGCTTTTCCACCACATCGCCTTCGCCGATCAGATCATGGGTGATCTTGATGCCGGTGATGGCGGTGAAGGCGGGCGCCAGTACCTGCGATTCATAGACATGGGTGTCGATGGTTTCAGAGACGACCTTGATCTCCATGCCGGCATAGGGCTTGGCGGCGTCGATGAACCATTGCATCTCGGCTTCCTGATCGGCGCGCGAGAGCGTGGACAGATCGCCGATCTGGGCATCGAGGAAGGCTTTGGCGGCCTCCATGTCGGCCCAGGCCGGCATCCCCGTGGCCATGAGCGCGAGCGCCATGGCGGTTGCGGTTGCGCGTAGTCTCATTCGAACTTCCTCCCGTTTGATTTGGTTGCTTTGGTGCGGGGGGCGGGGTTCCTCATCCCCGCCGCCCGAAGGATCGTATCCCCGCTAGACCCGCCAGAAGACGAGGGCGGCGTAGACGAGGCAGACAAGCATCGGCGCCCAGCCCAGGGTGCCGAAGACAAAGAGCCAGGCCAGATGGATGAAGGCCGAGCCCAGAAGGGTGATGAACAGCCGGTCGCCGCGCGTCGTCTCGATGCGCAGGATGCCGATGCGGGGCGTTTCCGGGAAGCGGATCGCCAGCAGCGTCATGGTGATCAAGAGGCAGGCGATGATCCAGAAGAACAGCGCGATGGGGAAGGTCCAGGCCATCCAGCCGCCCGGGATGAGGGGGGCGGTCCAGTCCTTCGCGCCATCCTTGACCGGCACGGCCCAGACCAGCGCGGCAAGAAGCGCGGCCATCAGCGCGGCGAGGGACAGGGTGATCGGGGTCCAGCGGGTTCTGGTCATGGATCACACCCTTCCCAGGGCGAAGCCCTTGGCGATGTAGTTGCGGACGAAATAGATCACCAGCGCGCCGGGGACGATGGTCAGGACGCCTGCCGCCGCCAGGACGCCCCAATCCATGCCCGAGGCGGACACCGTGCGGGTCATCACGGCGGCGATGGGCTTGGCATCGGTGGTGGTCAGCGTGCGCGACAGCAGCAGTTCCACCCAGGAGAACATGAAGCAGAAGAAGGCGGCGACACCGATGCCGGATGCGATCAGCGGCATGAAGATGCGGATGAAGAAGCGCGGGAAGGAATAGCCGTCGATATAGGCGGTCTCGTCGATTTCCTTGGGCACGCCGCGCATGAAGCCTTCCAGGATCCACACCGCCAGCGGCACGTTGAACAGGCAATGCGCCAGGGCGACCGCGATATGGGTGTCGATCAGGCCGAAGGCGGAATAGAGCTGGAAGAAGGGCAGGGCGAAGACGGCGGGCGGCGCCATGCGGTTGGTCAGCAGCCAGAAGAACAGATGCTTGTCGCCCAGGAAGGTGTAGCGCGAGAAGGCATAGGCCGCGGGCAGGGCGACGGTGATGGAAATCACCGTGTTCATCACCACATAGATCAGCGAGTTGACATAGCCCATATACCAGGCCGGATCGGTCAGGATGGTGCGGAAATTCTGCAGCGTCGGGTTCTGCGGGATCAGCGTGAAGGTCGAGGTGATCTCGGTATTGGTCTTCAGCGACATGTTCACCAGCCAGTAGATCGGCACCAGCAGGAACAAGAGGTAAAGCGTCATCACCAGCGCGGGGATGTAGGATTTCAGCGGGCGGCCCATCATTTGCCCCCCTGCGCATCGGCACGGTCCATATTGGTCATCACCGTATAGAAGACCCAGGAGATCAGGAGGATCACCAGGAAATACATGAGCGAGAAGGCGGCGGCGGGGCCGAGGTCGAACTGGCCGGTCGCCATCTTGGCAAGGTCGATCGACAGGAAGGTGGTCGAGTTGCCGGGGCCGCCGCCGGTGACGACGAAGGGCTCGGTATAGATCATGAAACTGTCCATGAAGCGCAGCAGGATCGCGATCAGCAGCACGCCCTTCATCTTGGGCAGTTCGATATAGCGGAACACTTTCCAGCGGCTGGCCTGGTCGATCTTGGCGGCCTGATAATAGGCCTGGGCGATGGATTGCAGGCCCGCATAGCACAGAAGGGCGACGAGCGAGGTCCAGTGCCAGACATCCATGATCACGACGGTGAACCAGGCATCAATCGAGTCGCGCACATAGTTGTAATCGATGCCAAGCGCCGCAAGCGTATGGCCGAGAAGCCCGATATCGACGCGGCCGAAGATCTGCCAGATCGTGCCGACGACGTTGAAGGGGATCAGAAGCGGCAGCGCCATCAGCACCAGGCAGAAGCTGGCCCAGAAGCCCTGTTTCGGCATGTTCAGCGCGATGAAGATGCCAAGCGGCACCTCGATCGCCAGGATGATGACCGAGAACAGGATCTGGCGGCCAAGCGCCTCGTGCAGACGGTCGGAATGGATCATCTCGTCGAACCATTCGATCCCCGCCCAGAAGAATTCGTTGTTCCCGAACGTGTCGTTGACCGAATAATTGACCACGGTCATCAGCGGGATCACGGCGGAAAAGGCCACCAGCGCCAGCACCGGCAGGACCAGGAACCAGGCCTTGTTGTTCTGGGTCTTTTCCATCAGGCGGCCCCTTTTGCGCTTTGGCGCCAATCATCGGCATAGACGTTGATCCGCCCCGGCGCGAAGCTGAGGCGCGGCTCGGGCGGCAGGCTTTCGCCTTCATGCAAGATCGCGTTGACCGGATGGCCCATCAGCGCGCCGCGCAGGATGCGGTGGCGGCCCACATCCTCGACGCGGGTGACGGTGACGGGCAGGCCCTCGTCGGAGACCTGGGTATATTCCGGGCGGATGCCGATCTGGACCTGGCCCTGCGGCGTGCCGTAATCGGCGCCCAGGTCCAGCACCGTATCGCCCAGCCGGGCGGTGCGGCCCTGCACCGCGGCGGGAAACAGGTTCATCCCCGGCGAGCCGATGAAATAGCCGACAAAGGTATGGGCCGGGGTTTCAAACAGCTCTTGCGGCGTGCCCATCTGGACGACGCGGCCGTCATGCATGACCACGACCTTGTCGGCGAAGGTCAGCGCCTCGGTCTGGTCATGGGTGACATAGATCATCGTATGGCCGAAATTGCGGTGCAGCTGCTTGAGCTGCGTGCGCAATTCCCATTTCATATGCGGGTCGATGACGGTCAGCGGTTCGTCGAACAGGATGGCGTTGACATCCTCGCGCACCATGCCGCGGCCAAGGCTGATCTTCTGCTTGGCATCGGCGGTCAGGCCCTGGGCCTTGCGCGACAGCATCGCCTCCATCCCGATCATCCTGGCGATCTGGTCGACGCGGCGGGCGATATAGGCCGCGTCCATGCCGCGGTTGCGCAGCGGGAAGGCCAGATTGTCGCGCACGGTCATCGTGTCGTAGACGACCGGGAACTGGAAGACCTGGGCGATGTTGCGCTGGGCGGTGTCGGCCCGGGTCACGTCGCGGTCGTTGAACAGGACGCGGCCCTGCGAGGGGTGGACGAGGCCCGAGATGATGTTCAGCAGCGTGGTCTTGCCGCAGCCAGAGGCGCCCAGAAGGGCATAGGCGCCGCCGTCCTGCCAGACATGGTTCAGCTCTTTCAGCGCATAGTCCTGCTCGCCCTTGGGTGCGGGCAGGTAGCTGTGGGCCAGGTTTTCCAGGGTGATCCGGGCCATGTCAGGCGGCTTTCGCGTAGGGGGCGGGGGCGGCGAGACGGCCCTCGGCATCGAAAAGATAGACATGGGCGGGGTCGAGATAGACCTTCACCTCTTGTCCGGGGGCTAGGGCGTGAACGCCGGGAACCAGACCGACCCAGCGGTCCTTGTGGCCGTCGGGGCCATGGAGGACGTGGAGGAAGGTTTCCGATCCGGTGATCTCGGTCACGCCAAGGGTGCAGGCGAATTCCACCGCATCGCCCGAGGGCCGATTGATCGCGATGTGATTGGCGCGGAAGCCGGCGGTGTAGCGGCCATCGGGCAGGGCGGCGAGGGCGCCGGTCGCCGGGGCATTGGCCGTGTCGCCAAAGTTGAGGCGTCCGCCCTGCTTGAAGACCGAAACGAAATTCATCGGCGGATCGCTGAAGACGCGGGCCGTGGTGGCGTCGGCGGGGTTGCGGTAGACCTCTGCCGTGGGGCCGAACTGGGTGACGCGGCCTTCCCACAGGGTGGCGGTATTGCCGCCCAGCAGAAGCGCCTCTTCCGGCTCGGTCGTGGCATAGACGAAGATCGCGCCGGAAGCCTCGAAGATCCTTGGGATTTCGATACGCAACTCCTCGCGCAGCTTGTAGTCGAGATTGGCCAGCGGCTCGTCCAGCAACACCAGTTTCGCACCCTTGACCAGCGCGCGGGCCAGGGCGCAGCGCTGCTGCTGGCCGCCCGACAGTTCCAGCGGCTTGCGCGACAGCATGGGCGTCAGGCGCAGCATCTCGGCAGTGCCGCGAACGGCGCGGTCGATCTCGGCCTTGGGGCGGCCCAGCAGGCGCAGGGGCGAGGCGATGTTCTCATAGACCGTCAGGCCGGGATAGTTGATGAACTGCTGGTAGACCATGGCGACGCCGCGATCCTGCACGCGCAGCCCGGTGACGTCGCGCCCGTCATGGATCAGGCGGCCCGCGCTGGGCTTGTCGAGGCCCGCCATCAGCCGCATCAGCGAGGTCTTGCCCGACAAAGTGGGGCCAAGCAGCACGTTCATCGAACCGGATTGCAGGGTCAGGGTCGTGGGGTGGATATGCACCCGCCCAGACACCGCCTTGCTGATCCCCTGCAATTCCAGTGACATATGCCTCTCCTTATCCGGCGGCGCGTTCGGGCGCGCGGGCCGGTTCCGCGGCGGCCAGATGGGCCTGCAACGCGTCGATCTGATCCTGGGTCAGGTGCAGGCCCAGACGGGTTCTGCGCCAGACGATATCCTCGGCGCTTTGCGCCCATTCCTGTGCCACAAGCCAGCGCACTTCGGCCTCGCTCAGCGTGCCGCCGAAATCGCGGCCAAGGTCTTGAAGCGATTTGGCATCGCCCAGAACCTGCACCGCCTCGCTGCCATAGGCGCGGACAAGGCGCGTGGCCCAAGGCTTTGTCAGGAAGGGGTATTTCGCCAGAAGCGCCTCGATCAGCGCGGGCGCGCCATCGACCGGGAAATCGCCGCCAGGCAGGGCGACGCGGGCGGTCCAGGCGGGTTTCAGCCCGGTGAAATGCGGGGCCAGCTTGGCCAGCGCGCTTTCCGCAAGGCGGCGGTAGGTGGTGATCTTTCCACCGAAAACATTCAGCAGCGGCGCCCCGTCTGTGTCCAGCGACAGCACATAGTCGCGCGTCGCCGCCGTGGCCGATTTCGCGCCGTCATTGTACAGCGGGCGGACACCGGAATAGGTCCAGACCACATCGGCCGGGGTGACGGGGCGGACGAAATACTCGCTGGCGAAGCGGCACAGATAGTCGCGCTCTTCCTCGGTGCACCGGGCCTGCGTGGGCGCGCCGGTATGGTCCTTGTCGGTGGTGCCGATCAGGGTGAAATCCTGCTCATAGGGGATGGAGAAGATGATCCGCCCGTCAGTGCCCTGGAAGAAATAGCAGCGGTCATGATCGTAAAGCTTCTTCGTCACGATATGGCTGCCGCGGACCAGACGGACGCCCTCGGTCGAGTTGATATGGGCGACGTTGCGGATCACGTCCTCGACCCAGGGTCCACCGGCATTGACCAGCGCCCGGGCGGTATGGGTGTGCGTTCCATCGGGGCCGATCGTGGTGATCTGCCACAGCGCGCCGTCGCGGCGGGCTTCGGTCACGCGGGTGCGGGTCAGGATCTGCGCGCCGCGCCGGGCGGCGTCGCGGGCATTGAGGACGACCAGGCGCGAATCCTGCACCCAGCAGTCGGAATATTCATAGGCCTTCGAAAAGCGGTTCTGCAGCGGGCCGCCCGCCGCATCGCGTTTCAGGTCAAGCGTGCGGGTGGCGGGCAGGATCTTGCGGCCGCCCATCGTGTCATACAGGAACAGGCCCAGCCGGATCAGCCAGTCCGGCCGGCGGCCGCGCAGCCAGGGCATGGTCCAGCCCAGAAGGCGCGCCGTGGGGGTATCGGTGTCGAACCGCATCGCGGGCGACAGCGGCAGGACAAAGCGCATCGGCCAGGCGATATGCGGCATGGCGGAAAGCAGCGTCTCGCGTTCCTCAAGCGCCTCGCGCACCAGGCGGAACTCGAAATATTCCAGATAGCGCAGCCCGCCATGGAACAGCTTGGTCGAGGCCGAGGAGGTGCCCTGCGCCAGATCTCCCTGTTCGGCCAGCGTGACGGAAAGTCCGCGTCCGGCGGCGTCACGGGCGATGCCGCAGCCGTTGATGCCGCCGCCGATGATGAAAAGATCGACCGGGTCCGGTCTGTCGCTGGCTGGCACGTCGGGTCTCCTGTTCGCGGTTAAGGCTGCGGCATCCGGGGGCGCGCTGTCAACAGGTTAGTGTTCGTTTTTTTTCGTTTTGCAGGTCAAGCGAAACTTTGCGCGCGCAGAAATCAGTGTCAGCCGTGCAATCAAGGGGTTGCGGACCGGCGCTTTGCGTCTGCGGCAAAAATGCGCGGGAAAGCGAAGCTGTGATTGCTGCGCTGCATGGGTGACAGGCCACGCGAAAGGTGCGAAAACGCGGGAAAATGCGGCGGCGAGGGTGGAATGGCGCTTAGTTTCCGGCAGGGCGAGATTCTTGAGATCGCGCGCAGCGAGGGCAGGGTGATCGTCGAGGATCTGGCCCAGCGCTTCGATGTGACCTTGCAGACCATCCGCCGCGATCTGGCCGAACTGTCCGAGGCGGGGCATCTGGACCGCGTCCATGGCGGGGCCGTGGCGCGCATGGGGGTGACGAACATCGCCTGGGAAAGCCGCCGCCGCATGAACGAGGACGCGAAATCCGCCATCGCGCGTGCCTGCGCGGCGGCGATCCCCGACAATTCCAGCCTGATCCTGAACATCGGCACCACGACCGAGGCGGTGGCGCGGGCGCTGTTGAACCACCAGAACATCACCGTCATCACCAACAACATGAATGTCGCCAATATCCTGGTGGCCAATCCGGCCTGCGAGGTGGTGGTGGCGGGCGGCGCGCTGCGGCGGCAGGATGGCGGGCTGGTGGGCGAGCTGACGACGCAGTTCTTCGCCCAGTTCAAGGTCGATATCGCGGTGATCGGCACTTCGGCGATCGATGCCGATGGCGATCTGCTGGATTTCGACCTGGCCGAAGTGCGGGTGTCGAAAGCCATCCTCGGCCGCGCGCGCAAGAGTTTCCTGGTCACCGACCATTCCAAATTCGACCGCTCGGCCCCGGCAAGGCTGGCCTCGCTGTCCGAGATCACCGCGCTTTTCACCGACCGCGCGCTTCAGCCCGATCTGGCGCGCAAATGTGCGGAATGGGGCACCGAGGTGCATGTCGCCGCAGGGTGATGCAACTCCAGGTTGATTGTGGCGCAAACTTCCCGGCAATTGCGCGCAAAGTCGCGTGGAATTGTTGCGTCCTGGGGGGTCTGCCCGCGCGGGACGAATTGACAGGTCGGGGGGCGGCGTCTCAATCTGTCGTCGCAGATGCCCGCTAAGGGCAGGCCAAGAATGGATGACAGGCGGGATCCACCCGCCGCGCCAGACCCGAGCGCACAAAACGCGCCCGACCATGTGTCAACCAGGGAGAATGACCTTGACCATGACCTCCAATCTGAACCGCCGCCGCTTCCTCAAGGCATCGGCGGCCGGCGCCGGCCTTCTGGCCGCGCCCGCGATCATCTCGTCCAAGGCGCTTGCGTCTTCGGGCGAGCTGAACTTCACCGGCTGGGCGGGTTATCCGCTGTTCGCCGAAAAGGTGTTCCCGGCCTTCGAGGCCGCCACCGGCATCAAGATGATCTTCTCGGAACTGCCCGATCAGGACACGATGTTCGGTGCGGCCAAGGTCGCGCTGGAAGCGGGCGGCATCGACATGATCGAGCCGACGATCGACCGCTGGGGCGGCTGGAACTCGAACGGGCTTCTCGGCCCCTGGGACCCGGCGAAGCTGGCGATGGACAATTACCTGCCCGGCCTGGCCGACGGGTCGGCGGGAGAGCGGTCGCGCGATGGCGACAAGCTGATGTACATCCCCTCGGTCTGGGGCACCGAATCCCTTGTGGTGAACGAGGCCGATGCCAAGTTGTCGTCGCCGCCCTCGCTGGGCGACCTGTTCAGCCCCGACAACCAGGCCGTGCTGCGCCCGCATTCGGCGCTGGCCGCGATGGGCCGCTGGCTGGATGCGAGCGGCAAGCTGCCGCGGCCGTGGATGGACGGCTATACCGACATGGCCGCGATGACCGAACTGTGGGACATCGCGCTGGCCGAGGCGATCAAGGCCAAGGGCAATGTCGTGCAATGGTGGTCGGGCGAGAACGAGGCCAATGCCGGCTTTACCGCCAATGGCGCAACCGTGGGCCTGTGCTGGGATTCGACCGGCTACAACCTGCGTCAGGACGGCTACAAGTACATCGCTCCGGTCGAGGGCGCCTTTGCCTGGCACCAGGGCTTCGTGCTGATGAAGAACGCCAAGAACGTCGACCAGGCGCATGAATTCGCCAAATGGATCTCGACCGGCGAAGGCTCGGCCATGTGGGCGACCGCCTTCTCGGCCAACCCGGTCGGCAAGGGCTCGAGCGAGTTCATGGACCCGGCCGTGTCGGAATACTACAACGGCACCTTCAACGACGAGGCGCTGGCGAAGCTGTGGTGGTGGCCGGAACAGTCGGCCGAATTCATCGCCAAGCGCACCGAATACGCCGACAAGTACAAGGCGGCCTGACGGTCGCCCATGGCAAGGCGCGCGGCATGTTCGCATGCGGCGCAAAAAGGGCGGCGGGATGTTCCCGCCGCTTCTTTTTTGTTCACTTTCCCGACACATGCCGGTTACACAGGCTTGGCAGAACGGCGCGGCATGCGCGCTTTTCGCGCCTGGAAGGAGAAACCGACATGATGACCACCCTGAATCGCCGCCGCTTTCTGGCGGGCTCTGCCACGCTGCTGGCCGCGCCTGCGATCGTCTCGCGCGCGGCGCTTGCCTCTTCGGGCGAACTGAATTTCATCGGCTGGGCGGGTTATCCCGAGCTGGTCGACAAGATCCTGCCGGCCTTCACGGCCGCGACGGGCATCAAGGTGAACTTCAAGGAAGTTCCCGATCACGAGACCATGTATGCCGAATCGAAGATCGCCATGGAAACCGGCGGCATCGACATGATCGAGACCACGATCGACCGCTGGGGCAGCTACAATGCGAATGGCCTGCTGCAGGCCTGGGATGAATCGAAGCTGGATCTCGCCGCCTATCTGCCGGGCCTGGCCGATGGCGAAGCGGGCGAGATGTCGCGCCTGGACGGCGCCCTGATGATCGTACCCTCGGTCTGGGGCACCGAAGCGCTGGTCGCGTCGGAAGCCGATGCGAAACTGTCCTCGCCCGCCTCGCTGGGCGACCTGTTCAACGCCGAGAATCAGGCCGTGCTGCGCCCGCATTCGACGCTGGCCGCGATGGGCCGCTGGCTGGAAGCGCAGGGCAAGCTGCCGAAGCCCTGGCGCGAAGGCTACAAGGACATGGCCGTGATGACCGAGCTGTGGGACATCGCGCTGGCCGAGGCGATCAAGGCCAAGGGCAACGTGATCCAGTGGTGGTCGGGCGAGAACGAGGCGGTCGCGGGCTTCCAGGCCAATGGCGGCACCATCGGCCTGTGCTGGGATTCGACCGGCTTCAACGTCCGCAATGATGGCTTCAAGTATATCGCCCCGGTCGAGGGCGCCTTCGCCTGGAACCAGGGCTTCTCGGTGCTGAAGAACGCGAAGAACGCCGAAGCGGCCGCCGAACTGGCCAAGTTCGTGGCCACCCCCCAGGCTGCGGCCGACTGGGCGACCGCCTTCAAGGCCAACCCGGTGGCCAAGGGCGCGCCGGAGCTGATGGATGCCGATATCGCGGCTTACTATGCGGGCACGTTCGACGAGGCCGCGCTGAAATCGCTGTGGTGGTGGCCCGAACAGGGCGCCGAATTCGTCGCCAAGCGCGGCGAATATGCCGACAAGTACAAGGCCGCCTGACGGTCAGGAAAGGGGCGCCCTGCGCCCATAGGTTGATAAGCCGCCGGGCCGTTGGCCCGGCGTGCCTTCATTAAGGGCAGTCCGGTCGGACAACGGGGCGCAAGTGCCGCGAAAGCCATTGCGGTTGCCGGAACCTCTGCTTAGCCTGCCACAAAAAAGCGTCAATCATGACCAGACGACGGGGAGACACCGCGCGATGAGCGCCGCCATTGAACTCGATAATGTCTGCTGCGATTTCGGAACCTTCCGGGCCGTGGACAATGCGAATGTCGCCATCAAGCCGGGCGAATTCTTCTCTTTCCTTGGCCCCTCGGGCTGCGGCAAGACCACGATCCTGCGCATGATCTCGGGCTTTATCGAGCCGACGGGCGGGGTGATCCGAATCGGCGGGCAGGATGTGAAGGGCAAGCGCCCGAACCAGCGCCCGACCGCGCTGATCTTCCAGAACCTCGCGCTGTTTCCGCTGATGCCGATCTGGGAGAACATCTCTTTCGGGCTGGAAGTGCGCGGCGTCGACAAGGCGGCGCGGCGTGCCAAGGCAGAGGAACTGCTGCGGCTGGTCGATCTGCCCGGCGCGGCCGACAAGATGGTCAGCCAATTGTCCGGCGGCCAGAAGCAGCGCGTCGCCATCGCCCGCGCCCTGGCGGTGGAACCCAGCGTGATGCTGCTGGACGAGCCGCTGTCGGCGCTTGACCTCAAGCTGCGCCAGCATATGCGGGCCGAGCTGCGCGCCATCCAGAAGCGGACGGGCGTGACCTTCATCTACATCACCCACGACCAGGGCGAAGCGCTGGCCATGTCGGACCGCGTCGGCGTCATGTCCCAGGGACGCATCCAGCAGATCGCCGACCCGCGCGAGATCTACAACAACCCGGTCAACGGTTTCGTCGCCAGCTTCGTGGGCGAGAACAACATCTTCGACGGCACGGCCGGTCCGGTGGCCGACGGCTTCGCGGGCTTCGACACGCCCGAGGGCCGCTTCCGCGCCCGCATCGCCCCCGAGGCGGTCGGCAAGGCGGTGAAGCTGTATGTCCGCCCCGAACATACCGTGCTGACGACCGCGCCGGGGGCCGAGAATTCGGTGCCGGTGACGGTGACCGAAGTGTCCTTTGAGGGCGCCTTCATCTCGGTCCTGACCGAGACCGCGACCGGCAAGAGCGTGGTGGCCGAGATCCGCAATGACGGGTCGGCCACGGTGCCGAATATCGGCGCGCAACTTCATGCGGGCTTTGCGGCGGAACGGGCGGCCCTGCTGCCCGATGCCAACGTGCGGGGCTGACGCCATGCAGGACATGATGCGCCGCTATGGCATGGGGCTGACGCTGACGATCTGCCTCCTGGTCGCCTTCTGGCTGTTGATGCTGGTGATCGTTCCCAACATCACGCTGTTTGAACAAAGTTTCCGGCCCTATCTGCCGGTGACCGAGATCGGCGGGCCGAAGGATGTCTATTCCTTCGACAACTTCCTCAAGGTCTTCAACGGGGACACGCAGGTGACGCTTCTGGGCTTCACCTTCAACATCCCGGTCCATGTGCTGACTTTCTCGCTGACGATCTTCTATTCGATCCTTGTGACGATCCTGTGCTTCTGTCTGGCCTATCCGCTGGCCTATTACATGGCCAAGATCGTCAACCCTAAGACCCTGCCGACGCTGCTGCTGCTGCTGTTCATCCCGCTCTGGGTGTCCGAGGTGCTGCGCGCCTTTGCCTGGTGGATCATCCTGGCGCTGAAGGGGCCGTTGAACTCGCTTTTCCTGTTCCTGGGCGTGATCGACAAGCCGGTGCGCTGGATCGTCGACTATAACGGCGTGATCATCGGCCTGGTCTATACCTATGTCTTGTTCATGCTGTTCCCGATCTACAATGCGATCCAGTCGCTGGACACCAACCAGATCGAGGCGGCGGAAGACCTGGGCGCGCCCTGGTGGAAGATCCACCTCAAGATCGTGATGCCCCATGCCAAGCCCGGCATCGCCTCGGGCTCGGTCATGGTGTTCATGCTGTCGGCCGGTTCGCTTCTGGTGCCTTCGATCCTGGGATCGACCACCTCGCAATGGTTCACCCAGACCATCGATCAGTGGTTCAAGGACGCGCTCGACTGGAACACCGCCTCGGCCTATGCGCTGCTTCTTCTCATCCTCTGCACTGTCTTCGTCTCGCTGGCCATGTGGGTCTTCAAGGTGAAGCTGTCGGACATCGCGAAATAGGGGCGGGCAGATGCACAAGTTCAGACTGGGTCTGGCCCATCTTTATACTTTCCTGTTCCTGATCTACCTGCTGGCGCCGCTGGCGGTGATGTCGGGGGCGGCGTTCAATGACAGCAAGCTGCCCTCGATCGTGCCCTGGCGCGGCTTTACCTGGCGCTGGTTCGCGGAACTTTGGGCCGATGAGCGGATGCTGGTGGCCTTTGGCAACACGCTGGTCGTGGCTGTGGCGGTGGCGGTGCTGTCGGTCATCGTCGGCACGGCCTCGGCCATCCTGATCAACTCGATCTCGGGGCGGCTGCGCACCGTGCTGTATGGGATGATGATCTCGACCATCCTGATCCCGGGCGTGGTGATCGGCATCTCGACACTGCTGATGTGGACCAAGCTTGGCGGGCTGATTTTCGGGGCGGATGACAGGATGTTCCCCTTCATCCCGGGCCTGCATCTGAGCGTGCTGGGCCAGGTCAGCTATATCGCCGCCATGGTGATGCTGCTGGTCCTGGCGCGACTGCAAAGCTTCGATGGCGGGCTGGAAGAGGCGGCGCTGGATCTGGGGGCGAGCCATGCCCAGGTGATGCGCCGCATCCTGCTGCCGCATCTTTACCCGGCGATCGGGGCCGGGGCGGCGGTGGCCTTCTTCCAGTCGATCGAGAACTTCAACGTCACCCAGTTCACCCGCGGCGGCAAGGACACGCTGACCGTCTATGTCTTCTCGAAGGTGCGGGCGGGGATCACCCCCACGATCAACGCGCTGGCCTTCCTTCTGATCTGCATCACGCTGGTTCTGGCGGTCTGGTACGAGATCGCGCGGCGGCGGCGGGCAAAGATCGAGGCGGCGCGCGAGGCCGAGGCGCGGCGCGCGGAAGCCATGGCCGAGATCACCGGCGCGGCGTGACCGCGCGAGCGCCCGGGGGCACACCCCCGGGCCTCAGTGGAGACTTTCGACCAAGATGAAGGGATCAGCGCGCGAGGAGCGTGCTGATCAGGTCTGAGCCGGGATCGGCCAGCGCGTCGATCACGTCGAAATGGTGCCGGCCCGGCGCGGTCGTCCAGGGGCAGGACCATTCCTCTGACAGGGTGCGGGCCTGCCACAGGAAGGCGGGCCTTTCCTGCGCGCCGACCCAGACATGGGCGCTGGTGCCGGGGCGCAGGGCCAGGCGGGCGGGGCTTTCGCGCGCCGCTTCCTGCGCATCGATCCGCAGGGTCTCGTTCATGCGCGTGGCGATCAGCGGCCCCAGCTCTGCCAGGGGCGAGATCGGCACCACGCGCGCGACGGGCAGGTCAAGATCGGCGCAACCCATCCGGGCGGCAAGGTGCCCGCCCGCGCTGTGGCCGGTGACATGGATCGGGCCGGGCGACAGGGTGGCGAGATGGCGGATGGCGCGGGCAATGTCCTGCGTCATCGCGCCGATTCGGGCCTCGGGCGCCAGCGTATAGCCGGGCAGGGCGACGGCCCAGCCGCGCGCCAGCGCGCCCGCGGCGAGATGCGAGAAATCGGCAGGCGCGAAAGCCAGCCAATAGCCGCCATGAATGAAGACCAGCATGCCCTGCGGCGTGGTTTCCGGCAGGAAGAGGTCAAGCCTCTGGCGCGGGTCCGGGCCATAGGCCAGGTCAAGCCGCGCCCTTGCGCCAAGGCTCGCGCGGAAGGCGGCGGCGTCGGCCTGCCAGCGCGCGACGACGCTGTCGGCGTCGGGGATGAAGGCGCCATTCGCGTAGTCGCGATCGGCATCGGGCCAGGCATAGGGGATCATGGTTTGCGCGCCGCCAGATGGGTGGGGCAATGTTCGCCCGTGTCGAGAACCGGGATCATCCGCTGCCAGATCGCGATGTTCTGGTCGACGAAATCCTGACCGACGATCTTTGCCGCCGCGGTGCCGGTTTCGCCCTGCATCCGCGCCACCTCGCGCCGGGCCTCGTCGCGATACCAGGCGTTGCGCGAGGTGATGGTGATGTCGGCAAAGCCATTGGCCTCGAAGGCCTGGCGATAGCGCGCGGGCGTGGCCATGCCGAAATCCAGCCCCTCGGCGGCGATGTATTCGGCCATGAGCGGCGAAATCGCTTCGGTTCCGATCAGCCAGTCCGAGGCCAGGAACCAGCCACCCGGTTTCAGCACCCGGGCCACCTCGGCCATCAGGGCCTGCTTGTCGGGGATATGGACGATAGAATCCTTGGAAAAGACCACATCGAAGGTTCCGGGCGGAAAGGGCAGCGGGCCGGGCGCGGCTTTGACCAGACCGATGCGCGCCGCCAGCCCGGCAGCCTGGACCAGCGCCCGGGCGCGCGACAGGACCGGGTCTTCCACATCCAGCCCGGTGACGAAGCCCGCGCCATGGTCTTGCACCAGCGTCAGATCGATGCCGCCCGCGCCGCAGCCGATATCCAGCACCGACTTGCCACGCAGATCATGGCCTTCCAGCACGCGGGCCACTTCGGCCTTCCCGCCCGGCGACAGGAAGCCTTCGCCCCAGACCGCCTCGAGCATGGCGATCATCCGGGGCGGGTAATGGTCTTCCGCTGCGCTCACATCACGGCTCCGATCTGCCAGGGCACGAATTCCGCCCCGCCAAAGCCGAGCTGTTCCGACAATGTCCGCTCGCCCGAGGCGACCGCAATGATTTTCTCTAGGATCTCGCGGCCCTTTTCCTCGATGCTGGTGCCGTCAAGGATATCGCCGCAATTGATGTCCATATCCTCGCGCATCCGGCCATACATCTCGGAATTGGTGGCCAGCTTGATGCAGGGGCTGGGCTTGTAGCCCGAGACTGAGCCGCGCCCGGTGGTGAAGACGATCATCGTCGCGCCGCTGGCGATCTGGCCGGTGACGGAACAGGGGTCGTAGCCGGGGCTGTCCATATAGGTGAAGCCGGGCGTGGTGATCGGTTCGGCGAATTTGTAGACGCCAGACAGCGGCGCCGTGCCGCCCTTGGCGACCGCGCCCAGGGATTTCTCAAGGATCGTCGTCAGCCCGCCGCGCTTGTTGCCGGGGCTGGGGTTGTTGTCCATCTCGCCCTCGTTGCGGGCGGTGTAATCCTCCCACCAGCGGATGCGGTCCAGCAGCTTCTCGCCCACCTCGCGGGTCACGGCGCGGCGGGTGAGAAGATGTTCGGCACCGTAGATTTCCGGGGTTTCCGACAGGATCGTGGTGCCGCCCATGGCGACCAGCAGGTCCGAGGCATGGCCAAGCGCGGGGTTCGCCGTGATGCCGGAATAGCCGTCGGAGCCGCCACATTGCATGCCGATCATCAGATGCGACACCGGGGCGGGCGCGCGCTGCACCTGTGCCGCGACCTGCGCCATCTCACGCAGGACGCCCAAGGCGCGGTCGATGGTGGCGCGCGTGCCGCCTTCGCCCTGGATCGTCATGTAGCGGAAATTGCCGTCGGGGCGCAGGCGGCCCTGGCCGACCAGATCGGGCACCTGCATCACCTCGCAGCCCAGGCCGACCAGAAGGATGCCGCCGAAGTTCGGGTTGCGCGCATAGCCCTTCAGCGTGCGCATCAGGGTCTGGTAGCCCTCGTTCGAGCCGGACATTCCGCAGCCGGTCTGATGGACGATGGGGACGATGCCATCAAGGCCGGGCAGGGTGGACAGATAGGGGTCGCGCTCGGCCGCCTCGGCGATGAAGCGCGCGACCGAACCTGAACAGTTCACAGAAGTCAGGATGCCCAGATAGTTGCGGGTGCCGACCGTGCCATCGGCGCGGTGATAGCCCTGGAACTGGCGCGGTGGCAGCGGCGCGACCGGGCGGAGATCGGCGCCGATGGCATAATCGTCGCTATGCGGCGCCATGCCCAGATTGTGGCTGTGGATATGGGCAAAAGCCGGAATATCCGCCGTGGCCTGGCCGATGATCTGGCCATAGCGGATGACATTCTCGCCCCTGGCCAGCGCGCGGGTTGCAATCTTGTGTCCCCTTGGTATGGGCTGGACCAAAATCCCGCCCAAGTCCTCTGGCTGGCTGCCCGCCGCAAGATCGGAAAGTGCTATGACCACATTATCCGCGGCATTGAGCCGGATGATCCCCTCGGCCATCTTGTCCCCTTTCTTGACAGGCGGCCCCATCCGCCTAACATGTTAGCATGTTACAGCCGAAGCCTCCCGCTTCTCAAGTGGAACCGCAGCGCGCGCTGATGCCGCTGGACCGGTTTGTCGGCTCATTGGGCCAGCGGGTCTATCAATGCCTCCGCCAGGCGATCCTGTCGCTGGCCTATGGACCGGGCGAAATCCTGCGCAAGCCCGAGATCTGCGAGGCGCTGGGCGTCAGCCGCAGCCCGGTTTCCGATGCGGTGGCGCGGCTGGCGGCCGAGGGGCTGGTGGATGTGGTGCCGCAGGCAGGCACTTTTGTGGCGCGGTTTTCCATGGAGGAGATCCGCGAGGGTGTTTTTCTGCGCGAGGCGATCGAGCTGGCCGCGATCGAGCGGGTCGCGGCCATCGTGACGGACGAGCAGTTGCAGCTTCTGCGCCGCAATCTGACGGTGCAGGCGGCGCTGGTGCAGGGTGGCGACATTCCGGGCTTTTATCAGTCGGACGCGGCGATGCATGAGCTGCTTTTGTCCTTCACTGGCTTTCGCAAGCTGGCGCAGGTGTCGGAAACCGCCTGGCTGCATGTGAACCGGGCGCGGCAGTTGATCCTGCCGGTGCCGGGCCGGGTCGAGGCGACGCTGGCCGAACACCGCGACATCCAGGCAGCCCTTGAGGCGCGCGATCCGGTGGCGGCGCGCGCGGCGGTGAAGCTGCATCTCGGCCAGTTGTTGCGTTTTCTTGAACCGCTTGAACAGGAACGGCCCGATCTGTTCCGACCGGGAAAGTGACCATCTGGGAGTGATCCTGCCATGACGCTGCTGAACCGCCCCCGCTATGCCGCCAGGCTGAACGCATTCAAGACGCGGGGCGGCGGCATCGCGCAGATGCTTGCGGCAGCGGGGCAGGTGGGCGGGCTGGATGCGGCAGACCTGAACTATCCCGACCATTTCGAGGGGGACAGCCCGCAAGGCCTGTCGCGGCTCCTGGCCGATCAGGGCATGGCCCTGAACGGTCTGGCGATGCGCTATTACACTGATCCCGGCTTCCGGCTGGGGGCGTTCACCCACCCGGACGAAAGGGTGCGGCGCGCGGCGATTGACCAGACCAAGCAGGGCATCGACGCCTGTGCCGCGATGGGCGGGCAGGTGATGACGCTGTGGATGGGGCAGGACGGGTTCGACTACCCGTTCCAGGTGGATTACGCCCGGCTCTGGGATCGGACGCTGGAAGCCCTGGCCGAGGTGGCGGACCATCTGCCCGCGATGGACATCGCCATCGAATACAAGCCCAACGAACCGCGCGCCTTTGCCCTGATGCCCGACATGGCCAGTACGCTTCTGGCGCTGCGCGATCTGGACCGGCGCAATCTGGGCGTGACGCTGGATTTCGCCCATGTCCTTTATGCCGGAGAGATGCCCGCGCAGGCCGCCGAAATGGCCCTGCGCCACAGCCGCATTCTGGGCGTCCATCTGAACGACGGATATGGCAAGCGCGATGACGGGTTGATGGCGGGCACGGTGCATCCGGTGCAGACGGTCGAGCTGTTCGTGGCGCTGATGCGCGGCGGCTATGACGGGGTGATCTATTTCGACACTTTCCCCGATCATTCCGGCCTGAATCCGGTCGATGAGGCGCGCGAGAACATCCGCCTGACCGAACGCCTCCGCGCGGTGGCGGCGCGGCTGGCCGATGACGCGGCCCTGGCACAGGCCCAGGCCCGGCAGGATGCGGCGGCGGTCAGCCGGATCGTGACGGGGGCGCTTTATGGCTAGGCCGGTGGTGCTTGTCGCGGGGTCGCTGCATCTGGACATGATCCTTGCCGCGCCGCATCTGCCCGCGCCGGACGAGACGGTGACGGGCAGCAGCGTGACGCAGGCTTTCGGCGGCAAGGGCGGCAATCAGGCGGTGGCGGCGGCGCGGATGGGGGCGCAAGCCATCATGGCGGGGGCGGTGGGCAGCGATGCCGCTGCGCCCGTGCTGCACGCGGCCCTGGCGGCGGCGGGGGTGGAGCATGGGCCGGTGCAGACCGTGCCCGGCGCGTCGGGCATGTCGGTCGCCATACTTGATGCGCAGGGCACCTATGGCGCGGTGATCGTTTCGGCGGCCAATCTTGCCTTTGATCCGGCGCAGGTGGTGTTTCCTGCGGGGCTGGCGGTGCTGGTCTTGCAGAACGAAATCCCCGAGGCGGCCAATCTTGCCTTGGCGCGGCGGGCGGCGGCGGCGGGGGCGCGGGTGATCCTGAACGCCGCCCCGGCGCGCGTGGTGTCGCCCGAACTTCTGGCGCTTTGCGACCTGCTGGTGGTGAACCGGGGCGAGGCGGCGGGGCTGCTGGGCATGACTTATCCGCCACGCGCCGCAGTGCGGGCGCTGGCCGTTCTGGGGCCGAAGGCGGCGATCGTGACCCTGGGCGGCGACGGTGTGGTAAGCTGTTCCTTCGAGCAGCCGGCTTTCGCGGTGAAGGTCGTGTCGACCCATGGCGCGGGCGACATGTATGTCGGCGCGCTGGCGGCGGAATGGGCGCGCGGCGCGGGGCTTGAGGCGGCCAGCCGCTTTGGCCAGGCGGCGGCGGCCCTGCATGTCGCGGCCGGGCTTGAGGTGCGCGCCGCGATCAGCGAAGCGCAGGTGCGGGCGCTGGCGGGTTAGCCGATCGGCGCCTCGGGTGCGATCAACCCTTCGTCGCGCAGCGCCTGCCACAGCGCCCTGGGAACATCCGCCGTCGCGGCGCGCAGGTTGCCCGCCATTTCCTCGGGGCTTTGCCCGCCCGGAATCACGCTGACCACGGCGGGGTGCAGCAGCGGAAAGCGGAAGGCGGCGTCGATCAGCCTTGTGCCATGCGCGGCGCAGACCTCTTGCAGCCGCGTGGCACGCGCAAGCACCCAATCCGGCGCGGGCCCGTAATTCCAGGTCGCGCCCGGATGCGGTCCGCGCGCCAGGATGCCGGAATTGTAGGGCCCGCCAATCACCACGCCCACGCCGCGACTGGCGGCAAGGGACATGAAGGGCAGGCTCTCCTGCTCGAGCAGCGTGTAGCGCCCGGCCAGCAGGAACAGGTCGAAATCACCGCGCTCCAGCAGCCACAGCCCGGGCTGCCAGTCGTTGATCCCCGCGCCGAAGCCCGCGATCACGCCCTCGTCGCGCAGGCGCAGCAGCGCCCGGTAGCCGCCCGCCATGAACTGGTCCAGCCGCGCTTGCAGCGCCTCTGGCGTGCCATGATTGAAAAGGTCGAGGTCATGGGCATAAAGAATGTCGATCCGGTCCAGCCCAAGCCGTTCAAGGCTGAATTCGACGCTGCGCAGCACCGCGTCATGGCCGTAATCATATTCTTCCCGGCGCGAGGGCACCTCGAACCATTTGCCCGCGCCATCGCCCTGACCGGGCGGCACCGGATGCAAGAGCCGCCCGACCTTGGAAGACAGGACATAGGAGCCGCGATCCTTGCCGCGCAGGAACGGGTTCAGCCGCGTCTCGGCCAGGCCGAAACCGTAAAGCGGCGCGGTGTCGAAATGGCGCAGGCCGCCCGCCCAGGCCGCGTCCAGCGTCGCCCGCGCCTCGGCCTCGGACACGGCGCGGAACAGGTTGCCGATCGGGGCCGATCCGAAGCCCAGTTCGGTGAAGCGCAGCCCGCCCGTGCCATGACGGTCCCACAGTCTTTCTGCCAGCATCGCGCCCCCCTTGCTGCTGGCATGCTAGTGTGCAAGCCCTTCCCGGCCAATCCCTTTCACGCTAGCCTGCCCGAAGCAGGGAGGATCACATGTCGCGTTTCAAGGCCGTTTTCGGGGCGGGTAAGCCCGTTATTGCCATGGTTCATCTGGGCGCCATGCCCGGCACGCCGCTGTATGATGCTAAGGCGGGTGTCGAAGGCATCGTCGCGGGCGCCAGGGCCGATCTGCGTGCGCTGCAGGCGGCGGGCGTTGATGCGGTGATGTTCGGCAATGAAAACGACCGGCCCTATGAATTGAAGGTCGATGTCGCCTCGACCGCGACCATGGCGGCGGTGATCGGGCGTCTGCGCGACGAGATCACGGTGCCTTTCGGTGTGAACGTGCTGTGGGACCCGATGTCCAGCATGGCCTTGGCCGTAGCGACAGGTGCGGCCTTCGTGCGCGAGATCTTTACCGGCACCTATGCCAGCGACATGGGGGTCTGGGCGCCCGATGCGGGGGCGGCGCGGCGCTATCAGGCGCGGCTGGGCATTTCCGGTGTGGCGACATTGTACAATGTTTCCGCCGAGTTCGCGGGCTCTCTTGATCCGCGCCCCCTGGCCGACCGGGCGCGGTCGGCGGTGTTCTCCTCGGTTCCCGACGCGGTTCTGGTCTCGGGCGCGATCA
>Ga0209571_1000646_pt1 | contig 29714 bp, 30 predicted proteins | sample EBPBio102011_DNA_FD_185866 | JGI IMG/M metagenome (GOLD analysis project Ga0209571, IMG submission 185866) | Wastewater treatment Type I Accumulibacter community from EBPR Bioreactor in Madison, WI, USA - Reactor 1_1/10/2011_ DNA (SPAdes)... | ecosystem: Engineered > Bioreactor > EBPR >... | reverse complement strand
CGCCGCCTCGACCAGAACCCGGTCCTCGAGCACGCGGTCATAGGCCAGCCCGACCGGCACGAAGACGACATCCCGCCCCGCCGGATCGAAGCCTTCGACGATATAGGAAATCAGCCCCAGCTTTGGCGCGCCCATCCGCCCGTCCAGCGACAACCCGCCCTCGGGGAACATCGCCTGGGCCGTGCCCTCTTGCGCCGCCATCTGCACATAGCGCGCCAGCACCTTGCGATAGAGGGCATTGCGGCTTGTGCGCCGGATGAAATAGCCGCCCATCGACCGCACCAGCGCCGACAAGGGCCAGACCCGCGCCCATTCGCCGACCGCATAGGACACCGCCGATCGGTCGGCCACCAGCCAGGTCACCAGAACGTAATCCATGTTCGAGCGGTGGTTCATCACGAAGATCACCGTCGCGCGCGGGTCGATCCGCGCCAGCGCCGCATCGATCTTGCCCACCCGCACCCGATACAGCATCCGGGTCAGCGCCTTGGCCGCCCGCGTGCCGAAGCCGAAATAGACCGTGGCGGAAAAGCCCGGCACGATCTCGCCCGCATAGCGCCGCGCCTCTTCAAAGGCGACCTCGCCCGGCACGCCCGTCTCGGCCGCATGCTCCGCCGCCGCCTCCATCACGCGCGCGTCATAGGCCAGCCGCGCCACCATGTCCGACCGCCGCGCCAGCTTGAACAGGTCGATCTTGCGCTCCAGCCGCGCGTTCAGCCGCATCAGGGCCCGCTCGGCCCGGCGCCGAAAGAACCAGCGCACCGAGGGGAACAGGAAATGCGTGGCGAAACTGACCGCGGCGAAGCCAAGGATCAGCACCAGAAGCCAGACCGGAACCTCGACCCTGCCGAACATGCGGCACAGACTAGAGCATCCCGAAGATCGGGCAATCCTTCTTCATCTCGGCGAAACCTCTCGCACGGTCCGAGGGCGGCCCCCCGGTCGCCAAACTCGCCGCAGCGCAGCGATTGACATTGTGCGATTCTTTCTCCTATCTCCACGATGACGAAACAAAGTTGCGCGCAGGCGATTCACCCCGCGTTCCGGAGACAAGAAGATGACCGAGAAACCCTGGCTCTTCCGCACCTATGCCGGCCATTCCACCGCCGCCGCCTCGAACGCGCTTTATCGCACCAACCTGTCCAAGGGCCAGACCGGCCTGTCCGTCGCCTTCGACCTGCCGACCCAGACCGGCTATGACAGCGACGATCCCCGGGCGAAGGGCGAGGTCGGCAAGGTCGGCGTTCCCGTCGCCCATCTGGGCGACATGCGCGCGCTGTTCGACCAGATCCCGCTCGAGGAGATGAACACCTCGATGACGATCAACGCCACCGCGCCCTGGCTTCTGTCGCTTTACATCGCCGTGGCCGAGGAACAGGGCGCGGACGTGACCAAGCTGCAGGGCACCGTCCAGAACGACATCATCAAGGAATATCTCTCGCGCGGCACCTATATCTGCCCGCCGAAACCCAGCCTGCGCCTGATCACCGATGTCGCGGCCTATACCGGCCAGCATCTGCCGAAATGGAACCCGATGAACGTGTGTTCCTACCATCTGCAAGAGGCGGGCGCGACGCCGGAACAGGAACTGGCCTTCGCGCTTGCCACCGGCACCGCCGTGCTGGACGACCTGCGCGGCAAGGTTCCCGCCGCCGATTTCCCCGCCATGTGCGGCCGCATCTCCTTCTTCGTCAACGCGGGCATCCGCTTTGTGACCGAGATGTGCAAGATGCGCGCCTTCACCGATCTCTGGGATGAAATCCTGGCCACCCGCTATGGCATCACCGACGAGAAGTTCCGCCGCTTCCGCTATGGTGTGCAGGTCAATTCGCTGGGCCTGACCGAACAGCAGCCGGAAAACAACGTCTATCGCATCCTTCTGGAAATGCTGGCCGTCACCCTGTCGAAAAAGGCCCGGGCCCGCGCCGTCCAGCTTCCGGCCTGGAACGAGGCGCTGGGTCTGCCCCGGCCCTGGGACCAGCAATGGTCGCTCAGGATGCAGCAGATCCTGGCCTATGAGACCGACCTTCTGGAATATGACGATCTTTTCGACGGCAACCCCGCCATCGACCGCAAGGTCGCCGCGCTGAAAGACGGCGCGCGGGCCGAACTGGCCCAGATCGACGCCATGGGCGGGGCCGTCGCTGCCATCGACTATATGAAATCCCGTCTGGTCGAGGCCAATTCCGACCGCATCGCCCGGATCGAGGCGAAAGAGGTGACCGTGGTCGGCGTCAACCGCTTCACCACCACCGAGCCTTCGCCGCTGACCACCGGCGACGGCGCGATCATGCAGGCCGACCCCCATGCCGAGGCCGACCAGATCAGCCGCCTGCGCGACTGGCGCGCCCGCCGCGACGCCGCCGCCGTCACCGCCGCGCTGGCCGACCTGCGCCGAGCGGCGGATGCGGGCGAAAACATCATGCCCGCCTCGATCGCCGCCGCAAAGGCGGGCGCCACCACCGGCGAATGGGCCGCCGTGATCCGCGCCGCCTTTGGCGAATACCGCGCGCCCACCGGCGTCTCGCGCAACCCCTCGAACCGGACCGAGGGGCTGGAGCCGATCCGCGCCGCCGTCGATGCCGTTTCCACGACCTTGGGCCGCCGGTTGAAGTTTCTTGTCGGCAAGCCCGGCCTTGACGGCCATTCCAACGGCGCCGAACAGATCGCGGCCCGCGCCCGCGATTGCGGCATGGAGATCCATTACGAAGGCATCCGCCTGACGCCGCAGGAAATTGTCTCGGCGGCGGCGGATCAGGAGGCGCATGTCGTCGGTCTCTCGATCCTGTCGGGCAGCCACCTGCCGCTGATCGCCGAGACCATGGAGCGTATGCGCGCGGCGGGCCTGTCGCATGTGCCGGTGGTCGTGGGCGGCATCATCCCCGAGGAAGACGCCAGCCAGCTGCGCGCCATGGGCGTCGCCGCCGTCTACACGCCCAAGGATTTCGAGCTGAACCGCATCATGCTCGACATCGTGGCGCTGGTCGATCCGGCCGCAGCGGCGGCCTGAAGCGCAAAGGGCGTAGGGAAACCCGCCCTTTCCGCCGCCCGCCATGCATGGCACCAAGCGGCATCAGCCCCCAAGCCGGAGCCAAGCCATGCGCCTGCAAATCCTCTGCCTTGCCCTTCTCGCCGCCCCGCCGGCCCAGGCCGAGACCCTGCCGCCCGAAGTGCGCGCCGTTCTGGAAGAGGCCGAAGGGTCCTGCGGCGCGCCCGTCACCCTGGGCGACAAGGCGGTCAACCGCCCCGACCTCAACGGCGACGGCACGCCCGACTGGCTGATCGACACAGGCGCCCTGTCCTGCCCCGGCTCGACCACGGTTTTCTGCGGCACTGCCGGATGCGGCGTGACCACGATCATCGACGGTGCGCGCGCCGAGCTTCTTCTGCATGATTGGGGCACGGCATCGGACGGCATCATGACCTATCTCACCGCCCCGAACGACCGGGGCGAAACGGTGCGCTTCTACTGGACCGGGCTGGAATGGGTGCTGATGGACTGACCCGCGCCCCACTGCGGCGAGACACCATGCCATCAGACACGCACAAGTTGATCCATGTCAAAGTGCGTCCCGGCTAAATCCTGCATTGCTGGTTCGGCTTAATCCCCTCACGCGGCCAGGGAGCCAGCCATGTTCGACAGCACCGACCCGCCCGCTTCCGAAACGGACGCCGCCTGCGCCTGTGGCGCCGAAGTCCCCTGCTGCCCGCAGCGCATCGCGGCCACCGATTTCGCCTGTATGCCCGCCGATGTCGAAGCCCGCGTCGCCGCCATGGGTCAGGCCTTCGACCTGCCCGACCGTGTCTTGCGCAAGAATCCCGGCCAGTGGCTTGACCTGCTGGCCACCTGTTCTGCCTGCCCCGACCGCAGCGGCTGCGGCAACTGCGTGGACGCGGGCGCGATCCGGGCCTTTGCCATGGCGGGTCATTGCCCGAATGCGGCACGGTTCGCAGCGCTCGCCAACCTGCGCCGCGGCTGACCTGACTCTGCCGGTTCCATCGTCAGCACGCCCTATTGACCGGCCCTTCCTCTCGCGGCCAGATGGCTGTCGCGGGCCATTGCGGCCCCCCGGGCGAAAGACGCCTGCAAGACATTGGCAAGACCTTCGGAAGACCGGGTTTTTCAGGTTTTCGATGGCTTGACCCGAAACAGGACAGGAACTGGCCATGAGTTTCCATATCGGCGCGAAACCCGGCGACATCGCCGAAACGGTGCTTCTGCCCGGCGATCCCTACCGCGCCCGCTGGGCCGCCCAGACCTTTCTCGACGCGCCCCGGCTGGTGAATGAAGTGCGCGGCATGCTGGGCTATACCGGCACCTGGCGCGGCCATCCCGTCACCATCCACGGCACCGGCATGGGCATGCCCTCGCTGTCGATCTACGTCAACGAACTGATCCGCGAATATGGGGCCAAGACCTTGATCCGCATCGGTTCCGCCGGTGCGTTGCAACCCGATGTGCAGGTGCGCGACGTGGTGCTGGCCATGTCAGCCGCCACGCTGCACACGCCCTCGTCCGAGATCTTCCGCGAGATGCATTTCGCCCCCACCGCCGATTTCGGCCTTCTGTCGCGCGCCCATGCCGCGGCGCAGGGCCGCGCCCGGACCCATGTCGGCATGATCCATTCCTCAGACACGTTCTACGACGAACGCCCCGACCTTTCGCGGGAATTGCAGCGCCATGGCTGCCTTTGCGTCGAGATGGAGACGGCCGAGCTTTACACCCTCGCCGCCCGCCACAAGGCCCGCGCGCTGTCGGTCCTGACCATCTCGGACCATATCCTGACCGAAGAGGCCCTGCCCGCCTCGGAACGCGAGACCAGCTTCGCCGCCATGGTGGAAATCGCCCTGGCTGCCGCCTTCGACTGACCCGCCGCAGGGGGCCCTGCCCCCTTCACCCCCGGGATATTTTCCGCCAAGATGAAGGGCTTGGGCCGCTACGCCTGTGCCCCGGCGCAGAGGAAATCTGCCACAAGCGCCGCGGCGCTGCCCTTGGCCAGGGTCCGGGCCGACCACAGCCGAAGCCCGCGCGCAATGGGCAGGCGCAGCGCGAAGGGGGCGACGAGGCGGCCTTCGGCCAGAGGGCCAGCGACAAGCGGCCCATGCCCCATCAACACCCCGGCCCCGTTCACCGCCTCCTCAACCGCCAGCGCGTAAAGCGAATAGACCGGCCCGCGCACCGCGACATCCGCCCCCGAGGCCGAAAGCCAGGCCGCCCAATCCCCGGCCCAGCTTGCATCCGACAGGCAGGGCACCCCCGCCAGATCCTCCACCCTCCGCAGCCGCGCCGCCATTTCCGGCGCGCAGACCGGGAACAGCGCATCCCCCGCGACAAGCCGCCCGCCGCTTTCTGCCGGAAACAGGCTAAGGTCATAGGGCGCGCGTTTCAGGTTCGGGGGCGCCTCGAGCGCCGTCACCGAAACGGAAATTTCCGGCGCGGCCGCACGCAGGGCGGGCAGGCGCGGCGACAGCCAAAGCTGCGCGATGGCAGGCAACGTCGCCACATGCACCACCTGCGGCGCGGCCTTGGCGCGCAAGACCGCCTCGGCCCGGGCCAGGGCATCGAAAGCCTCGGTCATGCCGCCCGCCGCCGCCGCCCCCAATGCGGTCAGCCGCACGCCCTTGGTCTGGCGCTGGAACAGCGCCGCCCCCAGCACCTCTTCCAGCGCCTTCACATGCGCCGTCACCGCGCCGGGGCTGACGCCCAGCTCCGCCGCCGCCGCCGCAAAGCCGCCCAGCCGTGCCGCCGCCTCGAAGGCGCGCAGCGCGGTCAGCGGCAAGGACCGGGGGGGTGGAGGGGCGACGGGCATGGATGGCTCAGGTTTCCTGACCCTCATTTTTCGCAGAACTGATTTGCACGCAAGCCCCGACGCCTCCTAGCCTTGCAGGCAAAGGAGACAACCATGCCCCATCTTGCCCCCCGCCCCTGGGTTCCCGCCGCCTGCGAGACCTATATCCAGACCCTTGCCGACATGACCGCCCGCCCGTCGCCGCTGGTCGCCGACCGGATCGAGGCCCTGATCGCGCGCAATCTGGAAATCCATGACCAGGACTGCTTCAACCTCAACCCCGCCACCAATGTGATGAACCCCCGCGCCGAGGCGGCGCTGGCGCGGGGCCTCGGCTCGCGCCCCTCGCTGGGCTATCCCGGCGACAAGTATGAGATGGGGCTGGAGGCGATCGAGGAGATCGAGGTCATCGCCGCCGAACTGGCGGCCGAGGTCTTCGGCGCGACCCATGCCGAGATCCGCGTGGCCAGCGGCGCGCTGGCGAACCTTTATGGCTTCATGGCGCTGGCGAAACCGGGCGATGCGATCATCGCGCCGCCGCCCATGATCGGCGGCCATGTCACCCATCACAAGGCTGGCTGCGCCGGGCTTTATGGTCTTGTCACCCATGATGCGCCGGTCGACGCCGATGGCTATACGATTGATATCCCGGCCCTGCGCGCGCTGGCCCATAAGGTGAAGCCCAGGATCATCACCGTCGGCGGCAGCCTGAACCTGTTCGAGCATCCCGTCGCCGAGGTGCGCGCCATCGCCGATGAGGTGGGCGCCAAGGTCCTGTTCGACGCCGCCCATCAATGCGGCATCATCGCGGGCCAGGTCTGGAAGAACCCGCTGCACGAGGGCGCCCATCTGATGACGATGAGCACCTACAAATCGCTGGGCGGCCCGGCGGGCGGGCTGATCGTCACCAATGATGCCGTCATCGCCGAGGCGCTGGACCATATCGCCTTTCCCGGCCTGACCGCGAATTTCGACGCGGCGAAATCGGCGGCGCTGGCGCTGACGCTGCTCGACTGGCGCGACCACGGGCGCGGCTATGCGCAGGCGATGGTCGATCTGTCCCGCGCGCTAGCGCGAGAGCTTTCGGCGCTTGGCCTGCCGCTTTTCGCGGCGGAAAAGGGCGGCACGCAGTCGCATCAATTCGCGCTGCTGGCCGCGCCCTTCGGCGGAGGACAGGCGGCGTCGAAGACGCTGCGCAAGGCGGGCTTCCTGGCCTGCGGCATCGGCCTGCCCGCGCCCGAGGTTGCGGGCGATCTGAACGGGCTGCGCATCGGCACGCCGGAACTGGTGCGCCGCGGCGTCACTCCGGCCGATGCACCCGCCCTTGCGGCCCTGATCGCCGAAGGGCTACGGTCCAACGCACCAGAAACCCTTGCCCCGCGCACCCGCGCCCTGCGCGCACGCTTTCAGGGGCTGCATCACATGACGGTCTGAATGCTGCAACGCCGCCTCGGGGCCCAGGGCCCCCTCGTCTCAGCCCTGGGCTTCGGCTGCCTTTCGTTCGGCGGCATTTTCGGACCGACCACGACCGAAGACAGTCTTGCCGCCCTCGACGCTGCCTGGGAGGCGGGCATTACCCTGTTCGACACGGCGAACATCTATGGCAACGGGGTGTCGGAAACCGTTCTTGGGCAATGGCTTGCCCAGACCGGCCACCGGCCGCACATCGCCACCAAGGCCGCGTTCGACCGGCGCGATGGCGTGCAGCGGATCGACAACTCGCCGCAGCATCTGCGAACCGAACTGGAAGGCTCGCTCAGGCGCATGGGGGTGGATCACGTCACCCTGTTCTATGCCCATCGCCACGCGCCGGAGGTACCGCCGGAAGAGCTGGCCGGCACGATGCAAAGGCTGGTGGAAGAGGGCAAGATCCTGGGCTACGGCCTGTCGGAAGTGGCCCCCTATACGGTCGAGCGCGCCCATGCCGTGCATCCGGTCATGGCGGTGCAGAACGAATATTCGCTGTGGTCGCGCCAGCCCGAACTGGGCCTGATCCAGCTTTGCGCCCGGCTTGGCGTGGCTTTCGTGCCGTTTTCCCCGCTGGCGCGCGGCGCCTTCGGCACGCCGATGGCCGATCCGGCGCAATTCGCTCCGGGCGAGTTCCGCAGCCGAATCCCGCGCTTTCAGCCGCAGAACTGGCCGCAGAATCGGGCGCGACTGCGGGCCTTCCATGACTATGCCGAAAGCCTTGATATCACGCCCGCCGCCCTTGCCCTGGCCTGGCTGCTGGATCGCGGCCCCCATCTGATCCCGATTCCGGGCACGAGGTCCGCGGCCCATCTGCGCGCCTGGGCCCAGGCCGACCGGATCGCCCTGACCGATGCCATCCGGGCCGAGATCGACCGGCTGCTGCCCATCGGCTGGGCCTGGGGCGACCGCTATGACGACGGCATGACCGCGACGGTCGAGCGTTACTGTTAGGCGCCGTGGCTGCGGTCATAGGGGTTGGCGGATGGGGCCCGCCAGCCCTTTGGCGGCGCATCGGGGCGGAAGACCTGCACCAGCAGCGGATGGCAGGCCGCCGCATCCGAGGAATGCTCTGCCGAACAATCGCCGCCGGGGCAGGCTGACAAGGCGCCCAGAAGGTCGATCTCGGCAAAGAACTCCAGATAGTCGCCGGGGCGCACCGGGCTGGCCTTCATGAAATACTGGCCGGTATCACGGGTAAATCCGGTGCACATGAAGACGTTCAGTACATCATGCACATGGGCTTCGGCCTGAGTGCGCGGCAGGCCGGTCGCGCCTGCCAGCGCGCGCGTCAGGTTGGAATGACAGCAATGGTGGTACTGCCCGCCGCCCGACAGAAGCGCATGGGTATAGGGGTCACAGCGGGTGCCGATCACATCATGCACCGATCCGCCAAAGGCATCGAAGCCATACCAGTCCAGCGTATCCTCAGTGATCGTCGCCATCGGCCGCAGATGCGGCAGGCAGGACCACAGCCGATCGCCGGTTGACAGATGCGTGCCGTGCAGCGCGCGGGTCTTGCCGGAAAAGAACCGCTCGGACAGATCCTCCGCGTTCCACAGGTTCAGATCGCCGACTTGCGGCCCTTCGATGCTGACGATGCGGAAGAACTGCCCTGCCGAGATGTGAAAGCTGCGCGCCTCGCGCGGGGGGACGCGGATTTCCTCGACCAGTGTCCAGCCGGCGCGCGCGGCTCGCAGCGCCGACAGGTCGGGCGGCGGCAGACCGTCCACCGGATAGCAGATGACGGGCGTCACGCTCTTGCGGGCGGCAGAATCGGGTGGGGCGGGGTGGGCGGGCTCGGTGGGTTTCATCCGGCCATGCTTGCGCCGCTCTGCCCGCCAATCAAGCCTTCCCGCGCAGGCAATCGCGCGGCTCGTCCCCGCGCCATTCGGCCCCGCAGGCGGCGCAGCGCCAGTAATCCGGCGCGACGGACCGGTCCATCCGCCAACGGCAGGCCCGGGTCAGGGTCGTGCTGCGGCGCATGTGCCATTGATAGGCCAGAACGCCGACCAGAAGAAGAAGCAGGAAGACAAGCTGCATCCCCCCTTGTGCCATGCGGCGCGGCGGGCGGGTAGCCCCGCCGTCGCGGCGCGCGCGCAGTTCCCCGACCCTGCGCCGCCGCCATCCTGAAAGACATCGGGCCGGAGCCTTTGCAGGTTCCGGCCCGGAATTTTCGACAGATCCGCCGCCTCAGACGATCCGCTCGACCATCATCTTCTTGATCTCGGAAATCGCCTTGGCCGGGTTCAGCCCCTTGGGGCAGGTCTTGGCGCAGTTCATGATCGTGTGGCAGCGATAAAGCTTGAAGGGATCTTCCAGCGCATCCAGCCGCTCGCCCGTCGCCTCGTCGCGGCTGTCGATGATCCAGCGATAGGCATGCAGCAGCGCGGCCGGGCCCAGATAGCGGTCGGAATTCCACCAGTAGCTCGGGCAAGAGGTGCTGCACGAGGCGCACATCACGCATTCATACAGACCGTCCAGCTTGGCGCGATCCTCGATCGACTGGCGCCATTCCTTGGCCGGGCGGTTGGTCTTGGTCTCCAGCCATGGCATGATGCTGGCGTGCTGGGCATAGAAATGCGTCAGGTCGGGGATCAGGTCCTTGACCACCGCCATATGCGGCAGCGGATAGATCTTCACATCGCCCCTGATCTCGTCCAGCCCATAGATGCAGGCCAGCGTGTTGATCCCGTCGATGTTCATCGCGCAGGAGCCGCAGATCCCCTCGCGGCAGGAGCGGCGGAAGGTCAGGGTCGGGTCGACCTCGTTCTTGATCTTGATCAGCGCGTCCAGAACCATCGGGCCGCACTTGTCCATGTCCAGGAAATAGGTGTCGATCTGCGGGTTCTTCCCGTCATCGGGGTTCCAGCGGTAGATGTGGAACGCCCGCACGTTCTTCGCGCCCTCGGGCTTCGGCCAGGTCTTGCCGGTGCGGATCTTGGAATTCTTGGGAAGCGTGAACTGGACCATTTCGGGATCAGCCTTTCCAGTCGGGTCGGTCGTAAAGCGGCCGCGAGGGCGGTTCGCCGGATTTCGCCATGACGCAGGTTTCATAGACCACCGAAGGGTCCTTGCCGGTCAGGTAATCGGAAGAGACATGCAGATCGAGGCCCCCGGCCAGCTTGCCGTTCGACGTGCCGCCGATCTGGACCGAGCCGCGCGGCGCCTTGGCCAGACGGGCGCGCTCGAAACACTCGCGCTCGGCCTGCTGCACGGTCATCGGGCCGCAGGCGGCCAGCACGATCATAAGGGAAAGGGCGGCCCGGCGCATCACGGCACCGCCGTCAGGGGCGGCACGCCCGAGGCCGCGAAACAGGCCGTCGCCGCCGGGCGCAGCGCCAGGTTGCGGATGTTCTCCTTGGTCTGGCTGCCCGCCTCGACCCCGACATCGCGGGCCAGGGCACGGATTTCCTCGATGCTGGCGGCCTGAAGGATGCATTCGGTCGCGGCCTTGGCCGGGGCGGCGGGCATCTCGCGCGCCACCACCGGCTCGACCACCTCGCCCGCCGTGCGGCGCGTGATCTTGTCGGCCATGTCCTGCGGATCGCAGGCGGCCAGCACGGGCGCGGCGACCAGCGCGGCGATCAGGGGGAAACGGGTCATCACTGCTCTCCTCTGCGGGGTTTGCCGCAAAGGTGCCACCGAAGATGCTGCCGGCACAGCCCCCAGCGCGCCAGGGTTCGCCCCGCCTGCGGCCTTCCGCCCATGCCCCTGTCCCGCCATCAGAACTTGCGCTCCGCCGGGGCGATCTTCTTCAGGCTGATGCCGCCTTCCGCCTCGGTCGTCAAAGGATCGACATGCACCGGGCGGAAGTCGAGCGTGACCTTGTTGCCGTCCACCCAGGCCAGCGTGTGCTTGCGCCAGGTGGCATCGTCGCGGTTCGGGTGATCCTCATGCGCATGCGCGCCTCGGCTTTCGGTGCGGGCATGCGCGCCATAGATCGTCGCCAGCGCGTTCGGCATCAGGTTCGCCAGTTCCAGCGTCTCCATCAGGTCGCTGTTCCACACCAGGCTGCGGTCGGTGACCTTCAGGTCCGCCATCTTGCCCGCGATGACGGTCATCTTCTTCTCGCCCTCGGCCAGCGTCTTCTCGGTGCGGAAGACGGCGGCATCGGCCTGCATCGTGCGCTGCATCTCAAGCCGCAGCTCGGCCGTGGGCGTGCCGCCATTCGCGTTGCGCAGGGTGTCGAACCGGTCCAGCGCCTTCTGGACGCCCGCCTTGTTCGTCGCCGGGACCGGCGCATCCTTCCTGACCACCTGCCCCGCGCGGATCGCGGCGGCGCGGCCAAAGACCACCAGGTCGATCAACGAGTTGGACCCCAGCCGGTTCGCGCCATGCACCGAGGCACAGCCCGCCTCGCCCACGGCCATCAGGCCGGGGAAGACCGCGTCGGGCGCGTCCTTGGTGGGGTTCAGCACCTCGCCCCAGTAATTCGTCGGAATGCCGCCCATGTTGTAATGCACCGTCGGCAGCACCGGGATCGGCTCCTTGTGCAGGTCGACGCCCGCGAAGATCCGCGCCGATTCCGTGATGCCCGGCAGGCGCAGCTCCAGCGCCTCGCGCGGCAAGTGGTTCAGGTGCAGGTGGATATGGTCCTTGTGCTCGCCCACGCCGCGGCCTTCGCGGATTTCCATGGTCATGCAGCGCGAGACATAGTCGCGCGGCGCCAGATCCTTGTAATGCGGCGCATAGCGTTCCATGAACCGCTCGCCGTTCGAATTGGTCAGATAGCCGCCCTCGCCCCGCGCGCCTTCGGTGATCAGACAGCCCGAGCCGTAGATGCCAGTCGGGTGGAACTGCACGAATTCCATGTCCTGCAAGGGCAGGCCCGCCCGGGCCACCATGCCGCCGCCATCGCCGGTGCAGGTATGGGCTGAGGTCGCGCTGAAATAGGCGCGGCCATAGCCGCCGGTCGCCAGAACCACCATCTTCGCATTGAAGACATGGATCGTGCCGTCATCCAGCTTCCAGCACACCACGCCTGTGCAGGCGCCATCGGTGATGATCAGGTCGATGGCGAAATATTCGATGTAGAACTCGGCATTGTTCTTAAGCGATTGGCCATACAGCGTGTGCAGGATCGCATGGCCGGTGCGGTCGGCCGCGGCGCAGGTGCGCTGCACCGGCGGGCCTTCGCCATATTCCGTCGTATGGCCGCCGAAGGGGCGCTGATAGATCTTGCCCTCTTCGGTGCGGCTGAACGGGACGCCGTAATGCTCCAGCTCGTAAACCGCCTTGGGGGCCTCGCGCGCGAGGTATTCCATCGCATCGGTGTCGCCCAGCCAGTCGCTGCCCTTCACCGTGTCATACATGTGCCACTGCCACGAATCCGGGCCCATATTGCCCAGGGACGCGGCGATGCCGCCCTGCGCCGCAACGGTATGGCTGCGGGTCGGGAAAACCTTGGTCACGCAGGCCGTGCGCAGGCCCTGTTCGGCCATGCCCAGCGTGGCGCGCAGACCCGCGCCGCCCGCACCCACGACCACCACGTCATAATCATGCACTTCATAGGGATAAGCGGTCATCGTCGGTCCTCAGAGTGCGATCTTGATCAGGGCGAACAGGCCGGTGGCCCCGATCACCCAGGACAGGGCCACCACCGCGACGATCGCGGCCTTGCGGGCGAAGCCATGCAGGTAATCCTCGATCATCACCGTGGCGCCCATGGCGAAATGGCGCATCCCGATGACCAGCAAGAGCCCGGTCAGGATCGCCGGAAAGGGCCGGCCAAAGGTTTCCAGCACCGTGGCATGATCCTGCCCCAGCGCGCGGCCGAAGATGATCAGCCAGGCCGGGACCAGAAAGGCCAGCCCCGCGGCCGACAGGGTCATCGACCAGTGGTGATGCGTGCCGGCATGGCCGGAACCCAGCCCCTCGGCGCGTTTGCGGGCGGTCAGGTAACGCATGGCGTGCCCCCTTACTGGACCAGAAGAATTGTGATCACGGTCAGCACGACCGAACCGATGATGCAGGCCCAGCCCAGCTTTTCCGCCGTGGGAATGTCCATCCCCTTGCCCGCGTCATAGTAAAGGTGCCGCAGCCCCGCGAGATAGTGGTACCAGACGGCCCAGAGCGAGCCGGTGAAGACCAGATCGCCGAACCAGCTTGTCGCGATGCCGTTCACGAAGGCGAAGTAGCTTTCCGACGTGGCGGCGGCGACCAGCCACCACACCGCCAGCAGCACCCCCGCGACCAGCGCATGGCCGGTGATCCGCGTCAGGATCGAGGTCAGCATCGGGATCTGCCAGCGGTAGATCTGCAAATGCGGTGAAAGGGGCCGGTTGACCCGTTTGGCCTGTGCCATGTCACATCCCTTCGTCGCTGGCCTGTCCCCCGCCAAGGGGGTGCGTGCTGCCTGTTCTCGGTTTTTCCATAGCGGATTTTTCGCCCAAGTCACGCCCGTGATTGCCGCAGTTGCCGCCTGTTTCCGCTAACCGCGTCGATTTTGCCTGATTGTGATCACGAATTTTGCACCTGTGATCACGATAGCTCGCATCGCCACCCTGACCGCGACTCAGCGCGGTGCCAGCGCCCAGTAATCCAGATCCAGCAGCACTTCGGGCCGGTATTTCCCCGCCTCGTCCTTCAGCGCGAAAGGCGCGGCCCCCTGCTTCACCGCCACCAGCCGCAGCCGCAGCGCCCCCACGCCGGGGGCATCGGTTTCGGCGCGGTCCAGCACTTCGGACCAGGCCTTCACCGTATCGCCCGAGAAACAGGGATTGGCATGGGCGCCGCCATTCAGCGCGACGATCATCTGCGCATTGGCCAGCCCGTTGAACGACAGCGCCCGGGCCAGGCTGATGACATGGCCACCATAAATCAGCCGCTTGCCATCCTCGCGGAAGGTGGCGTCGAAATGCACCTTGGCGGTGTTCTGCCAGGCCCGCGTGGCCAGCATATGCTCGGCCTCTTCCACGGTCACGCCATCGACATGGTCGATCTTCTCGCCCACCTGATAGTCGCCCCATCGGTGCGGCTCGCCTGCCAGCGCGAAATCGTAATTGCGGAAATCCAACCCTTCCGGCACCACAAGATCGCTGGCCGCCAGCGCCTTTTTCAGATCGGGAACCTGCGGCTCTGGCGCGGGCGCATCGGCCCGGCGCTTGCGCACCATCACCCAGCGGACATATTCCAGCACCGTCTCGCCGCGCTGGTTCAGCCCCCGGGTGCGCACATAGACATTTCCCGAGGTGCCGTTCGAATTTTCCTTAAGCCCGATCACGGTCGATTCCGACCGCAGCGTATCACCCGGATAGACCGGCTTCAGAAAGCGCCCCTCGGCATAGCCCAGATTGGCCACCGCGTTCAGGCTGATATCCGGCACGGTCTTGCCGAAGACGGTGTGGAAGGCGATCAGATCGTCCAGCGGGCTTTGCGGCAGGCCGCAGGCCCGGGCGAATTCATCCGAGGAAGAGCGCCCCGCGCGCCGGATAGAGCGCGTGATACAGCGCCCGCTCGCCGCCGGACAGCGTGCGCGGCACGGCATGGGTGATCACCTCACCCATCTGATAATCCTCGAAAAACCGGCCCGGATTGGTCTTCATCTTGCCTCCAAGGATCGGGGGATGCCCCGACCTATGCCTCGCCCAGTTTCATCTCGGGGCTATAGGTCCCCGGCGCCTCTTTGGTGACCGCCTGGCCACAGCGCATCACCCCGCGCGCGGCGTCGAAGGCATAGGTCGGGCCGCCATGCAGCTCCCAACCCTTGGACAGGGCCAGGCTGACCTTGTGGCAGAAGGCCGAAGTGTCATCGTCCGAAAGGAAGCGGTAGAGACGCATGTCGTGCCCTTTCACGGCCAGGGATGCGGGCCGATCCAGCCATGGATCGCCATGATGATCGCGGTGCCCAGCACCGTGCCGATCACCGCCTTGAGATTGGCGCCGGGCTTGACCGGCTTGGGCGTCCAGACCGGCTGGGCGCGGTTGATGACGATGACCTCGACCACCGCCCAGGCCAGCAACCCGCCGAACAGGATGACGCTGGCAAGATCGCCGTTCACCAGAAGATGCGCCGTGGCCCAGATCTTGACGGCGGTCAATTGCGGATGGCGCATCCCGCCGATGATCGGCGCGCGCACCCCGTCGGCTGTAAACAGGAAGACCGCGCCCAGCATCAGCAGGTTGTTGACATGGATCAGAAAGCGCGGGGGGTCCCAGAGATAGACGAACTCGGCACTGCGATAGCCGATCACCATCAGCGCCACCGAGGCGACCAGCGCCAGCGCCACCAGCCCCTTGGCCGGATCGCCCAGCCGCGCCCGCGGTCCCGGCGCGATACGCTTGAAAAGATGGGCCGCCGCCCAGAGGACAAGGCCAAGGATCAGGAAAGTCATGGTGCATCCCGCTGCATGTGAACCGCCGCCAAACTGGCCCTATTCCGCCAGGGCCGCAATGGCCTGCGCCTTGGCAAGCAGGGCATTGGCGGTGACGATATGCAGGTTCTCGACGATGCGCCCGTCCAGCACGGCGACGCCCTGCCCCGCCGCCTTGGCCTCGGCAAAGGCGGCGATCTGGCGGCGGGCCAGGTCGATCTCGGCCTCAGACGGCGCGAAGGCCGCATTGGCAATGTCAAGTTGGGCCGGATGGATGAGGGTCTTGCCGTCAAAGCCCATGTCACGGCCCTGCTCGCATTCGGCACGCAGGCCTGCTTCGTCCTTGAAGGCGTTGTAGACCCCGTCCACGATGATCTTGCCATGCGCACGCGCGGCCAGCAGGCAATGGCCCAGCCCCGCCTGCATCGCCAGCCGGTCGGGCCGGAAACGGCTGCCCAGTTCCTTGGCCAGGTCATTCGTGCCCATGACCATGCCCTTCAGCCTGGGATGCGCCGCGATGGCAGCGGCATTCAGCATCCCCGCCGCCGTCTCCATCATCGCCCAGAGATCCGCACCCGGCACGATCCGCGCCACGTCGTCCAGCATGCCGGGATTGGAAACCTTGGGCACCAGAACCGCGTCGATCCGCGCGCCCGTGCCCAGCGCATCCGCCATCGCCGCGGCATCAGCGGCGCCCCATTCGGTGTCCAGCCCGTTGATCCGCACGATCCGCGCCCGTGGCCCGAAGTCGAAATCCCGCAGCACCCGCGCCAGCAGCCCGCGTGCGGCGGCCTTTTCCTCGGGCGCGACCGCATCTTCCAGGTCAAAGATGATCGCGTCGCAGGGCAGCGCGCAGGCCTTTTCCAGCGCCCGCTCTTTCGAGCCGGGAATATACAGGACCGAGCGGTAGGGGCGGGCCATCGGGACCTCCAGCGAAAGAATCTTGCGCAAGACATACAAGACCCGTCACTTTCGGCAAGTGCTGATTTGCCGCAACGCAGAAATTCCGGCCCGCCCGCGCTAGACCAGCCCCGTCACGCCGTCCCGGATCAGCTTGGCCGAGACGATCAGCAGCGACCAGGTGACAAAGGCATAGAAGGCGCGTTCGGGCAGGATCTTCACCAGCCAGACCCCCAGAAACACCGCCGCCGAGGCCGGAATGGCCAGGATCGCCGCGATCTTCAGGTTGTCCAGCCCAAGCTGCCCCAATTGCCAGTAAGGGATCAGCTTGACCGCATTGATCACGGCAAAAGCAATGGTCGAAGTGCCGGCGAAAACCTGCTTCGGCATCCGCAGCGGCAGGGTATAGACCTGATAGGGCGGCCCGCCCGAATGGCTGACGAAACTGGTGAACCCCGTCACGCCGCCCCAGAACAGCCCCGGCGCCACCGCCGCCCGCCTTGCCGCGCCCTGGGCCCCCCGCCGCAGCAGAAGGTTCAGCGCGAAGGCAACCCCGATCACCCCGATCAGCAGCGTCACCGCCGCCTCGGGCACCAGATGCGCCGTCGCCCAGCCCAGCCCGATCCCCGCCACCGCGCCCGGCAGCACGATGGCCAGCACCCGCCGGTCATAGGCGGCGCGATAGGCGTAAAGCCCGAACATGTCCGAGATGATATAGACCGGCAGCAGCAGCCCCGCCGCCGTGACGGGCGAGATCACCAGCGCGGCCACCGGCACCGCCAGCATCCCCACCATCGGGATGCCGCCCTTGCCCATGCCCACAAGACAGGCCGCCACCACCGCCGCCGCCCAGAAACCAGGACCTTCCATCCGCACCCTCCGCCGCGTTACCGCTAAACCCCCGCGGCCCCCGGCGAAAGGCCGGATTTTCCGCATACGATGGTATACCGCGACTGTCTCGCCGCTGGACAGGAAGGCGCGAAGGGGCTACGCCTCGCCCCCGACTCAACCAATGGAGATCCCCATGGCCAGACCGAAGATCGCGCTCATCGGTGCCGGACAGATTGGCGGCACGCTTGCCCATCTGACCGCGTCGAAGGAACTGGGCGACGTCATCCTCTTCGACATCGCCGAAGGCACGCCGCAGGGCAAGGCGCTTGACCTGGCGCAATGCGGCCCGGTCGAAGGCTTCGATGCGGCGCTCAAGGGGACCAACTCCTACGCCGATATCGCGGGCGCCGATGTCTGCATCGTCACCGCCGGCGTGCCGCGCAAGCCGGGCATGTCGCGCGACGACCTTCTGGGCATCAACCTCAAGGTCATGAAGTCGGTCGGCGAGGGCATCAAGCAATATGCCCCGAACGCCTTCGTGATCTGCATCACCAACCCGCTGGACGCGATGGTCTGGGCGCTGCCGAATCGAGCACGCCTGCCGCATGAAAAGGTCGTCGGCATGGCAGGCGTGCTCGATTCGGCCCGCTTCCGCCATTTCCTGAGCCTCGAATTCAACGTCTCGATGAAGGATGTCACCGCCTTCGTTCTGGGCGGTCATGGCGACACGATGGTTCCGCTGACCCGCTATTCCACCGTTGGCGGCATCCCGCTGCCGGATCTGGTGGCGATGGGCTGGACCACGCAGGAAAAGCTGGATGCCATCGTCCAGCGCACCCGCGACGGCGGCGCGGAAATCGTGGGACTTCTGAAGACCGGCTCGGCCTTCTACGCCCCCGCGACCAGCGCCATCGAAATGGCCGAAGCCTATCTCAAGGACCAAAAGCGCCTTCTGCCCTGCGCCGCCTATGTGAAGGGCGCCTATGGGCTGGACGGGATGTATGTCGGCGTGCCGACGATCATCGGCGCGGGCGGCATCGAACGCATCGTCGACATCAAGCTGAATGCCGACGAAAAGGCGATGATGGACAAGTCGGTCGACGCGGTGAAGGGCCTTGTCGCCGCCTGCAAGGGCATCGACCCCTCGCTGGCCTGATCTTTCGCCAGACCATGGAACGGGGCGCCCCTTGCGGCGCCCCTTTTCTTTGCGCATATCGTCGGCCCTTGCCCCGCGCCCGGCCTTGGGGCAGGACAGGCTGACAGGAGAAAGCCATGGACTATTCCAAATCCGGCAATGCCAAGGACCAGAAATCCTCGCCCAAGCCCAAGCGCGGCGAGATGAAGGGCGCGCCCAAGGCGCAGGCCCAGGACAAAAGCGCGCTTCTGGCGCGGATGAAGGCCGCGGCCCAGGCCAAAGCCGACAAGTAAGGTGGGCCAGTCGCCCTATCTCGCCCCCGGTTTCTATGACCGGGCGCTGGCGCAGGGCCGCCATCGCGACATCGTGGGCGGCCGCTGGGAAGAGACGGCGAATTACCAGATGGAATGCCTTCTGGAAGAAGGCCTGCGTCCCGACCACCATCTGCTCGATATCGGCTGCGGATCGCTGCGGCTGGGCCATATGGCCGTGCCCTATCTGGCCCCCGGCCATTACTGGGGCACCGATGCCTCGGCCGCCTTGATGCAGCGCGGCTATGAGGTCGAGCTTGCCGACAAGTCCCGCCTGCCGCCGGGGCAGCTCGTCCAGGATACCGACTTCGCCTTTCCCGGCATCCCCGGGGTGATCGACCACGCCATCGCCTGGGGCGTCTTCACCCATCTGCCGCCCGAAGCCCTGCCTCCGGCGCTGGCCAATCTCCGCCGCAGCTTTCCCCGTCTGCAAAAACTCCTGCTCACAGTCTTCCTTGCCCCCGAGGATGCGACCGGCGCGCATCGCCAGATCGACGGCGTCGTCACCCACCCGACCCGCCCGCCCTGGCACAGGCGGCAAGGCGCGGTCGAGGCCGAGGCCCGTGCCGCGGGCTTTGCGATCGGCTGGCGCGAGAAATGGCTGCCGCGCGGCCAAAGGCTGGCGGTGCTGGTCCCGGCCTGAGGCGGCAGGTCCGGTTTTCCGCCCCGACCCGCGCTTGACCGCCTGTCGCCCCGCGCCCATCCTGCCGCCAACCAGCCCGGGAGGTCCCATGCGCCACGTCCTTTTCGCCGCCCTGATCGCGGCCCTGCCCGCCGCCGCCCTTGCCGAACGCTCGCCCCTTTCGGCCGAGATCGCCGGCACCGGCATCGCCGCCACCGAGGCGCGGCTTGCCGCCCTGCCGGACGCCGGCCCGCCCGATCTTTTCGCCCTTGCCGGCCTGCGCTTCCTGCGCGGTGTCGAACGCGCCCTGCAATTGCGCTGGCAGACCGGCGTCCGGTCCGACTGGTCGGAACTGCCGATCCTGCGCCTGCCCATCGCGGAAAACCCCGCCGCGCGCGATTTCACCGGCGCCGACCTGACCGGGTTGCTGACCGGGCTGGAAGCCGACCTGAATGGCGCGCGCTCCGCGCTCGACCAGCTTGGAACCCGTGATTTCGTGCTGGAAATCGCCATGGCCGATCTCTGGTTCGACATCAACATGAACGGTGCCCGGGACGAAGGCGAAGGCGTCGCCGATGTGGCGGGGCTGACCCTGGGCGGCGGCCAGTTTGGCGTCGCGGTCAGCGATCCGGTCGTGCGTTTCGACACCGCCGATGCCGCCTGGCTTTCGGCCTATATCCATTTCCTGTCCGGCTTCACCAATGTCGCGCTGGCCTATGACCCCGGCCCCGCCGTCGACCGCGTCGCCGCCGCCTCGAAACAGATCTACGCGCTCTGGGGCGACACCCCGCCCGACAATGCGATGGACATGATGTTCGGCCGCCAGGTCGACCGCGTGACGATGATCCTTCAGGCCCTGGCGCAGGAACCCGACAAGGCCCGCACCCAGGCCGCGCATGACCATCTTCTGGCGATGATCACCGAGAACCGCCGCTTCTGGAACCTCGCCGATGCCGAGACCGACAATGACCATGAATGGGTGCCCGCCGAGGGGCAGACCTCTGCCCTTGGCCTGATGATGCCGCCCGGCACCGCCGCCCATTGGCAGGCCGTGCTGGCCGAGGCCGAGGCCGCCCTCAAGGGCCAGATGCTGGTTCCGCACTGGCGCTACGGCGCCGAGGCGGGCATCAACCTGGCCAAGCTTTTCGCCGACCCGCCCCGCGTCGATCTGGTGGCGCTGATCCAGGGCGAAGGCTTTCTGCCCTATGCCGAAAAAGGCCCGCGCCTGTCCCTGGCAAGCTGGTCGGAATTCGAACGGCTGGTGCAGGGCGACGCGATGCTTTTCGCGGTCTTCCTGAACTAGGGCCAGGCGCCGAATCACGTTAGCGCAAGCGCCTGGCCTCGCCGCGTCGCAGCATGTGATCACTCGATTCAATCGTGTGATCACACATTTTCGGCCTGTGATCACAAATGTCGCTTTTTCCGCTCAATTCGCCGCACCCGCTGCAAATCACCTTGGGCCGTGATGCGGATTCATGCCAGAACGCCTGCAAAATTCACCGAAAGCCGCGGGGCGCATCGTCATGAACATCCACGAATACCAGGCCAAGGCCCTTCTGCGCAGCTACGGCATCCCGGTCTCGGACGGCCGCGTCGTGCTGAAGGCCGAAGAGGCCAAGACCGCGGCGGGCGAATTGGACGGCCCGCTCTGGGTGGTGAAGTCGCAGATCCATGCCGGCGGCCGCGGCAAGGGCAAGTTCAAGGAACCCGAAGCCGGGGAAAAGGGCGGCGTCCGCCTGGCCTTCTCGGTCGAGGAAGCCGCCGAATTTGCCCGCCAGATGCTGGGCCGCACGCTGGTGACCGTTCAGACCGGCGCCGCGGGCAAGCAGGTCAACCGCATCTATATCGAAGACGGCAGCGATATCGACCGCGAGCTTTATCTCGCCCTGCTGATCGACCGCAAATCCTCGCGCATCTCGATCGTCGCCTCGACCGAAGGCGGCATGTCGATCGAGGACGTCGCCCATGACACGCCCGAAAAGATCCACACCATCACCATCGACCCGGCCACCGGCCTGCAGGATTTCCACGGCCGCCGCGTCGCCTTTTCGCTGGGGCTCAAGGGCAACCAGGTCAAGCAATGCGTCCAGATCGTGAAGAAGCTGTACCAGCTGTTCATGGACAAGGACATGGACATGCTGGAAATCAACCCGTTCTGCGTGCTGAAGGACGGCAATCTCAAGCTGCTCGATGCCAAGATGGGCTTTGACGGCAACGCCATCTACCGCCACCCCGACATCGCCGCCCTGCGCGACGAGACCGAGGAAGACCCCAAGGAACTCGCCGCCTCCAAGTTCGACCTGAACTACATTGCGCTCGATGGCGAGATCGGCTGCATGGTCAACGGCGCGGGCCTGGCCATGGCGACGATGGACATCATCAAGCTCTATGGCGCGGAACCGGCCAACTTCCTCGACGTGGGCGGCGGCGCGACCAAGGAGAAGGTGACCGAAGCCTTCAAGATCATCACCTCGGACCCGAACGTCAAAGGCATCCTGGTCAACATCTTCGGCGGCATCATGCGCTGCGACATCATCGCCGAGGGCGTGATCGCCGCGGTCAAGGAAGTGGGCCTGCAGGTCCCGCTGGTCGTCCGCCTGGAAGGCACCAATGTGGAACTGGGCAAGAAGATCATCAACGAATCCGGCCTGAACGTCATCGCCGCCGATGACCTCAAGGACGGCGCGCAGAAGATCGTCAAGGCGGTGAAGGGCTGATGATGCCGCGCCCCGCCGCAACGCTTGCCTGTCTGGCCTGCCTCGCCCTTCCCGCCGCCGCGCAGGAATGGTCGACGGTCGAATTCATGGCGCGCGGCCTGAAGAAGGGCGACCCCGCTCAGGCCTATCGCGGGGCCGTGGCTGCCTGTCTTGCGGGCCAGGGCGATGTCGATAAGACCGCCGCCCTGTTCGAAAAGGGCGGCTGGACCCGCTCGGACGAAGCCGAGATGGGCACCGTCGAATATGTCGGCGCCAATGCCGACATCTATGTCCTGCAGGCCGATGACGGCAGCTTCTGCGCCGCCTATTCCGAAGTGCAGGGCACCGACACCGGCCTGGGCAATCTGCAGATCGTCGGCGGCGCGGCCGGGCTTTCCTTCGACCACGCCCTCTCCGATGCGGGCTGCGACAGCTACACCCTGGCCCCCGGCATCCTGGCCGAGGTCACCTCCTCCGGCAATGACCCGGTCTGCACCGATCCGGCAACCTCGCAGGTCCGCTTCTCCTTCGGGGCGGGGCAATGACCCGGCCCGGCGGTCCCCATATCCCAGCCTGCCCCTGACGGGGGAAGGTGACCCGAAATCCCGCGGCACAAGACATGCCGAACCGCAGCGACATTCTTTGAAGGAGGCCCGGATGGCCGTTCTCGTCAATAAAGCTACCAAGGTCATCTGCCAGGGCATCACCGGCAGCCAGGGCACCTTCCACACCGAACAGGCCATCGCCTATGGCACGAAAATGGTCGGCGGCGTGACCCCCGGCAAGGGCGGCAGCGAACACCTGGGCCTGCCGGTCTTCGACAGCGTCCATGACGCCGTGGCCAAGACCGGCGCCGATGCCACCGCGATCTACGTCCCCCCGCCCTTCGCCGCCGATTCGATCCTCGAGGCCATCGACGCCGAAATCCCGCTGATCGTCTGCATCACCGAAGGCATCCCGGTGCTGGACATGATGCGCGTCAAGCGCGCGCTGATCAATTCCAAGTCCCGCCTGATCGGGCCGAACTGCCCCGGCGTGATGACCCCCGGCGAATGCAAGATCGGCATCATGCCCGGCTCGATCTTTTCCAAGGGCTCGGTCGGCGTGGTGTCGCGTTCGGGCACCCTCACTTATGAGGCCGTGAAGCAGACCACCGATGTGGGCCTGGGCCAGTCTTCCGCCGTGGGCATCGGCGGCGACCCGATCAAGGGCACCGAACATATCGACGTGCTGGAAATGTTCCTCGCCGACCCCGAAACCACCTCGATCATCATGATCGGTGAAATCGGCGGCTCGGCCGAAGAGGAAGCCGCCGAATTCCTCGCCTCGGAAAAGAAGAAGGGCCGCTGGAAGCCCACCGCCGGCTTCATCGCCGGCCGCACCGCCCCCCCCGGTCGCCGCATGGGCCATGCCGGCGCCATCGTGGCGGGCGGCAAGGGCGATGCAGGCTCGAAGATCGAGGCCATGCTGAGCGCAGGCATCGTCGTCGCCGACAGCCCGGCCACCTTGGGCGAGGCCGTGCTCAAGGCAATCAAGGGCTGAGGATAGCCTGAGGAACTGAACGTTGGGGGTGTCCCATGGAACCACTGAAGGCAGACGCAAGAAGCGCGGTTGGAAGTGGTGGCTTGGGGCACTCCTCCTTTTGGGGATCTGCTCCGGCAGCAATGATCGAAAATGTGCCGCCGGAGACGAAGCGTTTGTTCGAGCGATCAGCAGAGCGGTCGGACAATGGTCCGTTGGAGACCAAAGGGTCTACGCGACCAGTCTTGACGGTGTCGGAGCGGAGCAAGGCGGACGTGTTCCGTTCACAGCATCTGTGGCCGCCGACAATGGATGGAAAGGAAATGCGGTTGGAACCGTGCGCTTGCGTAAGTGCCGTGCCAACGTAGATCAGGTGAAATAGTATCGCGCTCAATACCTTGGCCAAACCGCCGCACTACACAGTCCGTCTACTCACTCTAGAAGAGCCCGCCCATAGCGAGGTAACCCCATGACCGACCAATCCCCCACCGCCGCCTTCACCGCCTCGTCCTTCCTCGACGGGGCGAATGCCGATTATGTCGATCAGTTGCAGGCGCGCTATGCCGCCGATCCCAACTCGGTCGATGCGCAATGGGCCGAGTTCTTCCGCGCCCTCGGGGATTCTGAAAAGGATGCCCGTCAGGCCGCCGCAGGCCCGTCCTGGGCGCGCGCCGACTGGCCGCCGCAGGCCGCCGATGACCTGACCGCCGCCCTGACCGGCGAATGGCCGATGGCCCCCGCCAAGGATGCCAAGGCCGCAGGCAAGAAGATCGCCGACAAGGCCTCCGAGGCGGGCGTCAACCTGACCGAGACGCAGTTGCAGCGCGCCGTGATCGATTCGATCCGCGCCCTGATGATCATCCGCGCCTACCGCATCCGCGGCCATCTGGCGGCCGATCTCGACCCGCTCGGAATGCGCGAAGAGGCGCCGCACCCCGAACTCGACCCGGCCTCCTACGGCTTCACCGAAGCCGACATGGACCGGCCGATCTTCATCGACAATGTGCTCGGTCTCACCCATGCCTCGATGCGCCAGATCATCGAGATCGTGAAGCGCACCTATTGCGGCACCTTCGCGCTGCAATACATGCATATCTCCGACCCCGAACAGGCGGCCTGGCTCAAGGAACGGATCGAAGGCTATGGCAAGGAAATCGCCTTCACCCGCGAGGGGCGCAAGGCGATCCTGAACAAGCTGGTCGAGGCCGAGGGCTACGAGAAGTTCCTCCATGTCAAGTACATGGGAACCAAGCGTTTCGGCCTGGACGGCGGCGAGGCTCTGATCCCCGCCATGGAACAGATCATCAAGCGCGGCGGCAATCTGGGCGTCAAGGAAGTCATCATCGGGATGCCCCATCGCGGCCGCCTGAACGTGCTCGCGAATGTGCTGCAAAAGCCCTACAAGGCGATCTTCCACGAATTCCAGGGCGGTTCCTACAAGCCCGAGGATGTCGATGGCTCGGGCGATGTGAAATACCACCTCGGCGCCTCCTCGGACCGCACCTTTGACGGCCATACCGTCCACCTGTCGCTGACTGCGAACCCCAGCCATCTCGAAGCGGTGAACCCGGTCGTTCTGGGCAAGGTCCGCGCCAAGCAGGACCAGTACAACGACTCTGCCGAACGCATCGCGGTCCTGCCGATCCTTCTGCATGGCGACGCGGCCTTCGCGGGCCAGGGCGTGGTGGCCGAATGCCTTCAGCTTTCGGGCATCAAGGGCCATCGCACCGGCGGCTGCATCCATATCATCGTCAACAACCAGATCGGCTTCACCACCGCGCCGCATTTCTCGCGCACCTCGCCCTACCCGACCGACATCGCCCTGATGGTCGAGGCGCCGATCTTCCATGTGAACGGCGATGACCCGGAAGCCGTGGTCCATGCCGCCAAGGTCGCCACCGAGTTCCGCCAGCAGTTCCACAAGGACGTGGTCATCGACATCTTCTGCTATCGCCGCTTCGGCCATAACGAAGGCGACGAGCCGATGTTCACCAACCCGCAGATGTACAACCGCATCCGCCGGCAGAAGACGACCCTGCAGCTTTACACCGAACGACTTGTGGCCGACGGGCTGATCCCCGAAGGCGAGATCGAGGATATGAAGGCCGCCTTCCAGGCCAAGCTGAACGAGGAATATGAGGCCGGCAAGAACTTCAAGCCTAACAAGGCCGACTGGCTGGACGGGCGCTGGAAGAACATGCAGGCCAAGGATCTCGACAGCTACCAGCGCGGCGAAACCTGGATCAAGCCCGAGACCTTCACCGAAATCGGCGCGGCGCTGACCCGCGTGCCCGACGGGTTCGAACTGCACAAGACCGTCGGCCGCCAGCTTGAAGCCAAGAAGAAGATGTTCGAGACCGGCACCGGCATCGACTGGGCCACGGCCGAGGCGCTGGCCTTCGGCTCCCTGCAGGTCGAAGGCTTCCCGGTGCGTCTGGCGGGCCAGGACTGCACCCGCGGCACCTTCTCGCAGCGCCATTCCGGCCTGGTCGACCAGGCGACCGAGGAACGCTATTACCCGCTGAACCACATCCGCGCGGGCCAGGCGAAGTATGAGGTCATCGACTCGATGCTCTCGGAATATGCCGTGCTTGGTTTCGAATACGGCTACTCGCTGTCGGAACCGAACGCGCTGACCCTGTGGGAAGCCCAGTTCGGCGATTTCGCCAATGGCGCCCAGATCATGTTCGACCAGTTCGTGAACTCGGGCGAATCGAAATGGCTGCGCATGTCGGGCCTTGTCGTCCTGCTGCCGCATGGTTTCGAAGGCCAGGGCCCGGAACATTCCTCGGCCCGCCTGGAACGCTTCCTCCAGCTTTCGGCGGAAGAGAACTGGATCGTCGCCAACTGCTCGACCCCGGCCAACTACTTCCACATCCTGCGCCGCCAGCTGCACCGCGACTTCCGCAAGCCGCTGATCCTGATGACGCCGAAATCCCTGCTGCGCCATCCGATGTGCATCTCGGACGCGGCCGATTTCACCAATGGCTCCACCTTCCACCGCGTCCTTTGGGACGATGCGCAAAAGGGCCACTCGGACACCAAGCTGAAATCCGATGACCAGATCCGCCGCGTCGTGATCTGCTCGGGCAAGGTCTATTACGACCTTCTGGCCGAACGTGACGCCCGTGGCCTGGACGATGTCTATCTGCTGCGGCTGGAACAGATCTACCCGGTGCCGACCATGGCGCTGACGGCGGAACTGTCGCGCTTTGCCAATGCCGATTTCGTCTGGTGCCAGGAAGAGCCCAAGAACCAGGGCGCCTGGTCCTTCATCGAGCCGGAACTGGAAACCCTGCTGACCAAGGTCCGTGGCGCACCGCTGCGGGCGAAATACGCCGGCCGCGCGGCCAGCGCCTCGCCGGCGACGGGCCTCGCCTCGCGCCACAAATACGAACAAACCGCGCTGGTCGATGCCGCGCTGACCATCGCCTGAAGGAGTAGAAGATGACCGACGTCATGGTGCCCGCCCTGGGCGAAAGCGTCAGCGAAGCCACCGTCTCGACCTGGTTCAAGAAGCCCGGCGATGCGGTCAAGCAGGACGAGATGCTCTGCGAGCTTGAGACAGACAAGGTCTCGGTCGAGGTCCCCTCGCCCGTCACAGGCGTGCTGGCCGAAATCCTCGCCCCCGAAGGCACGACCGTGGCCGCCAATGCGCGCCTGGCGATCGTGACCGAGGGCGCCGCCGCCTCGGCCCCGGCCAAGGCCGCCGAGCCCAAGGCCGAAGCGGCCGCTGCCGTCGGTTCGCCCGGCGCCGGCCCGGAAACCGTCACCCCCCGCGCCGATGTCGAGGACGCGCCTTCCGCAAAGAAGGCCATGGCCGAGGCCGGCCTGTCGCGCGACGCGGTTCAGGGCACCGGCAAGGATGGCCGCGTGATGAAGGAAGACGTGGCCCGCACCGTGGCCGGGGCTGCCGGTGCCGCCGCCGCGGCTGCCGCCCCCGCTCCCGCGCCCGCCGCCATCCCGCGCGCCCCCGTTCCCGCCGATGACGCCGCCCGCGAGGAACGCGTCAAGATGACCCGGCTGCGCCAGACCATCGCCCGCCGCCTGAAAGACGCGCAGAACACCGCCGCCATGCTGACGACCTATAACGAGGTCGACATGTCCGGCATCATGTCCCTGCGCAACGAATACAAGGACGTGTTCGAAAAGAAGCACGGCGTGAAGCTTGGCTTCATGTCCTTCTTCGTCAAGGCCTGCTGCCACGCGCTCAAGGAAGTGCCCGAAGTCAATGCCGAGATCGACGGTCAGGACGTGGTCTACAAGAATTACGTCCATATGGGCGTGGCCGTCGGCACGCCCTCGGGCCTCGTCGTGCCGGTGGTGCGCGATGCCGACCAGATGGGCTTTGCCGCGATCGAGAAGAAGATCGCCGAACTGGGCCTGCGCGCCCGCGACGGCAAGCTTTCGATGGCGGAGATGCAGGGCGGCAGCTTCACCATCTCGAACGGCGGCGTCTATGGCTCCTTGATGTCCTCGCCGATCCTGAACCCGCCGCAATCGGGCATCCTTGGCATGCACAAGATCCAGGACCGCCCGGTCGTGGTGAACGGCCAGATCGTCATCCGCCCGATGATGTATCTCGCCCTCAGCTACGATCACCGCATCGTCGACGGCAAGGGCGCCGTGACCTTCCTCGTCCGCGTGAAAGAGGCGCTGGAAGATCCGCGCCGCCTGCTGATGGATCTCTGACCGAACGGGGCGCCCCCCGGCGTCATCCATGCGCCGGGGGGCGCCTTCCGCAGATCGCGGCTCCGCCCCCAACGCCCGTCATGCCCTGTCAAGGCCCCATGCCCCGCTTGTTCCGCCCCTCACTCTCAGGTCGCGCCCCGGCGGGCCGCCGCCTTGCGGGGCAGGGGCGCGGCGCTATATCTGTTATGGCCCGGCGCCGCCGCAAGGCTTCGCCGGACAGATCGGGAAAGCCCGGCCATAGCGTCGGACCTTCCGTCACCGCTGGGGGATGGACCCCGCTTCCCCTCCCCTGCACCCGGCAGAAGAAGGGATTGCCATGATCACCATCCAGCCGACCTCCTCAACCGACCTGCTTGAATTCACCGTGACCGGCAAGGTCACCGACGAGGATTATACCGCCGTCCTCATGCCCGCCATCGACGCCGCGATCGAGGCGCATGACCATATCCGCGTGCTGGTCCGCTTCGATGCCGGGTTCCAGGGCTACAGCTTTGCCGCCATGCTCGACGATGCCAGCATGGGCCTCAAGCACTGGTCCGGCTTTGACCGCTGCGCCATCGTCACCGACACCACATGGCTGCGCCTCGCCGCGCAGGCCTTCGCCCCGGTGATGCCCTGCCCGGTCCGCGTCTTCCCGCTGGGCCAGGAGGAAGAGGCCCGCCGCTGGCTGCGCGAATCCCTGGGCGCGATCCATCAGATCGACCTCGGCGACGGCGTGGTTCAGATCCGGCTGATCGGCAAGCTTGATGCCGCCGCCTATGCCGGCGAGGCGGGCGATCTTGACGCCTTCATCCGCGCCAATGACCAGTTCCGCCTGCTGATCGACCTGCGCGAATTTGACGGCTGGCAGGGCCTCTCCGCCCTTGGCCAGCATTTCAAGCTGGCCCGCGCCCATATTCCGCTGGTCGAACGCGCCGCGATCCTGGGCAACAAGCCCTGGCAGCGCCTGGCCGAACGGGTCGGCGCCCAGATCATCGGCAAGCCGGTCCGCTTCTTCGATGCCGACAGCTTCGATGCGGCAGTTGCCTTCCTGAAATCCGCCGACAGCGCCGGGACGGCCGCATGACCGCGCCCTGCCCCTCCCTTCCCCCTGGCCCGAGGTCGCCATGCAGCAGCTTCTGATCGAAACGACAGGCGATTACGCCGCCTGGAAGTCCGAGTTCGACACCCAGACCGAGTCTCTGGCCGATGCCGGTCTGTCGACCCTGCAGATTTGGACCGATGACGCGGGCGCGATCCTGGCGCTTCTCCAGGTCGGCAGCCGGACCAAGGCCGAGGCCTGGCTGGCAACCCGCGCTGGCCTCGGTCATGCTGTGCAGGCCCGCTTCCTCAAGACGGTCTGATCCATGACGCCCGAGCTTGCCGCCCTTGCCGCCGCCCTGCTGGTCCAGATGACCACGCTGGCGCTGATGGCCGTGGTGGCCAATCTCGAACT
>Ga0209571_1000643_pt1 | contig 29800 bp, 19 predicted proteins | sample EBPBio102011_DNA_FD_185866 | JGI IMG/M metagenome (GOLD analysis project Ga0209571, IMG submission 185866) | Wastewater treatment Type I Accumulibacter community from EBPR Bioreactor in Madison, WI, USA - Reactor 1_1/10/2011_ DNA (SPAdes)... | ecosystem: Engineered > Bioreactor > EBPR >... | reverse complement strand
CCTGCCCCGTCGGGGGTTTCGGTCGCCTCTGGTGTGGTCACGGCGCTGCCATCGGGGGCGGTGCCGGTGTCGGACACGTCCGTCGCCTGCACCGGGTTACCCGAACCGTCCAGAATGGGCGTGCCGGTGGCGGTTACGGCATTGCCCGTGGTCGTCGCGGTGTTCTGCACATAGCCACGGTCAACATCCGCCTGTTGCAGCACATAGCTGGCGGTGAAGGTGGCGCTGTCGCTGGCGCCGATGGCCAGGCTGATCGGGCCGCCCGCCACAGTCACCAGCGGGTCGGTCACGGTCACGCCCGCCAAGGCCAGCGTGCCGGTGTTGGTGACGGTAAAGCCATAAGCCACCGTATCCCCTGCCCCGATCTGGCCATCGCCCGTGGTATCGGTCACGGAAACCAGCCGCTTGACCAGCGTCACGCGCGGGTCGGGCGCCAGCAGCAGCGCGGTCGGGTCGTTCGTCGGGTCGCTATCGGTCACGCCCGCGCCCGAAGGCGTCTCGGTCGTGGCCGGGTCGGTCACGGTGCTGCCATCGGGGGCGGTGCCGGTATCGGACACATCGCTGACGAGGATCGGGTTACCCGACCCGTCCAGGATCGGGGTGCCCGCCACGGTGGCGGCGGTGCCCGTGACCGTGGCGCTGTTGTCCACATAGCCGCGGTCAACATCCGCCTGCGTCAGCACATAGCTGGCGGCAAAGGTGGCGCTGTCGGTCGTGCCCACGCCCACCAGGGCCGGGCCGCCGGTGACGGTGACAAGCGGATCGGTCACGGTCACGCTGGCCAGCGTCACGGTGCCGGTGTTCGTCACCTCAAAGGCATAGGTCGCGGTGTCACCAGCGTTGTTCAGCCCGTCACCGTTGGTGTCGGTCAGCGCTAGAAGCCGCTTGACCAGCACGACCTTCGGCCCCGGAACAATGATCGCCACGGTCGGGTCATTGGTCGGGTCGCCATCGGTGGCGCCTGCCCCGTCGGGGGTTTCGGTCACGTCCGGCGTGGTCACGGCGCTGCCATCCGGGGCGGTGCCGGTATCGGACACATCGCTGACGAGGATCGGGTTGCCCGACCCGTCCAGAATGGGCGTGCCGGTCGAGGTGACGGCATTGCCCGTGGTCGTCGCGGTGTTCTGCACATAGCCACGGTCAACATCCGCCTGTTGCAGCACATAGCTGGCGGTGAAGGTGGTGGTATCGGTGGCCCCGATGCCAAGGCTGATCGGCCCGCCGACCACGGCGACCAGGGGGTCGGTCACGGTCACGTTCGCCAGCGCCAGCGGCCCGACATTCTTGACGGTAAAGCCATAGGTCGCCGTGTCATTCGCGCCGATCTGGCCATCGCCGGTGGTATCCGTCACCGCAAGCAGCCGCTTTTCCAGCACGATCTTGGGTGCGGGCGTCAGCGGGGCCACGGTCGGGTCGTTCGTCGGGTCGCCATCGGTCGCGCCGGTGCCATCCGCGGTTTCGGTCGACTCGGGCGACGAGACGGTGCCGCCGGTCGGGTTGGTGCCGCTGTCGGACACGTCGCTGACCGTCACCGGGTTGCCGCTGTCATCCAGGAAGGGCGCACCGGTCGAGGTGACGCCATCGCCGTTGGTCGTGGCGGTGTTCTGCACATAGCCGCGGTCAAGATCCGCCTGTTGCAGCACATAGCTGGCGGTGAAACTGCCGGTATCGCTGGCGCCGATGCCAAGGCTGATCGGTCCGCCGACCACGGCGACCAGGGGGTCGGTCACGGTGACATTCGCCAGCGCGATCTGCCCGGTGTTGCGCACCGTGAAGGTATAGCTGGCGGTGTCTCCGGGGTTGATCATGCCGTCAAGGTTGGTGTCCGTCACCGCCGACAGCGACTTGATCAGGCTGATGCCGGGGGTCAGCGTCAGTGGCAGCGGCGTCGGGTCGTTCTCGCCGGCCTCATTGGCCTGACCGTTGCCGTTGGCATCGGCATTGGTGCCGGCGTCGGACTGGTCGGCAAGCTGGGCGTTGGTGGCCTTGGTCTGGCCCGACAGCGCACCCACGCCCTCGGTTTGAGCCTGGTTGCGATAGCGCTCGCCCCCGGCAAGAACCGGCGGCAGCGGGTTGGTCGGCATCACCTGCAATTGCAGGTTGATGGTGCAACTCGCCCCGGCAGCAAGTGTAAAGCCGCTGGCAACCGTGGTGCTGCCTGCGCCGTTATAGCCGCCGTTCAGCCCGCCGCAGCTTCCCGAAGGGGCGGCTGCCATGGTGTAGGTGCCCGGCAGGGTCGGCGTGGTGGCGCTGTAGCTGCCAAACAGCGGGGCGCTGCCCGAAAGAGTATCCGTGACCTGAACCGCGTTCAGCGGCTCCAGCCCGAAGTTGCGCACGGCCAGCCGGAAGGTCACGGTGTAGCTGCCGTCGGTGTTGATGGTCGGCCCGGATTGCACCGCCTTTGCAATGCCGATGCGCGCCTGCGGCACCTTCGGGAAGCGGTAATCGGTGGCCGCCGTCGCCGCCCCCAGCGAAATGCCCGAGATCACGGTGGGCGCCACGCTGCCCCCCGAGGTGCCCGCCGCAGTGGTGCCGTTGGTCAGATAGGTTTCGCTGATCGTGCCTTGCGTCAGGGTATAGGTGCCTTGCGGCAACAGGCCGAAGGTGAAGGTGCCGTTGCTGGCCGTGTTCACCGTGCGGGTGATCGGCGTGCCGTCAAAGGCGGTTCCGCTCAGCGTCATAACGACGCCCGAAATGCCGGTGTCGCCCGTGGTATTCGCCCCGTCATTGGCAAAGTCGCGGAACACCTGACCCGCCAGCGACGACGAGTTCACCACGACCGGCCCCGAGTTCGAGTTGTTCGAGGGCACCTCGTCCAGCGAACTGGTGGTCAGGCTGGCGGTGTTGGTAAAGGTCTGGCCAGCGCTGCCGACAGACACGACCCGCACCGGCACCGTCACCTCAAGCTGGGCGCCAAGCGTCACCGTGCCAAGACTGCACGAGAACGCGGTCGATCCTGCGGCTCCGGTGCAAGTGTTCAGCGTGCTGCTGCCCGAGATGGCCACCACACTGGGCGCGCCGGTCAGCTCCATCCCCGCAGGCAACGCATCGGTCAGCACAACATCGTCGGCCTCGGCCCGACCGGGGCCAGTGTTGTTCACCACCGTGATCTTGTAGCTGAACGGATCGCGCAGGTTCACCACCGCAGGCGTTGCCACCTTGCTGGCCACCTGCATGTCAACCCGGGTGCGCACAGAGGTGGCTTCGGTCGACTGGTTGTTGCCGGTGTTCGGTTCATACCCCAGCACGGTTTCATCCGACGACACGGTGGCCGTGTTGGAGGCGGTGCCCTTGGCCACGCCGCGCCCCGTGACCAGGATCACCCGCGATTCACCGGCGGCAATCACCGGAAAGCTGCATGTAAGCGTGCCATTCAGCGAATCCACCGCCGGAACCGCGGTGCAATTGGCATCGCCGGGTGCCGAATAGGACCGGAAGGCTACCCGGATCGGCGGCATGTTGTCGGTGACGACCACATTTTCCGCCGCCGACGGCCCCAGGTTGGTGACGGTCACGGTATAAACCGTGTCATCGCCCACAGCCAGCGGGTCGACGGTATCGTCCTTGTTCATCAGCAGGTCGATCACCGGCACCTGCACCGGCGTGGTCGCGCTGGCGCTGTTGTTCGTGGTGTCGGTCTCGATGGTCGAGGTGGCGACGCTGACACTGTTGGTCAGCGTGGTGCCGCGCGTGTTCAGATTTGGCCGCACGATCACGGTCACGGTTTGCTGCGCGCCGTTGGCAATGGTGCCAAGGTTGCACGACAGCGTGTTGTTGCTGGCGCTGGTGGTGCTGCCCGCCGCCGGAGCCGCGGCGCAGGTGCCAGCCGAAGGGCTTGCCGAAACAAACGTCACGTTCGAAGGCAGGGTATCGGTGATCGTCACCGCATCGGCTGCCGACAACCCGTTGGCGATGTTGGTGGCGGTGATGACATAGGTCAGGTTCTGGCCTGCCGTCGCCGGATCGGGGCTGTCGGTCTTGCTGACGGTCACATCGGCCCGCGCCTCGATGTTATAGGTCTCGGTATCCGAATTGTTGGTCAGCAGCGGATCCGCCGTCACCGAGGAGATGACCGAAGCCGTGTTGCTGCGCCCGCCCGCATTGCCGCCCGGACGCACCCGCACGGTGATTTCGGGGCAGCTTGCCCCCGAACAAACCGGCAGGGTGGCCACGGTGCAGGTCAGACGGCGGCTGGTGCCCCCCGTCGAAACGCTCGAGCAGGAAACCCCGGTGGCCGAATTGGCCACTGCCACCGCGTCGATGAATCCGGCGCCGGTCGCGCCCGCATTGCCGTTGATCAGGTTCAGCAGGTTATCCGTCAGCGTCACGCTGCTGGCGGGCGTCGGCCCGTCATTGATGATGCTCAGCGTGAAGGTCTCGATGTCACCCGCGGGCAGGCTGGCCAGGGTGGCGGTCTTGGTCACGCGGATGTCGGCCGAAGCGGTCGGGTCGCTGCCGGTCACGGTATAGCTGGCGCCATCATTGCCCGGATTAAGGTCGGGAATCGGCGGGTTGGGGGAATCGGTCGTCACCGTGTTGGTGATGGTGCCGTCGGTCAGCGCGGTGGTGGTCATCACCACGGCGGGTGTCGTCGCCCCTGCCGCCAGCGGCGCGGCCGAGGTATAGACGCGCGAACACGAAATCGTGGCCGGGCCGACGACAGGCGTGCTGACAGACGCGGCGGGCAGACAGGTCCAGCCGTTCAGCGCATAGCCGGTGGCCTGCAATCCGGCAGGCAGGCTGTCGGTCAGGTTCAGCGTGCCGAAAAAGGCCGAATTGCCATCGTTGGTGGTGCTGATCCTGAAGTCATAGGCGTTGCCCGTAACCACCAGGGCCGGAACCGGACCGCTTTTGTTGGCGCGCAGGTCGATCGTGGGGTCGGCAATGGTGACGCCGCCATCGCTGGCGGCGTTGTTTGCCGGGTTCGGGTCGGTCGGCCCCGAGGCGGTGATCTGGGTGGTGTTGGTGGCGCTGCCCGACGAGACCACGGTGGCGGGAATCGTGATCGTCCCCAGCGAAACGCCAACCCCCGCCACTGTGCCCGAGGTGCGGGTGCAGCTTACGGTCTGGCCGGTGACGGTGCAGGTCCAGCCCGGCGCGCTGACCGGCGGGTTGATGGTATAGTTGGCCGGCAGCGTATCGGTCACGACGATGTTGCTGGGCGAATCGCCGGTATAGCTGGGGCTAAGGGTAAAGCTGACCGCATTGCCCACCAGCAGCGACCCCGAGGGGCTGCGCGATTTGGCGATGGTCAGGTCGCTGCCCGAGGTAACGGTGGTGTTGCGCGACGCATTGTTGTTGGTCGAGACCGGGTCAACCGGGGTGCCGCCACTGGTCGAGCCGATGGCCGCGATGTTCGATCCCGCCGCCGCCGAAATCTGGCCCTGGAAGTTCAGGTTCGCGGTGCCCCCCACCGCGATCGGGCCGGGAATGGTGCAGTTATAGGTCGACACGCTCAGCGAACAGCCGGCGGGCGGAACCACGTTGGACAGGCCGGTCGGGATGGGGAACTGCACGGCCACGTTCGATACCGGATCCGGCCCGTTGTTCGTGGCGGTGAAGGTGTAAGTGATCGTCGAGCCCGACGATGCCGTGGCAGGCCCGGCCATCGACAGCGCAATATCGGCGCCCGAGGTGATGGTGGTGGATTCGGTATCGGCATTGTTCGAGGTGTCGGTATCGCCCGCCGTCGGCACCGAGGCGCCCAAGCTCGCGCTGCCCGAAACCGTGGTGCGGATCTGCACGTTCGCACTGACCGAAGCGGCCAGCGCCAGCGCGGGCACGTTGCAGGCTACTGTGGCAGGCCCGGTCACGGGCGTGGGCGCACAGCCGGTAATGGTTCCGCTCGCACCCAGAAAGGTGGTGCCCGCCGCCACATTCAGCGTCAGCGTTGTCGCCGTCGACGTGTCGTTGCCATTGTTGGCCACCGAAACCACGTAAACCACGGTGCCGCCCGCCGGGGTCGGGTCATAGCCCGCGTCGGTCAGGTTCACCACCAGGTCGACATCCTGCGCCGCAGCCGACCCTGCGGCCAGCATCATCGTGACGAGAAGCGCAAGCGACTTCAGTAAAAGACCGAGAGCCCCCTGACGGCGCTGGCGCGCACGAGCCGCGACAGAGAGCAAGACATCTTTTCTGACTTTACCGAAACCACTCATCACAACCGCGCGCCCCTCTGCATTCACTGTTGATGGGCGTTGATTTTGCGTCCATCCGGCGATTTCAGGCTTGGAGTATGCCCTGTCGCGGACGCGCAAAAAGAATATGCTCGAAAGAGCTATTGTTTACGCTTTTACCCCAATCTCTCAGCTCTATAATGTAATTGGCAGCACGTTGGGCTAGGCCTGTTTCTGCCGATTCGCATGAAGTCACTCGGCGTTGCGGTTTTGATACAGTCTTCGATCCACCTCCCATGCCCGGTTGCGGGATGGCGCTGACTGGTTTGCGCGGATGGGCAGGATTGTGGATCACTGCCCCGCCGTTCTGCCTTTAAGAGTGTAAGCGCGCGAGCTGAACGCTACCCGTCCCGCTTCTAGGGCCGCAGATCATCGACATTTGTGATCTTGTCGTCTGGGATGCGGGAGAGAGTGCGCGATGCGGCGGCCTGGGACGTATTCCATCTCCTCGGTGACATCCGAGCCGATCCGGCGAAGGGGCCCGCCGCAATTCGCGCGGGCATCATCACTGGGGGTCAGTTCCACCTCCATCCACAGAACTTGGTCCGGGATCGGACGGCGCTTCGGTTTGTCATTCTCCTCGACACCAGGCAGGCGCATCCGCGCGGGGTTTCGAGATGGTTGTCGGACGCTGGGCCGCCTTCGGATTGGTTGGTGGGCAGGCGGCGGCAGTTGATGGCAACACGATTGAAGATGCCCGTCAGATTGTCCACGACTTGTTCCACACCGAAAAATTCGCAGTCAGCCGTCGAAAGCGCGATAAAATGGAGATGCCGTTCGCGCATCTGAAGCGCCGCCCGGGCTTTACACACCTTCGACTCAGAGGGCTGCGCGGTGCCAGTGACGAATTTATCCTCGCCACGACAATGCAGAACCTAAAATGCCTGTCAAAACTGGCCCCAGCGTGTGGCCCGCGCGACCCTTTCGGATTGCGCCACGAGACCGCGGAAAAATTTTCGGCTTCAGCTGATTGAAACGATGCGAAAGCATCGAGGGCAAGATGTAGTGGCTCGAGTTTTTCACCTATATAGGTCGTTTCTGTCGCGACCCCCTACCCTACCCCGCATCAAGGTCTTGGGTCGGACAAAACTTCAGTTTTGGTGCTCGGCGGTCTTCAGCACGGCGACGACCTGCGCACCGCTCATGGGGTCGCGGAATCGGGCATTGGCACATCAGGAGAGATAGCTAGTAGCTATCCGATAGCAGAAAAATATCTGTTTAGTACTTGGTAGCTATCGGGTATCTTTGGTCGGCGAGAGTTCTTTCGCGCCCTGTTTGCCCACCTTTACCTAGGAGGCTCTATGCCGATCATATCGTTTGCCAACCCAAAAGGCGGGGCCGGGAAGACGACTTCTGCCCTTCTTCTGGCCGGAGAGCTGGCCGCGCGCGGTGCGCGCGTTGCCATCATCGACGCCGATCCGGAAAAGTGGATCTCCCAGTGGGGTCGGTTGCCAGGCAAACCGGACAACGTCACAATCCAAGGCGATGTGTCCGAGGACAGCATCGTCGATCTGATCGAAACCGCCGCCGCTGACGCACAGTTCGTCATTGTCGATCTAGAAGGGACGGCGAGCTTGATGGTCGCCAACGCTATCGGAATGTCCGATCTGGTCGTGATCCCCGCACAGGGCGCTTCTATGGACGCTAAGGGGGCAGCCAAGACCATAAAGCTCATCCGTAACCAGGAGCGCATGGCGCGCCGTCCGATCCCGCACAGCGTCCTTCTGACCCGTACCAGCGCCGCCGTGGTGTCACGGGCGCTGAAGAATGTGCGCGAGCAGCTCGACCAGGCCGGAATCGACGTGTTCCAGACTGCCATCGTCGAACGTGCCGCATACCGTGACATCTTCGACTATGGCGGCCTTCTAGCCGATCTCGGGGCAGAGCAGGTCAGCAATGTCGAGAAGGCCCGCGACAATGCCCGCGAGTTCGCGGGCGAAGTGATCGCCAAGCTCAAGCAGGCGGCAGCGGCCGCCAAGGTGGCCTGACATGGCAAAAGAACGCGCTGACCTTGGCTTCGGCGACGCCCTCGACGAGTTCAACCCTGAAGAATGGACGCCGCCCAAAGCTAGCGCCTCCAACGACAAACCGGCGGCGAAGCGGCCATCGCGCGCAGCGACCAACCAGGCGGCCGCCGCCGCTGGTTTCAAGAGCCGCGAGCCAAAGCCAACTCCCGAAGACAGGGCCGGTGCGGGGACCACGCTCCGCCGTCGCCGCACCGGCCGCAACGCGCAGTTCAATCTGAAGGCCCGCCCCGAGACCATCGAAGCGTTTTGTGCCGTTGCCGACCGTCAGGGCTGGGGCCTTGGGGAGACCTTGGAGAAGGCCATTGAGCTTCTGGAACGGGAGTTTGGGCGACCGTGAGGGCCGCCTCTTGGCGTGGAGACGGGCTTGTAGTAGGTTTTCACGAAGAAATTTTCGCCTATGGCCGTCTTCTGGTAGAGAAAATAGCGACCCCACAGGTGGAGAAGTGATCTGACCCAGGTAGGGGCGGAAACCGACCACATAAGCAGCGAATACCGTATCACCGGGAATCCCGGAAGAAGCTCAATTATCGGTAGTCGGGTGGCCCCGACGATTTCCATACCTCTGCGGGTCCGAAACATTGAGCGGAGCACAGGGCAGGCGTATCTTTGTTCCAGAAAGGAGACGCGCTATGTCCGAAAGCAAAACCGAAGCGGAAGTCATCAGCTTCCCCAAAGACCCGAAGAAGAAGGTATCCTCGACCGAGAAGATTTGGGGGAAGGCCGTCTATAGCCTTGGCTATACCGGCATCCCCTCGATCCTGATCCAGGGGCAGCGGCGGCTGGGGATCACGCCGACGCAGATGAACATCATCATCCAGCTTCTCGACTACTGGCGGGAGCCGTCGCGCAAGCCGTTCCCCACCAAGAACGAGTTGGCCGAGCGGCTGGACGTAACTGCCAAGACGATCCAGAACAACATCCGTGCGCTGGAAAAGGCGGGCCTGATTACCCGCGAGCTGCGCCGCACGGCGGCGGGTGACTGGAACAGCAACATCTATCACCTGGACGGCCTCGTGCAGAAGGTGCAGGCGCTCGAACCGGACTTCAGCGAAGCCCGCCGCAAGCGCAAGGAAGCCAAGGCCAACGCCGAAACTCCGGCAGGACGCCGGGTGAAGTCTAAGTGATTGCTGGAAAAATTTTACCCCGGCCGCATGCCTAGGGCAGAGACGGAACCGGGGTGTACTCGATAATAATAGGTGGGGTAGGGAAGAATTGCAAGATTCAGATGATGCAGCATCGGCATTTGCCGACCTCGAACACGCGCTCTCGCTCGAACGCTTCGGCAGGTATCTGGCGTGGGCGAACGGCGACCGCACCCGTGCAGTCGAGCTGTACACCCTCAACACTAGGGTTTCCGAAAGCCTCTACACGCCGCTTCAGATGCTTGAAGTGACGTTGCGCAACCGCATCCACGCGGTCATGCAGGACGCCCACCACGAGACCTGGTTCCAGGATGAAGCGATCATCCTGAAGGCACGCCAGATCGAGCAGGTCGGCATGGCGATCAGCGACATCCAATTTGATCGCAAGGACGTGACGCCGGGTCGAATCGTCGCCGCGCTGACCTTCAGCTTCTGGACCACCATGTTCGGCCCTGACTATGAAACCCTGTGGCAGCAAGCCCTGCATCGGATCGCCAGACGCCCGGACGGTAAGGGCCTTCGCCGCAAGGACTTCTCCGGCCCGCTGCACCCGATCCGCACCATCCGCAACCGCATCGCCCATCACGAGCCGGTGCTGGGCTGGGACCTGCGGAAGCACTACGGCAACATCCTCAGCATGACCGAGTGGCTGTCGCCGATTGCCGCCACTTGGTGCCGGACGCACTGCCGCTTTGAAGACGTGTACCCGCAGGAGAGGATCGCCCTGCACCAGGACGACTGATTTCCATCCCGCAGCGGCTGTTTGGGCTGTCCGAATCTAAAGACCGAACTCCATACGGCCGACAAAATCCAGTAACGCTGGCTCGTCGTGCGCCGCCTCTGCTGTTCCATAGGCATGATTGAGGATGAATAGCCCGGCGACCATGAGAGCCTGGTCGCGGCCGTTGTCGTGGCGCTTATCCCCGTGAAACAGGTTATCCCGAGCGCGTTTGAGCGACTGAAACAGCTCCCAGCCGTTGCTCGGCAGAGCAACCGGCACAAACTGCACCTGACCGCCAACCAGCGCGAGCTGGCGGGGCGGATTCTCGAAATAGACTGCGGCCTCGGGCGCGGCCTTCATTGCTTCATAGAACGATGCCCCCAGAGCCTGAGCCATCTTGTACCAGCTCGCCTCGGGCCGGTTGTCCTGGCGAAGGGCACTGAATTTCAGGGCATACTCGAAGCGCGAAAATACCGCGAAGAAGTCGAATGCCTCCTGTCCGACCTTTTGCCGGTAGTAGTCTTGGAGCGTCATGCGCGTCCCCGCTTCGCGTGCCAGCTCGCGCAGAACTTCAGAAAGTGCCTCTCGGGATGGTTGGGCGTGATCTCGTTATCGGCCAGCCAGACGCGCCATTCCTGTTCTAGCACGTAGACGTCCCATCCGGGCGCGGCCGCGCGCGCGTCACCATAGATCTCGGCGCTCAGGCGACCGGACCACGGCACGAGGGCAGGGCTCGCGCTGGCGATCTTCATCGTACCGCGATTTTTGAAGATCACCATATCGTTCGCGTCGTCGAACTCGACATGGTAGTCCGGCAGGTGATCGTGCTGTGCCAGGTGGCGGATCATCTGGCGGAACCGCTTCTCGGGGCTTTGCGAGCCGGTTTTCTTGAGCAGGAGCGCGAGGCCGATCTTCCAGATATCCTGTTGCCCGCAATGCTTGCGGGCAATCTCGTAGACCCGCCGTTCGAGCGGCTTGCGGAGCCGGAAATAGTCGCGATGCAGCGTCAGGACTTCCTGTGCGCGGATGGCACTGAACACCCAGTCCGACAGCTTGACCTCGCACCATAGGAGACGCCCATCCAAGCCGTGCTTGCGGCGGATCGACGAAGCGTCGATCAAGCCGAAGCCGTCCATTTGCTCCTCGTCGCCGGTCACGATGTTGGTGCGGATGCGCGTCCCTTCGAGCCGGTCCAGCGCTTCGACCAGGGCCATGTAGTCGCGGCCGGAGGTACCCCGGTTGCTGAAGATCAGCAGGTCGCGGCTGTTAATCCGCACACGCTGTGACACCGGCTCGCCCTGCTTCAGCTTATGCATGATCTGGCTGATGCAGTAGATCAGAATGTCCTTGTCGTAGATCGTCGCCAGGCCCTTCACGCTGGGCGTGATTTCGAGCCAGTGGCCGTTGTGCACATACCGCCGCACGGCCGTCTCGGGCTTCTTGGACAGCGAGTAGAACGGATGCTCCATGTGCTGCATCACGTCCTTCAGCACCGCGTCGGACACGTCGCAGATGAACAAGTCATGTTGCGGGTGGCGGTCCGGGATCAGTTGCGCGTCGCGATTCGTGGTATCAGTGTCCATACCCTCAACTTCGTGCTTTCAGTTACCACGGTCAAGATTCGTGGTATCAGTTACCCACCCCCGGATTCGTGGTTTTAGTTACCAGAAGCAGGATTTCAGTTACCTAGATTCGTGGTATCAGTTACCAAAGGGCAGAAAACTCAGCCGATTCATGGCGTTGAATCAACGCAGTAAGTCTTTGCCATAACGACTTAACACATATCTAACACCTAAATAACACCTACTGGGCAGTCAGATCGAAAACCCCGAAGGACCTGCGAAGGACGTACGAACAGTTTGCTTGGCAGGGAACCGCAGCCAACAGCGACGAGATGAAGACCGCCGACACGACCGACACGCGAAGCCAAGAGCAACGACACAGGATCATGCAGGCTGTGAAGGGCAGGGACACAGGCCCCGAATGGATCGTGCGACGCCTTCTCCACCGTACGGGCTACCGCTACCGCCGGCACGACAGCCGACTACCGGGACGGCCGGACATTGTGTTTCCTGCCCGCCAGAAGGCAAATACGGGGGCATCTGCTATAGGACGCTGTTGCGCAGGCCGGGCCAGCGGCAGCGCGGCCTGACCCCTTGAGTTCGATCCCCTTTTGTTCTCTATTGCAGCAACGGCCGAGATTCCGGGGTAGCCACTCCTATAGTATACTTGGCTGTAACTTCGACAAAATATGGTAGACAATGGTCCGTCTCAGCCACCACATCCGCCGCCAGCAGGCCACCAACATCAAACCGGCCATCCGCCTCGCCGAAAAGCGAGAGACGCCCCTTAATCACTTCGTAACGATCAACTTCACGCATCTCGAATGCGACGAAGCCACAGTCAGCGACGTGTTTGCCGCGATCCGGGAGCGGTTCGGGCGGTGGCTCCGTGGAGGATCGGCAAAAGAGAAGCGGCGAGCGGCGGCTTTTGTCTGGGTCATCGAGAACGGAGGCGGGCATCTGGCAGCGCATTGGCTCGTCCATGTTCCGGACAGCCGACGCGCTGACTTCGAGGCACGGTTGCTGGGCTGGGTCAGCAAGGAAACCGGCGTGGCGGATATCGAAGGAACCGCCTTGGACGTTAAATTCGCGCGAACGCCGCTGGGCGCGGGCAAGTACATGATGAAGGGCATCGACCCTGCCTTCGCAGCCTTCTACGGCATAACGCATGTGCCTCAAGGCCAAGTGCATGGAAAGCGGTGTGGCTTCAGCCAGTCTCTCGGCCCCTCATCGTGTCGACGCGAGCGTACCTACTACACGCAGATGCGGGCCGATAGGCGCGCTGTGCCTATGAACGGGGTGGGTTTAGCGCCCGCCGCAGCGTAGCCACATCGACCCCGAGCAGCGCGGCGACATCTGCACGCGACTGGCCCGCATCGATCATTCCAGCCGCCTGGTCGAGCTGGTAGGGCGTCAGCTTGCGCGGGCGGCCCACACGCGCGCCCCGGCGCTTCGCGGCCGCCATGCCCGCGCGCGTCCTCTCGCGGATCAACTCGCGCTCGAACTCGGCAAGCGTCGCCATGATCCCGAAGATCATTCGTCCTTCCGGGCGGGTCGTGTCCACTTGCGCCCCTTGGCCGGTCAGCACCTTCAGCCCGATCCCGCGCTCCTTCAGGTTTTCCACCAGGCCGACGAGATCGAGCAGGGAGCGGCCGAGGCGGTCGAGCTTCCACACCACTAGGACATCGCCCGGCGCGCATTGCGCCAGGGCGACGCTCAGACCCTTGCGGCCGACACCCGCCCCGGACGCCCTGTCCTCGTGCACGACTCCGCAGCCCTCTGCTTCGAGGGCCTGTCGCTGAAGGTCGAGATTTTGTTCGTCGGTCGAGACGCGCGCGTAGCCGATTTTCATGGGATAATTTTGCACGACCCTTTTGCGCGGTTCCAGCGCAAAATGAATCAAGGGCTTACGAGGGGGCCGCCAGAGCGCGCAAAAGGGTTCGATTTTGCGCGCTTTCCTGCCTCACTCCGCATAGAACACGCAGGCCTGTTTCCCGCTCTCCGGCCCGCGCAACCACTCGCCTCCAAGGACAGCACAGGCGGTATCGTTGGCTGCCATGAACCGGGGCAGGGCGATGCTGAGACCGAGCACCAGGGCCAACCCGAAGATAGCTATGAATGGGGCGCGCTTCTTCCAGCGTCCCGCTTTTTCAAGATCGTCGCGCAGGTGGTGAAGCACGGCCTCTTCCTGTCGAACCAGCTCTTCCAGGCTGCGGCGGGTTTCCTGCCGATCGGTGGCGAGGCCGGATTGCAGGGCTTTCAGCCGATCGAGGCTTGCATCCAGCGCCTTATCGAGTTCCTGACCAATGTGCCGCCCGTAGCGCTGCGGATCGGCGAAGGTCTTGGCCGCCTGTGCCGCATCCCGGCTTTCGACGGCAACCTTCTGGACATCAGCAAGGATTTGGTCATGCCGGTCCAGTTTCCCTGCCATGTTGGCGACGACCGTGCCCAGGAGGTCGAGAGTTTCGCGAAGTGCTGCATCGGAAAGGGCAGGGCGGGCAGAACCGGGGTCAGGCATCAGGACATCCGTGATCGGAGGAAAGGGACAGGTGTTCAGAGATCGGCGTTGCGCGATCAGGGTTCAGACTTGGGAATTGCGGGTTGCGCATCCGGCGGTGGGTAAAGCCCGTCGAATTCCCTGTCCGCGAAGTAGCGCAGCTTGCGGGCGATGATCACGGGCTTGCCCTGGACGCGCAGCAGCTGGACCGAGGGGACAATCTGCATGATTTCATCCGGGGTCATCAGGTCGCGCGCCGTGACGTTGTAGGAGGTCGAGGGCGCATCGCCCGGCTTGTGGCTTTCGGTCTGATAGCCGGTCGTTTCCCGTCCGATCATCTGGCTCAGCCATTTGGCCGTCTCGAAGTCGTTCACCCCGAAGGTTTGCAGCACGCCCGCATTGGCCACGAATGTATTGGCCCGCGCGCCGTAGAGGTCCTTCAGCTGGCTCATGTCCTGCAGGATCGGCCAGAGTTGCAGCCCATAGCCCGCCATCAGCCCCATGGCGCGTTCTAGGGGTCGAATACCGGGGAGTGCAGGATCGTACGCTAAGGCCGTTTGATCATGATTTTGGCCACCTGTATTCGCCGGTGAGGAGGATATGTGCCCATCCGAGAGGCGAGGTGTGCGCCAGAAGATCGGCCGGGCTGTCCAATTCTTCGCTTTTTCGGTGGTTGACCGCTTGGCCGAGATGCTTGGTGTTCCAGTAGATGATGATGGCGGCGAGCAGATTGAGGCCTGCCATTCTGAAGTGCTGGCCTTCGGTGGTGCGGTCGCGGATTTCACCCTGGCGACCGATGCGAAGGGCGTTTTTCAGGGCATGATGGGCCTCACCCTTGTTCAGGCCGATCTGGGCACGGCGCTGCATGTCGGCATCGAGCACCCATTCGATGATGAACAGCGTCCGTTCCACCCGCCCGATTTCCTTGAGGGCTTCGGCCAGCGCATGCTGGCGGGGGTAGGCTGCAAACTTGCGCAGCAGTTGGCTGGGCGGCATCACACCCGCGACCATGGTGGCGGCGCTGCGCAAGATGTCTGGCCAGTTGGCGGTGATGATGCCTTCTCTGATTTTGCCGCCGATCAGGCCCTTCAATTCCTTTGGGATGCTGGCCGGGTCGAAGACAAAAAGCCGCTTGGAGGGCAGATCGCGGATGCGGGGAATGAACTGGAAGCCCAAGAGAGCGGTGACTGCAAAGACGTGGTCAGTAAAGCCGCCGGTGTCAGCATACTGCTCTTTGATATTGCGACCGGTGTCGTTCATCAGCAGACCATCAAGGATGTAAGGGGCTTCGCTGACCGTCGCTGGAATGGTCTGGGTGGCGAAGGGCCCGAACTGATCAGAGACGTGGGTATAGGCTTTGAGCCCCGGCTCATTGCCATATTTGGCATTGATCAGGTTCATCGCCTCACCTTGGCGGGTGGTCGGGAAATACTGCCCGTCGCTGGAAGCGGTGACGCCCGCCCCCCAGAACCGGGCCATATGCAGGGCAGATTGCGCCTCGATCACCATGGCCAGCGCGCGGTTGAGCGCATCGCTTTCGACATGCCAGCGGGACAGGCGCGATAGCTGGAAATAGTCATGTGTATCCGTGGCTTCGGCCATTTTACTCAGACCAAGATTTAGCCCTTCGGCCAACAGGACATTCAGCAGGCCGATCTTGTCAGTGCAGGGTGCCCCGGTGCGGATATGGGTGAAGGCTTCGGTAAAACCCGTCGCATCATCTACCTCCAACAAGAGATCGGTGATCCGGATATCTGGCAATCGCTTGTACAGGTCTAGGACGAGGTCTTCAGCTTCGGCGGGGACGGCGGCGCTCAACCGCTCGATTTTCAGGGAACCATCTTCGATGCTGCCGCCCGGAATGGCGCCTGCTTTGGCGGCAGCGGCCAAGCGTTCCAATGCCTGAGCCATGCGAGTCTTGCGGTCTGCAAGCCAATCTGCCGGATCGAAAGGCACGACCAACCGAGGTGTTGTTTGAACAGCGGCAATCGGCACGAGGGCATTCTTCAGATCAGCATAACGCCGGGAATGGGTCAGCCAAATATCGCCGGAACGAAAGGCCTCGCGCAAATGGAACAGGACCGCAACTTCCCAAAGCCGATGATCGCCGGGATCCTGGGCCTGAAGATGCCTGTGCCATTTTGAGCCTCGGCGTAGAAATATTGTCGGCCTATCCAATGCTTGCGAGCCTGCAACAACAAGCTGCGCGGCGACGATCAGCTGCGCGGCCACAGGTGCCGCCTGAATATCGAGCGCCCGCAACATGCGCGGGGCGTAGCGCCTGAACCGATGGTAGCCCTGGCCGACATAAGCCAAAGCATCCGCCGCCATTGTGTCCGTCAACTGCATGGCAGTAGCGACAAGGCCTTCGAGATCGTTCCATCCGCACGCCGTGGCAATCGCCGCTTCAAGGGGAGCGCCGTCGCCGCGCGCTTCAAGGAGAGCCGCACCCAAACCCGAGAAGGCGCATAATGTGTCATGCAGTGCGCCTTTGGCATCGGTGATGCGAACATCGCACAGCATCTTCGCCTCGCGCCAAGTCTTGCCCACAATACGGTCATGGGTTTCCACCACGGTGTCGGAAATGGCGGCTTGCCACTCCAGGGCGCAGACAGCAAGAATAGCCAGCCGCCGCTCATCGGAAATGTCGCGCAGATCGTCCGTGAAGTAGCGCTCCCCTTGTCGGCGAAGACGGGTGACCCGATGCGGTGGGATACCATCAAGGGCGGCAGTTGATAACCCAAGCCCCTGTAGAAATTCCAGCCGATCCAGCACGCGGTTCATATCGGCCGAGTTCTTGCCCGCCTCGAAGTGGCGCAACCAAATGAACCGGCTGATGCCGCCATCCACTGTCTCGGACAGCAGAGCATCGAGTTTGGTCCTCATCTTGGCATCGAGGCGCTCGACGATGCGTGCCTCGATCCGGCGTTCGGCGGCAACAAGCGCATCAGCACAAAGCCGTTCAATAACCGACACCCCCGGCAGGATGGTCAGGGTGCGTCGGCACTCCCCAACGAACCGGCGTGCCAGATCCTCGTTGGAACGCGCGGCTTCTGACTCGGCTTCAAGCCAAACCTTGAGGTCACGGGCACCCCGTCCGGTGAACATCTTGTAACCGTAAATGGCCCGAAGTTCGATGAGATGATCGCGACGGGTCTCTTCCCGGACGGCGTAGCCTTCCAGATCAGCGGCTTGCATGCCAAGTTGGGCTGCAATGAACTTTATCACCGCCGCCGGGATGACGTCTTCGGCGGTCAGCAGGCGGCCGGGGTAGCGAAAGACGCAAAGCTGCAAGGCAAACCCAAGCCTGTTCTGTGATCGCCGTCGCGCGCGGATGTGTTCGATGTCGTCGTCGGCCAGCGTGTAGTGCCGAAGCAGTGCGGCTTCATTGCTTGGCAGATTGAAGAGAGCGGCTCGTTGGCGCTCCGTCAGAATGGTGCGATGCGCCATGTTTCTTTTGCTTTCACAGAGGCCATTATCTATATTTGTTTGTGATATGGGATAAGGAACAACTTCAATGGCAGAATGCACAGGCAAGGTGCCAGCATCGCAAACGAACGTTTGTGAAACATGCTGATCGGCTATGCCCGCGTCTCCAAAGCCGATGGCAGCCAGTCGCTTGATCTTCAAATCGATGCCCTGAATGCCGCCGACGTACCCGAGGGCCAAATTTATTCCGATCAAGCTTCGGGCAAAAAGGATGACCGCCTCGGGCTGGAGGCCTGCCTCAAGGCGTTGCGGACGAGCGATGTGCTGGTGGTTTGGAAACTCGACCGGCTCGGGCGCAGCCTGCATCACTTGGTCAGGACCGTGAGCATGCTGTCCGAGCGTGGCATCGGCCTGAAGGTGCTGACAGGTCAGGGCGCACAGATCGACACAACCACCGCAGCGGGCAGGCTGTCGTTCGGTATCTTCGCGGCCCTTGCCGAGTTTGAAAGCGAGCTGATCCGCGAACGCACCATGGCCGGCCTGCAAGCTGCCCGTGCGCGGGGCAGAAAGGGCGGCCGAAAGTTCGCCCTGACCAAAGCTCAGGTTCGCGTGGCGCAAGCCGCGATGGCCAACCGTGATACCAGCGTCGCTGAGTTGTGCAAGGAACTCGGGATACGCCCGGTCACCCTCTATCGATACGTCGACCCTAAAGGAAATCTCCGCAACTACGGCAAACAGGTTCTAGGTGCTTAACGTACGATCCTGCACTCTCCGGCATTCGACCCCTTCTACCGCTTCCAGACGGCCCAGGGCGGCAAACTCATCGAGGAGGAACAGGGCGGGCTGTTTCAGGCGCGCAGAGCCTGTCTGAGCGGCTTCCGCGTCTCTGGCGATGTCCTGAAGCGCCTGCGCCACCAGAAGGCGCAGCCAGCGGCTGTAAGCATCGAGGCGGTTCGGCGGCAGGACGAGGAAGATCGAGGTCAACTCATGCCGAAGGGCAGAGAACTGGAAATTGGAACGGGCCGTGGCAGCGACGATGCGGGGACTGTCGAGGAAATGAGTGTGGCGCTGCGCCGATGACATGACCGAGGCTGCTTCGCGGTCGGATTTGCCCAGGAAGCGGTTGGCAGCGCGGGCGATCAATCCACCGGCGGCGGCGCTGTCCTGCATCAGCTCCAGGAGAGCGCGGAACTTCTCAGGCGGCAGGGTCAGATATTCCCGCACCGTGGCGAGGGTTTTGCGGTTGGCGTCTTCATGGGCGACAGCGAGCATGATCAGTCCGGCCAGCAGCGCCTTGGCCTCTTCGTTCCAATGCGCCTCGCTGACTTGACCCGGCGGGTCCATCACCAGGCCTTCGGCCAGAGAGGCGGCATCTTCGCCCAGGTCGAGGCTCTTGGCATCCAGCCGCCCGAGGGGATTATAGGCCGAGGCGGGCAGGCCGGTGGCGCCGAATGGGTCGAGGATGTGAACCCTTCCGAAGCGCTTGCGCGCTTCGCCCGCGATCCTGGCGTTCTCGCCCTTGGGGTCGATCACCAGCACCGAGCGTTCGGCCAGCAGGAGGTTCGGGATCACGGTGCCGACACCTTTGCCCGCGCGGGTCGGGGCAAGGGTCAGGAGATGCGCCGGGCCGTCATAGCGCAGGAGCTTTCCGCTATCGAGGTCGCGCCCGATCAGAAGGCCATCGCCGCCTTCAAAGGCCGCGCGTTCCTTCCGGCTGGCGAAACGCGCCGAGCCGTGGCTGTCGCCAGAGGATCTTCGGAACATCGACGAGAACCCGGTCTTCATGTCGAAGATGCGGAAGGTCACCAGCCAGACCGTGCCATAGACGGTGATCGACAGGAGCCATTCCCCGATTGTGGCCGCCCCGGCAAAGGGCCGCAGGCCCCAGTAGTATTGGCGGATGATGCCGGTGATCATCATGGCCGCGAAAGACGACAGCAGGAACACCAGCCCGAGGACGCCCAGGACGATGGGGGTCGCGACAAGCAGGGTCGCATAGGCCGAGAGGCGCTGGATCAGACGGAACAGTTTGGGCATGGATCAGGCCTTGCCGCCTTCGGCAGCGGACGGGGCAGGGGGAGGCCATTCTGCGGGACTGGCGGGCTGCTTCGCATCCCAGCCTTCGAAGGCCTTGCGGTCCTGATCACGGGGGAGGTTGCGCACCAGGCGCTCGATCATGGCGGCGGCGATGGAATCCCGTTCCGCCAGATCGACCAGTGCGCCGCCCAGGATGATCTTGCGCCTGGTGTCCAGCTTGCGCGCCTTCGTCGCTTCACGGTTCTTCAGGGCGAGGAGCCGGGCCTTGGCCTGGGCATAGCGCTTCTCGGCGCGTTCCAATTCTGTCTCAGCCATTCGTACCTTCACACACGCCGAAAATTCAAAACATCTTTGGGCTGAATGTCGGATTGACGGGGCAAGGTCAAGCGGTTACCCGTAGGCCTGTAAAGGTCAAGGGCGCACTTATGCAAACTCTCCATCGCCTGCGGCGCTTCCGAGATTTGCGTGCGGTCTCTCCGGGGGCATGGCCCCCCGCCGACGGCGTCCCCGTCCGATGCGCGGCATCGGAATGGAAGGGCGCACTGCCCCTTCCAAACCTTCCCAAGCCAATCTTCGCGGTTGGATCGCGCCCCGCTGTCCCTGCCGCCCTCGCAGGAACTGGCCCCGAGAGCGGGGCGGTTCCGCGCGGCCGTCAGCACCAGCGGGCGATCCGGTTCCGCCTGTCCCGAGAGCGGGCCAGGCTGCCGGATCGGGTTTGCCGCCCGGTGCTTGTTCGGCAAATCCTAGCCCATCCTGCGGATGGTCGTGCGCATAGCTGGCAGCATGACCGCCCGCCTGTCGGCGTGGCTGCATGTCTGCCCGTTTGCGCGTTGGCATGCTGGCCCGGATGGCAGGCTGACCGCTTGGCCGTTTGCCTGCCTGCCTGTTTGCATGTCTGGCAGTCCGCCTGCCCTTGCCCGTCGCCGGATCGGTAGGGCGCGGCCATGGCCAGCTATCACCTCTCCGTCAAGACGATCAAACGCAGCGCCGGGCGATCCGCCACGGCGGCAGCGGCCTATCGGTCAGCATCGGTCATCGCGTGCGACCGGGAGGGCCGCATGCACGATTACACCGCCAAGCGCGGGGTCGAGGCCTGCTTCATTCTCACCCCAGCCGATGCTCCCGATTGGGCGCAGGACCGGGCCGCGCTCTGGAATGCCGCCGAGGCGCGGGAGACCCGATCCAATTCGGTGACCGCCCGCGAATGGGAACTGGCCTTGCCGTCCGAGCTGTCGGACGCCGCGCGGATCGACATCGCGCGGGCTTTTGCGCAGCAGCTGGTCGAGCGCTACGGTGTGGCGGCGGATGTGGCGATCCATGCGCCGCACCGGGAGGGCGATCAGCGCAATCATCACGCCCATATCCTGACCACCACCCGCGTCCTGTCGGCCGAGGGGCTGACCAACAAGACGCGCATCCTCGACGCAGCCAGCACCGGCGGGCCGGAGATCGAGGTCCTGCGCGGCTACTGGGCCGAGCTACAGAACCATGCCCTTGAACTGGCAGGGCGGGAGGAGCGCGTTGATCATCGTTCCCTGGAGGCGCAGCGCGAAGAGGCGCTGTCCCTGGGGGACACGTTGAAGGCCGAGGAGCTGGACCGCGAGCCGGAGCTGAAGCTTGGCCCCGCTGCCAACGCCATCGAGCGCCGCGCACAGCTGGTCGCCGAGGCCGAGGGCTACGAGTATGAACCTCTGACCCAGCGGGGCGCACGGGTGCACGCCGTGCGCCAGGCCAAGGCGATGTTTGCGGAAATGCGCGAGCGGTTGGAGCTGGCGCGCGAGGCTTATGCCGAAGCCCGTGAAGAGGGGCAGGGTCCTGTCAGCGCGGGGCTGGCGGCCCTACGCGCCGCCGCAGGGCGGCAGGCAAAGGAGCTGGACCAGGACGAGATCAAGGAGCGCCTGGCGCGGATTGCCGCGCGTGATCTGGGCGAGGAGCATGATCACGCGCCGGGGCAGGGGGGCAGGGATATACGCACCAGGCTTGCCGATGTATTGGGCAAAGCAAGGGTCGAAGACCAGGAGCGGGAAAAGGCCCGCCAGAAGGAACGCGAGCAGGAGCTGGAAGAAGAGCGCAAGCGGCGGCACGAACTCGACAGGGATCTTGGGTGGGAGCTTTAGGGCCGCCGCGCAAAGCAAAGGTGCTGAACACAACGTGTATCTCCCCTATACCCAGTACAGAATGGGGTCGCGGTCTGTTCAGAAAGGTGCTTTGATGTTTCCAAGGATTGATCTGCGTGGAGCAAGCTTGGCGGCCTTCACGATTAGAGAGACATGGGGCGGAGCATGTATGACCATACGGAAGCAGTAAATTAATGACCGTACTAGACTTGAAGTATGCGGCCGCGTCGTCAGCGTCGCCCGTTCGGGTGGAACAGTTGCCAACAAATACAACTACCAAAGGGCATCCAGTTCACCGATGGTTTAATTTCATTGCAGGGTTCTCACCTGAACTTGTGCAAGCATCTGTCGCAGCAACTGGCTCTGTTGCACAAATCGCGTGAGGGATTCATCTCGTGAATCCAGCGTGATAGCTGGGGTGCATGAGCAGACCGACACCCCCGACCTACAAGACCAGGAACTGGCCCGCCTATAACGAAGCGCTGAAGCGCCGTGGTTCGCTGACGATCTGGTTCGACCCCGCGATGACCTGGGAGGCCGCACCGACCGGCAAGCGCGGGCGACAGCCGAACTATAGTGACGCGGCCGTCCAGACCTGCCTGACGATGAAGGTGCTCTTCGGGATGGCATTGCGGCAGACGACCGGGTTCGTCGAGAGCCTGCTGCGCCTGACCGGGCTGTTCCCGACTTCAGCACGCTGTCGCGTCGGCAGAGGAACCTGAACGTGAACATCCCCTACCGCGGTTCGGACGGCCCGTTGCACCTGCTGGTCGACAGCACGGGCATCAAGGTCGAGGGCGAAGGTGAGTGGAACGCCCGCAAGCATGGCGGCGCCAAACGCAGGGTCTGGCGCAAGATTCACATCGGGATCGACGAGAAATCCCTGGAGATCCGGGCGGCCGAGTTCACGACCAGCGACATCGGTGATGCGCCCATGCTGCCTGAGCTGCTCGACGAGATCCCGCCCGAACAGCAGATCGCCAGCGTCACCGCCGACGGCGCCTTCGACACCCGCAAGTGCCACGACGCCATCGCCGCTCGGGGTGCCGTGGCGATCATCCCGCCCCGCAAGAACGCCAAACCGTGGAAACCCGACACCGCAGGGGCTGTCGCACGCAACGAGATCCTGCGCACCTCGAAGCGCGTCGGGCGGACCATATGGCGACGATGGAGCGGCTATCATCGCCGAAGCCGTGCAGAGACCAAAATGCACTGCGTGAAGCTGCTGGGGCAGCGTCTGTCCGCTCGGGAATTCGACCGTCAGGTCGCGGAATTCCAGGTGCGCGTTGCCGTCCTGAACGGCTTCACCGCGCTCGGAACACCCGTCACAGAGGTCGCAGGATAGGTCTGTCCGGGGAAAGGGAAACTCCGGCCCTCAGCCGATTTGTGCAACAGAGCCCCTGATGCCTGTCCGGTCGACCAGTCGCTGGCACCGATGATCCAGCCGGTAATGGTCATCGGCCAGAACACGAACCAGTGCCAGAGGGCTTCGCCCATCGGCACGTCCGACAGGATGATGATCACGATCAGCCAGTCGAACCAGGCAAAGGCCGTGGCGATCACCATCCAGACGAAGAACCATCCGGCGAGGATCGGGGTGACGACGACAAAGAGGGACAGCCGCGACAGCAGCTCCAGGGCGGAGAATAGATACTGCAAGGAAATCAGGTCCAGATAAGAGGCAGGTTGCGCACCAGGCGCTCGATCATGGCGGCGGCGGAATCCCGTTCCGCCAGATCGACCAGCGCGCCGCCGAGGATGAGGTGCAGCGCGAAGAGGCGCTTTCGCTTGGCGATGTGCTGAAGGCGGAGGAGCTGGACCGCGAACCGGAGCTGAAGCTTGGCCCCGCCGCCAATGCCATCGAGCGGCGCGTGCGGGTCCACGCCGTTCGCCAGGCCAAGGCCGTGTTCGCCAAGATGCGCGAGCGGCTGGATCTGGCGGACGAGGCTTATGCCGAGGCCCGGGAAGAGGGGCATGGCTATGTCAGCGCCGGACTGGCGGCCTCGCGCGCAGCCGCAGGGCGGCAGGCTAAAGATCTGGACCAGGACGAGATCATGCAGCGCCTGGCGCGCATTGCCGGGCAGGAGCGGGACGACGGGCGCAAGCGGCAGCGCGAAATCGACAGGGATCTGGGGTGGGAGTTGTGAGAAAAGTGGGTGCGCCTCTTCAGGACATTTTCGAGGGACGGGTTGGCGCGCGCAGTCCACGAAGATTCCTATGACACTCCAAGAAAAACCGTCACTCTCGAGGCCCACGACATCCTTGGCCGTTACTGTCGATTTTCACCCGGAACCGCCTCCACTCTTTGATCAATTCCGTCGGCTCAGGCCCCGGTCTGGACGTCACAAGGGGTCCGTTTTGTGCGCTGCTTGACTGGAGCGACCCCGTTACCGAAGTTCAGAGCCTGGATCGGGCTTCAGAACTTGCCGATCAGGTTGACGAACAGGCCCTCGCGGTTCTTTTCCAGGCTGCGCAGGTCATCCGACACCCCGCCCCAGGAATAGCCCGCGCCCAGGCGCAGGTTGTCGCCCATGTCGCGGTAAATCCCCATCAGGGCGCCCAGTTCGGTCGTGTCCGACTTGGGATAGGCCATGGCGCGGCCTTCCACCATGATGTCCCAGTTGTGAACAACATGATAATCCAGCCGCAAGATGCCCAGATGCGCGGTGGACTTGATGAACACATCCGAATCGCGTGGTGCTTCGGCGCGCAGGCGCAGGCCGTATTTCACCCCCAGCGTGAACTGCTGGTTCAGGTCATAGTTCATCGCCATGTTCAGGATATGGCTGCGCTGGCGCGGCCCGTCGGTGTCGCCGTCAAGGTTGACCTGATCGGCTCCCGGCAGGTCGTAAAGATAGGTATAGCTGATCAGCGCATTCAGCCGGTCATTGTCCACCGGGCGATAGGCATAGCCAAGCTGCGCCTCGACATAGCGGCCATCGCGCAGGTTGTCGGTGTCAGCATCCGACAGCACGGCATCAAGATTGCCGATCAGCCGCCAGTCGTCGCTGGTCTTGCGCTCGAAGTTGCCGGTCAACAGCAGGGTCTGGCGGTCCTGCACCCGTGCCAGATTGTCGCTGTCTTCAAACCGCAGCTCGGCCCGCAGGGCTGCCGAATAGCCTTCACCTGCCGAATAGCGCGTGCCAAGCGACAGGCCGCGCCGGTCCACCGTGGTGCCATCGCTTTCGGTGTTCTTGCCGTAGACCAAGCCCATATCATAGCGCCAGGTTTCCGATGGCGTGTAGGTCACGCCATAGGTGGTGGCCAGAGCCGGCTCTGATCCGAAGGCGCTGTAGCTGTGTTCGGTGGTATAGGACCACGCATCATTGACGCGCGACTGCGCGCCCAAGATCACAGTGCCGTTGTCGCTGCCCAAGACCGTGCTGCTGTCACGAAGGCGCATAGGGTCCAGCCGGTAGCCAAAGCTGTAGGTGGTATCGGCGTTCTTGGCCCAGGTCAGTTCGGCCTTGCCCGCAGCCCCCAGCGACCCGCCCGACACCTCGCCGGTGAAGGTCAGCGCATCGGTCAGCCGGGTTTTCGCCCCGAATCCCAGCCGGTCATTGCGGCCCAGGCCGCCATCATGGCGCAGCGTGCCTTGCGCAAAGCCCCAGACCGAAAGATCGTCGTCGCGCGCCCAGGTCAGCCGGGTGCCCACCACGCTGCGGGTGCCGTTGTCTTCTTCCAGCGTGCTGGCGGGGGTCGTGCGGTCGGTATGGGCCAGCTCGACCTCAAGCCGGGTCTGCCCGGTCAGGTCATAGGCCAGCCCGACGCGCCCATCCATCCGCGTGCGCGAGGTGGCGTCGTGAAAGCGGTCAGCCCCGAAGGTCAGCGCCAGCTTGGGCGCCACGGCCACCTCGCCGTCGATGCCCCAGGTGGTCTGCGCTTCGGTAATGTCCAGATCGGGCGAAGAAAAGCCCGCCTCGCGGTCATCGTAATAGGCGGCGACAAAACCCTTGCCGCCGAAATCGGCCAGATCGGCCCGCGCCTTCAGCCGATAGCCCATGGCAGGCGCCCCCGAGACCCCGGCGCTGGGATTGGCCGGGTCGATCTCCAGCCCGCCGTTCAGCGAGAACGAGGTGCCGAACCCCGGCCCCTCGCTGCGCGCCGCCTCGAACGACAGGAAGGTGCCGTCGCTGTGACGCAGCAACAGGTCGGCCCCCGCCAGCGTGCTGTCGGCGATGCCCGTCGTCTCGCGCACGCCGGAAACTCCCAGGCGCAGTGCGTCGGTGGCCCAGACCTCGGCCCGCCCGCCAGTGGAAATGCCGTCAACCTTGCCGGTGGTCGGCACATATTCGTATTGCACCACCAGATTGACATCGTAATCGCCCAAGGGTCGGTCACTGACCAGCCCGCTGCCCCCCGCCGAAGGTGACAGCGGCGCGGTCAGGATCACCACGCCCTGCACATGGTCGATGCGATAGTCGCGCCCCTCGATCAGGCGCTGAGAGCTGATCACCTCGCCCGAGACCGGATCGCGGATTTCCACGATCAGGGTTTCGGTGCCTTCCTCGATGTCGCGGCGCGACAGAAAATACGAACTGCCGCCGGTGCCGCGGAACACGTCACGCTGCACCAGGCTGTCGGGCTGCGCGGCATAGCCGGTCACGCGGGCACGGGTTTCGCCATTGGGCAGCACGTCACCGCCCTGCCACTGCCCCATCATGCCGTAAAGTGCGCGGTCCGACCGCACCACATGGTCAAGGTCTTCGACCGGCTTGAAATCGCCCCACATCAGAAAGCTGCCGTCGCGCTCGACCTTGGCGTAGAATTTGCCAGAGGTCGGGGCCAGCTCTTCCACCAGGGAATCGTCACCCGTCGTCACCCAGACTTCATCGGGTTCGATGTTGCGCAGCACCTGGTCGGGGAATTTGCGGCCAAAGTCGCTGAACAGATCCTTCAGATCATCCTCGCGCGTGTCGACCGAGGCGGTAAACCGCGTGCCGTTGTTCAGCACCCCGTCGACAAACCCCGAAACGCGGCCGCGCTTGAAGGTTTCGTCGGCCACCCGGTCACGGCCCAGCGTCAGGTCGATGATGCCGGTGGCAAAGACCTCTTTCTTCGGAATCGTCACATCGCGGGTTTCGCTGCGCGCACCGACGCCGATCTGCACACCATGGTCGCCCGGCGGCAGGATGCGCTGCACCACAAAGCCGCGGCGCGGGTCCAGCGGCACCGCTTCGCCCATCACGGTGATGCGGGTGCCCGCCGGCACATCCAGCCCCGAAACGGTTACGGCGCCGCCGCGCACCGGAATGCGGCGGCGGGCGGTGCGGTCTTCGGCCTCGCCAGCCGCGGTGATCGGGCCGTCCAGGTCGGGGGCGTCCATGCGGGTGGCGGTGCGGCGCAAGGGCAGCGGCGCGGTTTCGTCGAACCGCCCGGCGCTGTCATAAACGCGCAGCACATAGGTCATGTCAGCATCGCCGGTTTCCGGCATATGCCATTCGGTCACACCGTTGGGCTGTACCGGCACGCGGGTGAGGACGCCATCGCCATCCTCGATCAGCACCTCGGCCCGCGCAATCCAGGCCGGATAGTTGGAATAGGTGCGGAAGGCGACCGGATCGCCCGCCACATAGCTGCGCCGCATGTCAAGGGTCGAGACATTCAGCGCCGGGCGCGCGCCCAGGCCGTCATAGGTCATCTGGATGCCCAGATCCTCGAAGGTGCGGTCCACCGCGCGGGTGTCGCCCACCGCCACCCCATCGCCCGCAAGGGTGCGGCGCGGCCCGTCGGGCGCCACCGGATCGACCGAGATCGAAAAGCCCAGATCGCCCACGGGGCTTGTGCCATCCTGTTCCAGGTTGGCGCCGGCTTCCCGCATCACCACCTGTCCCGCGTTGGCCTGATAGCAGCCCCGCGGCAAGACGCCGTTGACCAGCGCGCAGCCCTGCACGCGGTCTTCGGCCCCGGCGGCACCGGCAAGGGTCAGGGCCAGTGCGGTGCTGCACGCCAGTCGGCCAAGGCCGCATCCGGTGATCTTCATCCTGCGTTCCATCGCCACACCCTCACTCATTCACTGTCTTGCTACGCTGGATCACGGTTTCCACGTTAAGCTGATACCGGCCATTGGCGGGCCACAGCCTGCGCAGAAGTTTCTCGATCTCGCGCATCCTCTGGCGGGCCAGCTTTTCGCTTTCGCCGTTGGCAAGCTGATAGCTGATGCGCAGCATGGTTGGCGTGTCGGCGACCTTGGCCACCATAGACTTCAGGCCGTCGACCAGCTCTTGCCGTGGCTGTCGCGCCGCCTCGCCGGTGCCGAAGGCCCGGTCAGACAGATCGACCCGCACCACCCGGCTGATTGTGGCCCCAAAGTTCATCTTGGTCAGCATCCCCGGTGTCACCCGCACCACGCGCGGGTTTTCGGTGGTCAACCGATAGCCCGAGGGCAAAGTGCGCGTATCAAGCTTGAGCATGAAGTTCGACCCGATGTCCGCCGGCAGCGCCGCGCAGGGCAGGCTGAAGCGGCCATGCGGATCGGTGGTGACTGCCACGCCGTTTGGCGCCACCAGCCGCACGCCCGGCAGGCCCTTTTCACGCTTGGGCTGTTCCGGCTCGTTCCACTTGTCGCCGTGATAGGTCTGGTCGGTCACGGCGGAATGGTCCTCTTTCGGTTCGCCGTTGTAATAGCCGTCCTGGTTCAGGTCATCGAACACCCGACCGATGATGGTCGAGCAGGCAAAGACCGGATCGGCCGCGATGCGCACCGTGGCCACGGCATCCGGCGTCACCGCCAGCCCCGTGCCCGGAGAGATTGCGCGCGCCACGTTGTCATGGTCGCCCGGCTTGACGCTGGCGCTGATCAGCACATCCAGCACGATGGTCGCGGTGCCGGTGGGGGGCAGGCTTACGTCTTGCCACAGCAGGCGGCGACCGCTGTCGACTGGTTCCGTCGCCACACCGTTCACCGTGGCGGTGCCGGGCTGATAGATGAAGCCCGAAGGCAGCACATCCACCACATCCGTCACCGTGGTCTGGTTGGTCGAGCTGTTGCCGACCGTGATCGTATAGGTCACGACCTCGCCCGGATTGGCCTGACCGCGGTCGACCGTCTTGGTGATGGTCAGCCCGCCCAGTCCGAAGGTGGGCGAAACCACCGCGTCGTCATCCGACACCACCTGCCCCACGCTCGAGGCGCCGGTGGCCGTGCCCGACAGCGACACCGTCCCCACCGCCGCATCGGCTGCGGTGATGGTATAGGCATTTCCGGTGCAGGTCAGCGTCTGGCTTGCGCCGATGGCAAGGCTGATCGGCGTGCAGGTCAGCCCCGGCATCGGCAGGCTCAAGGTGGTATAGTCCATGTTGACGCCGAACAGATCCACATCGCCGGTGTTCGTCACCGTGAAGGTATAGATGATCTGGTCGCCCGCGTTGATGATGCCGTCGCCATTGATGTCGGTAATGTCGGCGATGGCGATGTCCAACTGGATTTCGGGCTGGCCGACACGGATGACCGTGGGGTCATTGGTCGGGTCGTCATCGGTCGCGCCGGTGCCATCGGGGGTTTCGGTGGCTTCGGGGTCAGACACGGGGGCAAGCGTCGGATCGGTGCCGGTGTCAGAGACATCCGTCACCACCACCGGGTTGCCCGACCCGTCCAGGATCGGCGTGCCCGCCACGGTCGAGGCGGTGCCGCTGGTCGTGGCGCTGTTCTGCACATAGGTGCGCGTGATGTCGTCGGCGGCCAGAGTATAGCTGCCGGTAAAGACGCCGCTATTCGTCTCGCCCACGGCCAGTGTGACCGGGCCGCCCGCAACCGGGAACATCGGATCGTTGACCGTCACATTGGTCAGCGTGACCGATCCGGTGTTCGTCACCTCGAAGGCGTAAAGCACCACATCGCCCAGATCGACATAGCCGCTGCCGTTCACATCGGTCGTGCCGGTGATGCGCTTGACCAGACGGATCGCCGGTTCGGGCGCGATCAGCGCCACGGTCGGGTCATTGGTGGGGTCGCCATCGGTGGCGCCTGCCCCGTCGGGGGTTTCGGTCGCCTCTGGTGTGGTCACGGCGCTGCCATCGGGGGCGGTGCCGGTGTCGGACACGTCCGTCGCCTGCACCGGGTTACCCGAACCGTCCAGAATGGGCGTGCCGG
>Ga0209571_1000638_pt1 | contig 30123 bp, 27 predicted proteins | sample EBPBio102011_DNA_FD_185866 | JGI IMG/M metagenome (GOLD analysis project Ga0209571, IMG submission 185866) | Wastewater treatment Type I Accumulibacter community from EBPR Bioreactor in Madison, WI, USA - Reactor 1_1/10/2011_ DNA (SPAdes)... | ecosystem: Engineered > Bioreactor > EBPR >... | reverse complement strand
TCCTGCCGGACTGTCGTCGGATCGTTCACCCATGGGCAGTGCCTGTCTGGTCCTGATCTGTTGTCGCGAACTTCTGGTTCTGGCCGATTTGGGGCTCAGGCGTAGGGATTTGCAAGGCCCAAGGCCGTCATCGCCCGGACCTCGAGCCCTTCCATCACCTCGGCATCGGGGTCGGTCACATGGTCGTAGCCCAGAAGATGCAGCGTCGCGTGGATCAGAAGGTGGGTCACATGGTCGGCCATGGGGGTGCCCGCCGCCTCGGCCTCGCGCGCGCAGGTGTCCCAGGCGATGGCGATGTCGCCGAGTTCCTCGGGGTCGTCCGGGGTGCCCGTTTCGGGGGCCAGGGGCGCGCCGCCCGGTTCTTCGGCGCCGCGCTCCTCGGACGGCCAGGACAGGACGTTCGTCGCCTGCGCCTTGCCGCGAAAGTCGGCATTCAGGACGGCGATGCGGGCGTCGTCACAGGCCAGAAGGCTGATTTCGAACCCATCGGCCGGCAGGCCCACGACCGCCAGTGCCGCACCTGCGGCGCGGTCCGCGAGCGGTTCGAGGTCCAGATCCGACCAGCGCGGATCCTCGATCACAATGTCAACCAGCGGCACCATCGTCGCGGTCATAGGCCTCGATGATGCGGGCGACAAGGGGATGGCGCACCACGTCCTTGGCCGTGAAGTAGTTGAAGCTGATGCCCTTCACGCCGTCGAGGATGCGTTCGGCATCGGCCAGCCCCGAGTTGGTGCCGCGTGGCAGGTCGATCTGGGTGCGGTCGCCGGTGATGACCATGCGCGAGCCTTCGCCGAGGCGGGTCAGGAACATCTTCATCTGCATGGTCGTGGCGTTCTGTGCTTCGTCCAGGACGACGAAGGCATTGGCGAGCGTGCGTCCCCGCATGAAGGCCAGGGGCGCGATCTCGATGCGCTTTTCGGCCATCAGCTTTTCAAGCTGCTTGGCCGGAAGGAAGTCGTTCAACGCATCATAGAGCGGCTGCATGTAGGGATCGACCTTTTCCTTCATGTCGCCCGGCAGAAAGCCCAGCCGCTCGCCGGCCTCGACCGCAGGGCGGCTGAGGACGATCTTGTCGACATGGCCGCCGATCAGCATGGTCACGCCGACCGCGACGGCCAGATAGGTCTTGCCGGTCCCGGCCGGGCCGATGCCAAAGGCCATCTCGTGCTGGAAGAGGTTCTTGACGTAGGTCTTCTGCGCCTCGGTCCTGGGTTCGACCTGTTTCTTGCGGGTGCGGATCTCGACCCGGCCCTGCGCGAACATTTCCAGCTGTTCGTCGAGGCTCACCGGGCTTGGGCTGCCGGCCTCGACCATGTGGCGAAGGGCGGCGTCGATGTCGCCGGCGGCTGCGGGGCGGCCGGTTTCCAGACGGGCATAGAGGTCTTGCAGAACGGCGGCGGCCTGGACGCGCGCCTCGGGCGGGCCGACCAGCGCCAGCTGGTTGCCGCGGCGCAGGATGTGCAGGCCAAGCTGGTGTTCGATCTGCGCCAGATTGCGGTCGAACTCGCCGCACAGGTCGATCAGCAGGCGATTGTTGGGAAATTCGAGCAGCGTCTCGGCGTTGGGGTCGGGATGCGGCGGCGGGGTCAAGGCGCTGATGCCCAAAGGTCACTCCTTCCGGGTCCGCGAGCGTGCGGCCCCCTGCGGCGATGGTGCCTGCCGCTTTAAGCCATTGCAAGCACGGGATTGTGACGGGGTGATGACGGGGCGATGACGGGGTGTCGGCCCCCTCATCCGCCCATCGCGATCTGGTCCTGAAGGGCCTGCGCCATGTGGGCGAGCCTTTGGGCATAGCGCGCGCGAAGCCGGCCGCGCCCGAGCTTCAGGGTCTGCAGAAGGATGCGGGCCGACAGGGTGCGGGGCCGCACCTCGAGGTCGGACCAGAGCCGCGTCGCCTGCCGCGACAGGGGGGCGAGCGTCAGGCTGAGCGTGAAGGCAAAGCCGCCGCTTTCACCGGCAAGCGCTATCTTCTGCGGCGGGTCGAGCGCGGTCACATGGCTGGTGAGCGTGCGCATGCGGCCGCGATAGGGCACCTCGGCCTGCCAGTCGGAACCGACGGTCAGCATGCGCCCGCCGTCGGGGCGAAAAAGCCGCGCGCCCCGGTCGGCCGCGATCCGCTCGCCCAGCGCCACGTCGGTCAGCCGGGCATAGACCGCCTGCGCACCCGCTTCGATATCCGCACTTTCAACCAGCCGCATCGCGTTCCCTTCGCTGCCCCAATGCCGTCAGACCCGCCGGTCCGCAAGCCAGCCTTTCATCAGGAACGCCGCGATGGCCCCCGGACGGGGCGGCTTCATCCGGGGATGGCGGTCAGCAAAGGCGTCGGCCAAATCCTCGCGGCTGATCCAGAAGGCATCCTCGAGCTCGACCGGGTCAAGCGTGATCGGGCCGGTTTCCGCCTCGGCCCGGCAGCCGATCATCAGGGACGAGGGGAAGGGCCAGGGCTGGCTGGCCAGCACCTGGGCCGGGCCGCAGCGGATGGCGGTTTCCTCGTACACCTCTCGCGCGACGGCGGCCGAAATCGTCTCGCCCGGCTCCATGAAGCCGGCAAGAAGCGAATACATGCCCTCGGGCCAGCCCGGCGAGCGCCCGACCAGCAGTTCGTTGCCGCGCGTGACCAGCATGATGACCACGGGGTCGGTGCGCGGGAAATGCTGGGTGCCGCAGGCCGGGCAGTCGCGCCGCCAGCCGCCGTGCGATGACCGGGACGGCGCGCCGCAGTTGGCGCAGAAGCCGTGGGTCGCGTGCCAGTTCAGAAGCGCGCGCGCGGTGGCAGCCAGCGCCGCCTCTTCGGGGGGAAGTGTCGCCATGGCGCTGCGCAGTTCGGCAAAGCTTGCGTCGGCGATCTGGGGATGGGCCCAGCGGGCCGGATCGGTGACACCCGACGCGTCGCGCGCGGGTCCGATTTCCGCGTCCGGCCAGTCGGTCAGGTTCGCGGCAAAGCGCAGGGTGCCGTCGGCGGCGCGGCCAAGGAAAAGCGTCGCGGCATCCCGAACGGCCGGGTGGCCCGGCGGCAAGAGGGCGAGCCGCCCGTCACCGTCCAGAAGGACCCGCCCGCGCCAGAGGGGCAGGCAGAGCCCCTGCCCCGCGGCCCACAGCTCGGCCGCCCCCGGCCTCAGCGGCGCCTCCCGTTCAAATCCGCCGACAAAGGCCAACTCGTCGCGCATATCCGCCACCTGCCCGTTTGGGCGCGACAATAGCCGATCGGACGCGCCGCGCCAGAGGCACCGCAAGACAACCTGAAAGCGAATAATTCTGCAGAATCTGCAATTTGAGTGGACAATACAACAAGGCGGCCTAAGGTCGCCGCATGATGCGGGTGGGCAAGCTGGGAATGGAAGGAAGGGACGCGGCATTCCGGCTACGGATACTGGCCACAAGCGACCTGCATGCGCATTTGATGCCCTACGATTACGCCTGGGACCGGCCGCTGGCGCGGACGGGGCTTCTGGGCCTTGCCCCCCTGATCGAAGCCGCGCGGGACGAGGCCGGAAGGGACGCCTGCCTTCTGGTCGACAATGGCGACAGCCTTCAGGGCAGCCTGATCGGCGACCGGCTGCGGCTGGGCGGGCGGGGGCCGCTCGCGGGGCTTCATCCGATGATCGCGGCGATGAACGCGCTCGGCTACGATGGGGCGACGCTTGGCAATCACGACATGGATTTCGGCCCGGCGCTCGTCGAGCGGATCGCCGGGGGCGCGGCCTTTCCGATCGTCCTGTCGAACCTCGTTCGCGAGCGGGGGGCGAGCCCGGACGGCGATCGCCCGCTGCTGCCGCAAGTGGCGATGATCGAGCGGCGGCTGACCGCGCCCGACGGGCGGCAGGCGACGTTGCGCATCGGCCTTCTGGGGTTGATGCCGCCACAGGTCCTGATGTGGGAACATAACGTCATCGGCACGCAGCTTCAGGCGCGGCCCATCGTCGAGGCGGCGCGGCACTGGGTCGGTCACCTGCGTGACGCAGGCGCCGACCTGGTGGTGGCGCTCTGCCATTCCGGGATCGACGCGGCCGAGGCGGGACGGGCTGATCCGGGGCGGGCTGATCCGGGGCGGGCCGAGGCAGAGAATGCGGCCCTTGGCGTCGCGGCCCTGCCGGGGGTGGACGTGGTCGTCTCGGGCCATACGCATGGGATTTTCCCGGGGCCGGACTGGCCGAGCACCACCGCGATTGACGGGCGGACGGGACGGCTGGCGGGCAAGCCTGCAGTCATGCCGGGCTGCTGGGGGTCGCATCTGGGGCAGGTCGACCTGACGCTTACGCATGGCGCCGGCGGCTGGCGCATCACCGGGCAGGACGCGCGGCTGATCCCGGCGCCGGCAGGGCGGCGGCGCGGGACGGCGCCGCTCACTCAGCTTCTTCGGCCCGCGCACCGGGCGACGATCGCTGCGGCGCGCAAGCCGATCGGCGCGACGGCCCAGCCGCTGTCGAGCTATCTCGCGCCGCTTGGCCCGACGGTCGCGCTGGCGCTCGTCCACGAGGCGCAGGGCGACTGGCTCGGCGCCATGGTCGAGGGGACGGCCCTTGCCCACCTGCCGCGCCTTTCGGCCGCGAGCGCGCTCAAGTCGGGCGGCCGGGGCGGCCCGCAACATTACACCGACATTCCCGCGGGCCCGCTCGAGCGGCGCCATGTCGCGGACCTTTATCCCTTCCCGAACACGCTCGCGGTCCTCAGGCTGTCGGGCGCGCGGGTGCGGGACTGGCTCGAACGCTCGGCCGCCCTTTACGCGCGGATCGAGCCCGGCCTCCGCGACCAGCCGCTTCTGGACCCGGCGATGCCTGCCTACAATTTCGACACGATTGCCGGGCTGACCTACCGCATCGACCCGACGGCGCCGGCCCTCTTTGGACCCGGCGGGGCGCGGGTCGGCGATCGCGGCGCGGGGCGAGTGCGCAACCTTCTCTGGCGGGGGGTGCCGGTCGAGGACGGCCAGGACTTCCTGGTCGTCACCAACAACTACCGGGCGAGCGGCGGCGGCGGTTTTCCGGGCATTGGCCTTGATGCGATCGTGCATGATTCGTCGATGGGCGTGCGCGACCTTCTGACCCGCCACATCGCGCGGGGTCTGGCTTCGCGCGCGCGCGCACCGGACCCGGCCACCGACCCAACTGCACCCTTCTGGTCGCTCGACCTGCCGCCCGGCACCTCGGCCCTGTTCGAGACGGGGCCCGGCGCGCTCAGGCATGGGGCGCTCAGGCAGGGGGCGGTGATGACGGGGCTGGCGCTATCGCCGCGCGGCCTGACCGAAGCGGGCTTCCTGCGCCTGTCGGTAACGGCGGGGGCGGTAACGGGGGGGTCGGTAACGGCGGGGCGGGCGGCGGACGCCCCTGCCGCAGGCCACGGCTTGCCTTCAGGCGCGAACGCGCCTATGTGAGCGGTCGAGAGGTTGGCGCGGGCGAGCGCCTCGCCAACCCGGTCAGGTCCGGAAGGAAGCAGCCGTAACGAGCCCCGCTTGGGTCGTTGTCCAGCCTCTCACCCTTTTCCTTCCGTCCGGACCCCTTTCCCTTCAGGCCGATGTCGCGACATCCTGCTCGGCTGTGGTGAACTCGGCGGCATTTTCGCTTTGCCGGGTGAAAAGCTGCACGAACTCGGCCCGCGTCCTGACGCCCGACTTCACCAGCAGCCGCCCGACATGGGTCTTGACCGTCGGCAGCGCGATGCCGAGCCGGCGCGAGATTTCCTTGTTCGGCAGCGCGACGCCCACGAGCATCGCCACCTCGCACTCCTTCGGCGACAGGCCGGCGCGGCCGAGCCATCCGGGCCTGGCGCTTTCGGCATTGTCCGCCCCTTCGGGCGCGCCAAAGCCCGTGAAGCGCACGAGCTGGTCCAAAAGCAGCAGATTGTCATCGGTGAAACCGCCCCGATCGCGGCCGCGAACCAGAGAGGCACCCGCGACAATGGCCGATCCGCGCCGGAAATAGAGCTCGGCCTGGAAATGCGTGTCCTGCGGCGCGAGGAAGCCCGCGACATATTCACGCTCGCCCCCGCTTACGGGCCGGTCGCTTCGCGCGAAGGTGCAGGCCCGGATCCCGGTGCCGGCCATACGTTCGGGGTGAAGGGGGTGAAGCGCCAGAAATAGGTCTTGTACTTGTTCAGCCAGTAGTCGCTCAGGCCCGACAGGCGATGGTGGACCGCCTGCCCGTCGACCACGCGATAGAAGCAGCACCCGTCCAGCGGCATCGCCACCGAGACGAGGGACAAGAGGCGGTCGCCAAAATTCGTGGAGTCCAGAAGCACGGGCAATCCTCGCGCGTGTTCACCGCGAAAAGCCTAAGAACCGCGCGTCCGCCTTGTCAAGGTTCGCGGGCGCCCCGCGATGATACCTTGGTATGATTGCCGGCCCCCGCCCCCGCCCGCAGACTTCAGGTTCCCACGCACCGCCTGCGACCCGACGAGAGCGACGAATGAGCGAACGCCCCCCCTACATCCCGCCCTACATGGCCATCGGCCTGTCGACCATCGCGACCGGCGTCGCGGAAAGGCGGCATATCAAGCATAACCTCGAGACGATCGAAGAGGCGATCCACGCGGCGATCTCGATCATCTCGATCAATGCGCCGGTGCGGGTCGTGGCGCTGGCCGAAGGGGCGCTGACCGGCTTCACGGACGAGATCTTCGATGTGCCCCATGTGGTCGCCGCCCGCGACATGTTCATCGACATTCCGGGCGAAGAGACAGAGGCGCTGGGCAAGCTCGCCAAACATTACGACACCTACATCATCGGCCAGTGCAAGGCGCGCTGGCCCGACGTGATGGAGAACCGCTTCTTCAACACGCTCTTCGTGATCGACCGGCAGGGCAAGGTCGTCCACCGCGCCGCCAAGAACCACATCTGGTGCCGCGAGCGCAGCTGCACACCCCATGACATCTATGACCGCTGGGTCGAGGTCTTCGGCGACGGGCCAGAGGCGTTCTTTCCGGTCCTCAAGACCGACGACATCGGCAATATCGGCACGATCTGCTGTTCGGACGGCGAATATCCCGAAGCCGTGCGCGCCCTGGCCTTCGGGGGCGCCGAGGTCATCTACCGCCCGTCCGAGGCGATGCCGATGACGGCCTCGTCCTATCCCGGCGGCGGCAGCTGGATGGTGCAGAACCGGGCGCATGCCGAATTCAATTCCGCCTACCTTCTCTGCCCGAACATCGGGCCGGTCTACCTGTCGCCCAGTTCGCGCTTTCCGGTCGACATCTCGGGCGGCAACAGCCACATCGTCGATTACCGGGGCAACATCATGTCCTATTCGGCGAACGGCGCGAACACGATGGTCGCGGCGATGATCGACATCGAGGCGCTGCGCCAGTTCCGGCTGATGAACCTGAACTCGAACTGGCTGAAGGACCTCAGGACCGAGCTTTTCGCCCGCATGTACGAAAAGCCGATCCATCCCAAGAACCTGTGGCTGAAGGACGATCCCGTCCGCCATGCCGCTGCCGACGAGGTCTATCGCGGCAACATCCGCCGGCTGGTCGAGCGCGGCACCTGGAGCCTGCCCCACCACGAGGTGCCGGGCGCCCGCTACACCCCGCAGGACCCTGACGACGCCGACCGCTGGGACGAGGCCAAGGAGCTGTGGAGGCCCTGGCACAACAGCTGACCTGCCCACCCCTTCCCCAAACTCCCCATCCGAGGTTTTCCAATGGCAAGCACCGACCTGACGCCCAAACGCTCGCTGGGCAGTATCGAAATCTTCTTCATGGTGGTCGCCGCCGCCGCACCCCTTGCGGCGGTCGTCGGCAATGGCGCGCTGGGCGTCCTTCTGGGCAACGGTCCGGGGATGCCCGGCGCCTACCTGATCGCGGGGCTGGTCCTCATCCTTTTCGCGGCAGGCTTCGTGAAGATGAGCCCCCATGTCCGGGGGCGCGGCGCCTTTTACGCCTATATCCGGCAGGGGCTCGGCGGCCGGGCCGGCGGGGCGGCGGCCTATGTGGCCTTGCTGGTCTATCTGGTGATGGTCGTCGGTTCGGTCGCCGGGATGGGCTTTTTCGCCAACATCTTCCTGGCAGAGGCCTTCGGCGTCGACATTTCCTGGAAGATCCTCGCGATCCTCTGCCTTCTGATCACCGGCTTCGTCGGCTACCGCGAAATCTCGCTTGGCGCGCGGCTTCTGTGCGTCCTTCTGTCGCTTGAGGTGCTGGTGCTGGTCGTCCTGGTGATCGCGGTCTTCGCGCCGGGCAGCGGGGCCGTGACCTCGTTCACCTCCTTCTCGCCGGCGACGATCCTCTCGGGGAATTTCGGCGTGGCGATCATGTTCGCCTTCGTCTCGTTCCTGGGGTTCGAATCCGCCGCGATCTACAGCGAGGAAGCGCGCGAAGGCCCCCGCACCGTGGCGCGCGCGCTGATCGCGGCCGTCCTTTTCATCTCGATCTTCTACGCGGTGTCGATGTGGAGCGTCGTGACCGCCTTCGGCGCCGACAATGTCACGGCGGCGGCGGGCGAGAACCCCGGCACGCTCGTCTACCGCGCCTTTGCCGCCTATACGCCCGCGATCTTCGTCACGCTGGCCGAGGCACTGATGGTGACGAGCGCGCTTGCCGCCACCATCGCGCTTCACAATGCCGCCGCGCGCTACGTCTTCGCGCTGGCCGGCGAGGGGATGCTGCCCGGGGGGCTCGGGGCGCTTCATGCGCAGATGAAGTCGCCGCACGTGGCGAGCCTGACGGTTTCCATCATCACCAGCGTGATCGTCATCGCCTTCATCCTTGCCAACGCCGACCCGCTGATGACGGTCCTGTCGGCGACCTTCGGGCTCGCCTCGCTTGGCATCGCGATCCTGCAATGCGCGACCTCGGCCGCCGTCATGGCCTTTGTCGCCCGGCAAGGCCGGACCGGCGGCATGGGCCCGATGGACAGCCTCGTCGCCCTTGTCGCGACGCTCTGCCTTGCGGCCATCGCCGTCCTGATCCTGGCGAACTACGCGGTCCTGACGGGCGACCTGGGGCTTCTGGACTATGCGCCCTGGCTGATCCCGCTCGCGGCCATTCTCGGCGCGGCGGTGCAGGGCGGGCGCAACGCCCCGGCGGAGTCGCAAGGGTGAGCGGCCCGGACCTGAAGGGCCGCCGGGCGCTGGTGACAGGCGCCGCCGGCGGGATCGGGGCGGCGATCGCGCAGCGGCTCAAGGGCTGCGGCGCGGCCGTCACCATCGCCGACATCGACCTTGATGCGGCGCAGGTGACGGCGACCGGGATCGGCGCCCATGCCGTCCGCATCGACGTGCGGCAGCGGGCGGAGGTCGAGGCGGGCTTCGCCGGGGCCGTCGCCCTCATGGGCGGCTGCGACATCCTGATCGGCAATGCCGGCGTGTCGACCATGGCCCGCGCACTCGACATCACCGACGCGGAATGGGACTTCAATTTCGACGTGAACGCGCGCGGGGTCTTTCACACGAACCAGATCGCGGCGCGGCATTTCGTGGCCGAGGGTCGGGGGTGCATCGTCAACACCGCCTCGGTCGGCGGCAAGGGCGGCGCGCCCTTCCTTGCCCACTACTGCGCCTCGAAGTTTGCGGTGATCGGCTGGACACAGTCGCTGGCGCTGGAACTTGGGGGAAAGGGCATCCGCGTGAATGCGGTCTGCCCCGGCTACACGCGCACCTCGATGCAGTCGCGCGAGGTCCTGTGGGAGGCGGAGCTGCGCGGGATCACGCCCGAAGAGATGATGGCCCAATATGCCGCCGTCGCGCCCCTTGGCCGCAATGGCCAGCCAGAGGATGTGGCGGGGCTGGTGGCCTTCCTCTGTTCGGACGAGGCGAGCTTCATCACCGGGCAGAGCATCAATGTCGACGGCGGGCTGGTGATGCACTGAGGGGGGGCCGATTCGCCGGAAGCGGCGCGCCGGAGGGCAGGACCTGCTGCCGGGAATGCACGCCGCTTTCGCCTTTCGGCACAACCTGTTGATCTTTGGCCCCTTTGCCCCCTTCTTTGGGCCGACTTCCGTTCACAGCTCCGTCATGCCCATCCGAAAGAGCTTGGTCGCCCCCCCCACATCCGGCGATATGGAGCCGACGGGGAGGACGGGCATGCGTGGACAACGGGGCAAGGGCATTCTGCTCGCGGGGCTTTTGGCCATCGCGCTTGCCGGTGCGGCCTGGGTCGCGGCGCATCCGGCCGACCTGGGCCGGCTCAGGGATGTGGTCGACCGGCTGGCGGCCTGGCAGGCGGACCATCCGGCGACGCTCTGGCTTGCGCTCTGGACCCTCTATGTGGCGGCGACGGCGCTGTCGGTGCCGGTCGCGGTCTGGCTGACGCTGGCCGCCGGCGCCCTATTCGGCTTCGTGGGCGGCCTCGCGCTGGTGCTGACGGCCGCGCCCCTTGGCGCGACGCTCGCCTTCCTGGCCGCGCGATGGATCGCGCGGGACAAGGTGCGCGGCTGGCTCGGACCCCGGGCCCGGCGCATCGAAGAGGCGCTGGCGCGGGACGGGGCCTTTGCGCTCTTTTCCCTGAGGCTCGTGCCGGTGGTGCCTTTCTGGCTTCTGAACCTGGCGATGGGGCTGACCCCCCTGCCCGTCTGGACATTCCTTTGGGTCAGCATCCTTGGCATGGCGCCCGGAAGCGCGGTCTATGTGGCCGCCGGGACGCAACTGCCACGGCTCACGACGCTTTCGGGCCTTCTGTCCTTGCCGGTCCTTCTGGCCTTTGCAGCGCTTGCGGTGCTGCCCTGGGTTGCGCGCTGGATCCTGCGGCGGATCGAGGCGCGGCGGGCGCTGAAGGGGTTCGTGCGGCCCAGGACCTACGACCGGAACCTGATCGTGATCGGCGGGGGCGCTGCGGGACTGGTGGCGGCCTATGTCGCGGCCGCCGGCAAGGCGCGGGTGACGCTGATCGAGCGCGACCGGATGGGGGGCGAGTGCCTGAACACCGGCTGCGTGCCGTCGAAGGCCCTGATCCGCGCCGCCCGCGTCGCGCATGAGGTGCGGCAGGCGGGGCATTTCGGGATCGGAGCCGGCGCGCCGACCGTCGACTTCGCCGCCGTTTTCGCGACCGTCCGCGAGCGGATCGCCGCCATCGCACCCCATGATTCGGTCGAGCGCTATCAGGGGCTTGGTGTCGAGGTCCTGCGGGGGGATGCGCGGCTGGCCGATCCCTGGACGGTCGAGGTGACAGGCCCCGCCGGCGCGGTGACGCGGCTCACGACCCGGTCCATCGTCCTTGCGACCGGCGCCGAGCCGGCGGTCCCCGACATTCCGGGCCTGCGCGATCTGCCCTTCCTGACCTCAGAGACGCTCTGGGACGCGATGGCGGCGCGGGACCGGGCGCCCGGGCGGCTGGCGATCCTGGGCGGCGGGGCGGTCGGGGTGGAACTCGCGCAGGCCTTCGCGCGCCTTGGCGTCCGGGTCACGCTGATCGAGGCGGCGGACCGGCTTCTGCCCCGGTCCGACCCGGATCTGTCCGATGCCGCGCGCCTGGCGCTGGAAGCCGACGGGGTCGACCTGCGGCTCGGGTCCGGCGCCAAGGCCTGCGGCAGCGGCCCTTCGGGACTGTGGATCGAGATTGCGGACGGCGCGCGGGTGGAATGCGACGAACTGATCGTCGCCATCGGGCGGCGGCCGAGGCTCGGCGGGCTGGGGCTGGAGGCGCTGGGGCTTCTGGACAAGGGCCGGCTGGTCCTCGACCAGGGCCTGGCGACGCGGCTGCCGCATATCCTGGCGGCGGGGGATGTGGCGGGGCCGGTGCAACTGACCCATGCCGCGGGCCATCAGGGCACGGTCGCAGCGTTGAACGGGCTTTTCGGCTTCCTGTGGCGGATCCGGGGTGACCGGCCGCTTCTGCCGCAGGTCGTCTTTGCCGACCCCGAGCTTGCCCAGGTCGGCCTGACCGAGACCGAAGCCGCAGCCAAGGGGATCGCCGTCGACATCACGCGCGTCGATCTGGCCGACAATGACCGGGCGATCTGCGAGGGGCTGTCGACGCCCCCCGGCTTCGTGAAGATCCTGACGGCCAAGGGCAAGGGCCGCATCCTTGGCGCCGCGATCGCGGCGCCGGGCGCGGGCGAGATGGTGGGCGAGGTGACGCTCGCCATCCGCAAGGGGCTGGGAATGGCCGATGTGCTGTCGACCATCCACCCCTACCCGACGATGGGCGAGGGTCTGCGGATGGCGGCGGGGCGCTGGCGGGCGGGGCGGGTGACGCCCCGCGTGCAGGCGGCGCTTGACAAGCTGCACCGCTTCCGCCGGAAAGAGCCGCGATGATCGACCGCTTCCTTCTGCCCCTCCAGCACCGGATGCTGGCCCCCCCGGCACGCCTTCTGGCCGCGCGCGGGGTGATGGCCGATCAGGTGACGCTGACCGGGCTGGCGCTCGGCGCGATGGCGGCGCTTCTGATCGCGCTTGGCGTTCCGGGGCCGGGGGCAGTGCTTTTGCTGCTGAACCGGCTTGCCGACGGGCTCGACGGGGCGCTGGCGCGTGCGACCGCGCCGACCGACCGCGGGGCGTTTCTGGACAGTGCCGCGGATTTCCTGTTCTACGCCTCTGTTCCCCTGGCATTTGCGCTGGCCGACCCCGCGCGCAATGCGCTGCCGGCGGCGGCGCTTCTGGCGGCCTTTGTTGGCACCGGCTCGACCTTCCTCGCCTTCGCAGCCCTTGCCGGGCGGCGGGGGATGGTGGCGGCGGACTATCCCCTGAAAGGGTTCTACTACCTCGGCGGCCTGACCGAGGGGACCGAGACGATCCTCGTCTTTCTGGCCATGGCGATCTGGCCTGCGTGGTTTCCGGCGCTCGCCTGGGTCTTCGCGACCCTCTGCCTCATCACCACGGCAAGCCGGATCCGGCAGGGGTGGCTTGCCTTCTCGACCCCCCGCACATCAGAGGATGAACGATGAAAGCCCCGCTTCTAGCCGCCCTTGGGTTCGCAATCGCCGCCACGACGCAGGCTACGGCGCTGGCCGCGACCTGGGACGAGACGCTCGAAAAGGCCCGTGGCCAGACGGTTTATTTCAACGCCTGGGGCGGGGACGAGCGGACGAACAGCTTCCTGACCTGGGCGGACCAGGAGATGCAGGCGCGCTACGGCGTCCATGTCCAGCAGGTCAAGCTTTCGGACACGGGCGAGGCGGTGGCGCGGGTCCTGGCCGAAAAGACGGCAGGGCAGACGAAGGACGGGTCGGTCGACCTGATCTGGATCAATGGCGCCAACTTCCTGTCGATGAAGGAAAAGGGCCTCCTTTTTGGCCCCTTCGTCGCCGACCTGCCGAACGCGCGCTACCTGGACCTGACGCAAGGGTCGGCCGCCGCGACCGACTTCACCATCCCGACCGACGGCTACGAGGCGCCCTGGCGGCTGGCGAAATTCGTCCTGACGGTGGACAGCGCGCGCGAGCCGAACCCGCCGCGCAGCATGGTGGCGCTGGCCGACTGGGCCGCCGCCCATCCGGGGCGCTTCACCCATCCGACGGCGGCGAACTTCATGGGGGCGACCTTCCTGAAACAGGCGCTCGTGGAACTCGCGCCCGACCCAAAGGCACTGGCCCTGCCGCCGACGGACGCGAGCTATGCGGCCCAGACGGCGCCCCTGTGGGCCTGGTATGACGCGCTTCGCCCGAACCTCTGGCGCAAGGGCACGGCATTCCCGGAAAACGAAAGCGCGCTCCAGAAGATGCTGAACGACGGCGAGGTGGATTTCGCCATGGCCTTCGATCCTGCGGCGGCGGCGGCGGCGGTCGAAAAGGGGCTTTTGCCGCCCACGGTGCGCAGCTACGCGATGGCGGGGGGCAGCCTTGGCAACATGAGCTTCGTCGCCATTCCCTTCGACGCCGCGCATCGCGAGGGGGCGATGGTGCTGGCGAACTTCCTTCTGGACCCTGCGACACAGGCCCATGCGCAGGACCTGCGGGTGCTTGGCGCGGCCTCGGTCCTTGATCCGGCGAAGCTTTCGGCGGCGGAGGCCGCGCCCTTTGCCGCGCTGCCCTCGTCCCCTGCCCTGCCGACGGCGGCAGAGCTTGGGCCGACGCTGCCCGAACCGCACCCTGACTGGATGGTCCGCCTGGCCGCCGACTGGGCCCGGCGCACCGCGCCCTGATCCGATGGGGCACCCTGGCCCGGCGCTGGTGCGGGCGGCCCTTGGCGTGGGGCTGATCCTGCCCTTTGCCGCCGCTGCCGCGATTACCCTTGCCGCGAGCTTCGGCCTTCTGCCGGCGCTTGGCGGGCAGGCCCTCGGGCTCGATCCCTGGGTGCGGCTTCTGGACCAGCCAGGGCTGGCGCGGTCCGTCGGGGTGACGCTTCTCGCGGGGCTTCTTGGCACCGCCCTGGCCCTTGGCCTGGCCTTCGGTCTTGTCTTTGTCATGCGGGGGCGCGAGGGGCGGCTTGCGCGCCTGTTGCCGCCCTTCCTCGCCACGCCCCATGCGGCGCTGGCGATCGGCCTTGCCTTCCTGATCGCGCCCTCAGGCTGGATCGGGCGGGCGCTCAGCCCCTGGGCGACCGGCTGGCTGACGCCGCCCGACTGGCCGGTGCCGCAGGACGGGGCGGGGCTGTCGCTGGCGCTTGGGCTTGCGGTGAAGGAGCTGCCCTTTCTGGCGCTGATGATGCTCGCGGCCCTGCCCCGCCTGCCGGTCGCGCGGCACCTCGCGGCGGGGGCGACGCTTGGCTACGGGGCCGCGCAGGCCTGGGCCGGGCTGGTCGCGCCCGAGCTTTACCGGCTGGTCCGGCTGCCGGTCTATGCGACGCTGGCCTTTTCGCTGTCGGTCGTCGACATGGCGCTGATCCTTGGCCCGACGCTGCCGCCCACGCTGCCGGTCGCGGCCGCGCGCTGGCTGATGGCGCCGGACCTGGCGCTTTACCTGCCGGGACTGGCGGCGGCGACGCTCGGCGCGGGCCTGGTGGCGCTGGGCTTTCTGGTCTGGTGCCTGGCCGAGCGGGTCGCGGCGGCCCTGCTCGGCGCATGGCTCGTGCGCGGGCGGCGGGCGAAGGGTTCTGGGCGCGCGCTGGGGTTCGCGGCGGCGGGCGCGGGGGTCGCGCTGGCGCTCGCCACCCTGTCCCTTGCGGCACTTGCGGTCTGGACGTTCGCCTGGGGCTGGCGCTTCCCCGATGCCTGGCCCGGGCGGCTGACGCTCGAGGGCTGGCAGAGCGCGGGACAAGCGGGGATTTGGGGGCTGGCGGCGCGCACGGCGGCCCTTGGGGTTGCGGCATCCCTCCTGTCGGTCCTTTGCGCGATCGCCTGGCTCGAGGCCGGGACGCGGGCGGGGCGCGAAGAGCCGGGGCGGATCGAGCGCGCGGTCTGGCTGCCGCTTCTTCTGCCGCAGGTGGCGCTGGTGTTCGGGCTGCAGGTGATCGCGGCGCGGGCGGGGCTGGCAGGGGCCGCGGGCGCGGTCCTTTGGGGCCATGTGCTTTACGCCTTTCCCTATGCGCTTCTGGCGCTCGCCGGGCCCTGGCGGCGGCTTGACCCGCGGCTGCTTCACGCCGGCGCGACCCTTGGCGCCGGCCCATGGCGGCGGCTTTTGACCCTGCGCCTGCCCCTGCTGCGCGGCCCCCTTCTGGCCGCCGCCGCGCTGGCGCTTTCGGTGTCGGCCGCGCTTTATGTGCCGACGCTCTTTCTGGGCGCGGGCCGGATTGCCACGCTGACGACCGAGGCAGTGGCATTGGCGTCCGGCGCCGACCGGCGGCTGGGCGCGACCTATGCGCTTTTGCAGGCGGCGCTGCCGCTTCTGGCCTTCGCGCTGGCCGCCCTTCTGTCGCGGAGGAATGGGGCATGAGCGGGCTCGCGCTCGACGCCGTTTCCCTGGCGCAGCCCGGTGACGCCCCCCCGTTTGCCCCCCTGTTCGCGCCCCTGACGCTGACGGTGCCCCCGGGGCAGGTCACGGTCGTCATGGGGCCGTCCGGCATCGGCAAGTCGACGCTTCTGGCCCATATCGCCGGCGTCCTCGGGCCGGACTGGTCGGCTCGGGGCCGCGTCACGCTCGACGGGCGCGATCTGGCGGGGGTTCCGGCAGAACGGCGGCGGGTCGGGCTGATGTTTCAGGACGCGCTTCTTTTCCCGCACCTCAGCGTTGGCGCCAACCTGGCATTCGGCCTGGCGCCCGGGGTGCGTGGCCGGGCGGCGCGGCGGGCGGCCGTCGAAGAGGCGCTGCGGCAAGCGGGATTGGCGGGCATGGCGGACCGCGATCCGGCAAGCCTTTCGGGGGGTCAGTCCGCGCGCGTGGCGCTGATGCGCACGCTTCTGGCACGGCCCCGCGCGCTCTTGCTGGATGAGCCCTTCTCGCGCCTCGACGCGGCCCTTCGGGCCGATCTGCGCGCCTTCGTCTTTGCCCATGCGACGGCCGCCGCGATTCCCGTCCTTCTGGTCACGCATGACGCGGCGGATGCGGCGGCGGCGGGCGGGCTGGTGATTCAGCTTCGGACCTGAAAAAGGCTGGGAAATATTCGCCCGCCGGCTGTTGACTTCACCCCGAGTCGGCCCTAGAAGCGCGACTTCAGATTTACCCCTACCCAGACCGGAACCAGTTCAATGGCCAATACGCCCCAGTCCAAGAAGCGCGCGCGCCAGTCCGAGCGTCGTCAGGACGTCAACAAGGCCCGCCGCTCGCGGATCCGCACCTTCCTGCGCAAGGTCGAAGAGGCGATCTCGTCCGGCAATCAGGAAAACGCGGCGACCGCGCTGAAGAACGCGCAGCCCGAGCTTGCCCGCGGCATCACCAAGGGTGTGCTGCACAAGAACACCGTGGCCCGCAAGATGTCGCGTCTTGCCGCGCGCGTGAAAGCACTCGCCACCGCCTGATCCAGGGCGCGACGGCACTTGCAGGGGGCGGGTCCGGTAGGGCCGCGCCCCTTTCGCATTTTTGTCTGAACTTCAAGGATTTTCTGCGGGCGCGGCACGCTTCGGCCCCCCGCTGATCGCTCGCCGAACCCTCGCCAATCACCCCCTGGTTGCCCGCCGATCGCCCGCCGATCGCCTCCTGTGGCGCTTCTGCACAGGGCCGCCAGATTCGTTTGGGCTATTCGGGCGTCAAGCACAGAGTTCTGTTGCTAGCCCTTGATCGGGCGGGCTAGCGTCAGGGTGCGATTCACTTCGTCCTGGGGGGACGGACAGTCGGACCGAGGGGGTGCCACCCCCGAAATCTCTGCTTTCGGCCGCGCCCTTGCGGTCAAGGTGACAGGATCTGGATGTGCTGCCGTGCTTCCTGACCTGCGACATCGACCATGCGACTGCCGTCAGGCAGCCGCATCGTTCTGTGTGCCCCGCCCCAGACCGGCCCCGGCCGGACTATGCGAAGAATCGCCCGACCGGACAACGAGCCGGGCCGGCGGGACGCAAGATGTGGGCGAGACAGAAGAATGACTGACAAGACCTGGGGGCAGGTGCAGGCCGACCTTCGCAAGATGCTGGGGGCGAACGCCTATTCGGCCTGGATCGAACCCCTGAGGCTGGTGTCCGTGGACAAGGGCGTCGCACGGATCGAGGTGCCGACGAATTTCATGCGTGACTGGGTTGCGCGCAACTATGCCGAACCGATCCGCCAGCTGCTGAGCTCGGTCACCGGCGCGACGCTCGACCGGGTGGATTTCACCGTGGCGCGCGTTCGACCGATTCCCGTGGCCGAGGTGACGGGGACCGCCAGGGCCCCGCGCCCGTCCCGTGCGGCCGCCGCAGCAGCGGCCCGCGACGACGGCGACCTGCCGGGTGCCGTCCTCGATGCGCGCTTCACCTTCGACACGTTCGTCGTCGGCAAGCCGAACGAGCTTGCCCACGCCGCCGCGCGCCGGGTGGCCGAATGCGGGCCCGTGACCTTCAACCCGCTGTTCCTTTATGGCGGCGTCGGGCTTGGCAAGACGCACCTCATGCACGCGATCGCGCACGAGATGCAGGTTCGCCAGCCCGAGCTCAGGGTTCTTTACCTGTCGGCCGAACAGTTCATGTACCGCTTCATCCAGGCGCTGCGCGACAAGCAGATCATGGATTTCAAGGAGCTGTTCCGGTCCGTCGACGTGCTGATGGTCGATGACGTGCAGTTCATCGCCGGCAAGGAATCGACGCAGGAAGAATTCTTCCACACGTTCAACGCGCTCATCGACCAGAACAAGCGCATCGTCATTTCCGCCGACCGCGCGCCGGGCGAGATCAAGGACCTTGAAGACCGGATCAAGTCGCGGCTGCAGTGCGGGCTGGTCGTGGACCTGCACCCGACCGATTACGAGCTTCGGCTTGGCATCCTGCAGCAGAAGGCCGACTATTACCGAGCCCAGTATCCGGGGCTGGAACTGGCGTCGGGCGTCCTTGAATTCCTGGCCCACCGGATCACCACGAATGTCCGCGTGCTGGAAGGCGCCCTGACCCGGCTTTTCGCCTTCGCGAGCCTTGTGGGCCGTGAAATCACGCTCGACCTGGCGCAGGACTGCCTTGCCGACATCCTGCGGGCGTCCGATCGCAAGCTGACGATCGACGAGATCCAGCGCAAGGTGTCAGAACATTTCAACATCCGCCTGTCGGACATGATCGGCCCGAAGCGCACGCGCACCATCGCGCGGCCGCGCCAGATCGCCATGTATCTGGCCAAGCAGCTGACGACCCGCAGCCTGCCCGAAATCGGGCGCCGCTTCGGCGGCCGGGACCATACGACGATCATGCACGGCATCCGCGTGATCGAGGAGCTGCGGCAGAGCGATCCGCAGATGGGCGAGGATGTCGACCTGCTGCGCCGTTTGCTCGAAGGCTGAGCTACCCGCGCCTCCGCGCTTTGACCTTGAGCAGGGCGCGAAATTTGCTAGGTTTCGCGTCCGGGTTCGTCCGGCCCTGTCCGGGCCGGGCAGCGCGCAAGACAGGGGACGAGTCATGAAATTCAGCATCGAACGCGCGACGCTTCTGAAGGCGGTCGCCCAGGCGCAATCGGTGGTCGAGCGGCGCAACACGATCCCTATCCTTGCCAACGTGCTGATCGAGGCGGCGGAGGCCACCGTGTCGCTGCGGGCCACCGACCTTGATATCGAGGTGACGGACAAGGTCCCCGCGATGGTCGAGCGCGCGGGCGCGACCACGGTCAACGCCGTCCTTCTGCATGACATCGTGCGCAAGCTGCCCGATGGTGCGCTGGTGCAGATCGCGTCGGATGCGGCGGCCGGGCGGCTCAGCGTGCAGGCGGGGCGGTCGAGCTTTTCGCTCTCGACGCTGCCGCGCGAGGATTTTCCGGTCATGGCCTCGACCGACTATACCGCCAACTTCTCCTGCCCCGCGCCGGTCCTGCGGCGGCTCTTCGACAAGTCGAAGTTCGCCATTTCGACCGAAGAGACGCGCTATTACCTGAACGGGGTCTACCTGCATGTGGCACAGGGCGAGGACGGCCCGGTGCTGCGCTGCGTGGCGACCGACGGGCACCGGCTGGCGCGGATCGACGCGCCCCTGCCGGATGGCGCGCAGGGGATGCCGGGCGTGATTGTGCCGCGCAAGACGGTGCTGGAACTGCGCAAGCTTCTGGACGATGACGAGACGCAGATCGCCGTTTCGGTCAGCGAGACGAAGGTGCGGCTCGCGACGCCGCAGATCACGCTGACCTCGAAGGTCATCGACGGCACGTTTCCCGATTATTCGCGCGTCATCCCGACGGCGAATACCCGCCGGCTCGAGGTCGACGCGGCCGAGTTCGCGCGGGCCGTCGACCGGGTGGCGACGGTGTCGTCGGAACGCTCGCGTGCCGTCAAGCTGCAACTGGACGAGGACCGGCTGATCCTGTCGGTCACCGCGCCCGACAGCGGCGCGGCCGAGGAAGAGCTGGCCGTGGCCTATGGCGACGAGCGGCTCGATATCGGCTTCAACGCCAAATACCTGCTGGAAATCGCCAGCCAGGTCGACCGCGAAAATGCGGTTTTCCTGTTCAATTCCTCGGGCGATCCGACCCTGATGCGCGAGGGCGACGACACCTCGGCCATCTATGTCGTGATGCCGATGCGGGTGTGACGGAAGCGCCTTTTCGCAGCGCCCGCCCACCGTCGGATTGGCCATGCTGACCCGGCTTTCGCTGTCGCATTTCCGTTCGCACCGGCAGACCCGGCTGACCTTCGACGGGCGGCCGGTGGTGTTTCACGGGCCGAACGGGGCGGGCAAGACCAATGTGCTCGAGGCGCTGTCGCTTCTGTCGCCCGGGCGCGGCCTGAGGCGGGCGGCGCCGGTCGACCTGGTGCGGCGGCCAGAGGGGCTGGGCTGGAAGATCGGGGCCGACCTGGACGGACATGAGGTCGAGGCGCAGGGAACCGTCGAGGGCGTGCGGGCGACGCGGATCGACGGCAAGGCCGTGCCGCAACTGGCGCTGTCGCGCATCGCGCGCGTCCTGTGGCTGGTGCCGGCGATGGACCGGCTCTGGATCGACGGGGCCGAGGGGCGGCGGCGGTTCCTGGACCGCTCGGCGCTGTCGCTATTCCCCACGCATGGCGAGGCGGTCCTGGCCTATGAAAAGGCCATGCGCGACCGCAACCGGCTTCTGAAGGACGATGTGCGCGATCCGGGCTGGTATGCGGCGCTCGAGGCGCGGATGGCCGAGGCGGCGGAAGAGATCGGCGCGAACCGGCGCGCGACGGTCGAGCGGCTGGCCGAGGGGCAGGAGGACGAGGGGTTTCCGGTCGCGAGCCTGTCGATCGACGGGCAGGACGATGTGGCACCGGGCGAGGATCTGGCGCTGGCGCTCGCCCGCGGACGCGAGAAGGACCGGGCCGCGGGGCGCACGCTTCTGGGCCCCCACCGGGCCGATCTGGCGGCGCGCTATGCGGCCAAGGACCAGCCGGCCGAACTGTGTTCGACCGGCGAGCAGAAGGCGCTTCTGATCTCGCTCGTCCTGGCCAATGTGCGGGCGGTCCGGGCCGATACGGGGGCGGCGCCGCTGCTTCTTCTGGACGAGGTTGCGGCGCATCTCGACGGGGCCCGCGCGGCTCTGCTATTCGATGCGCTCTGTGCCATGGGCGCCCAGGCCTTCCTGACCGGCACGGGGCCCGAGGCCTTCGTCACCCTGGGGGCCCGGGCGCAGCAGTTCAGGGTGACGGAGGTTCAGGGCGTGACGCAGGTCGAGGAGGAGCCATGAGGACGGAACGGGTGACGCTGGTGACGCTTGGCGTGACCGATCTGGATCGTGCGCGTGCCTTTTACGAGGCCTGGGGCTGGCGGCCCAGCCATGCGCAGGAGGGCGTGGTCTTCTACCAGATGCTCGGTGCGGTGCTGGCGCTTTTCGGGCGCGCGGACCTGGCCGAGGATCAGGGGCGGCCGGGTGCCGCACTCGGGACCGGCGCCATGACGCTGGCGCAGAATTTCTCGACGGAGGGCGAGGTGGATCGTGCCTATGAGGCGGCGCTGAAGGCGGGCGCAACCGCGCTGGCCGCGCCGCGCAAGGTCTTCTGGGGCGGCTATTCGTCCTATGTCGCGGACCCCGACGGCCATGTCTGGGAACTGGCGATGAACCCCTTCTGGCCCCTGGCCGCAGATGGCAGCCTGACGCTTCCGGGCGCAGGTGAGGCATGACCGTCACGCTGCACAGCCTGATCTTCTACGCGGGCGCGCTCGTCATCCTGTGGATCACCCCGGGGCCGGTCTTCGTTGCGCTTACGGCACGGGCGCTTTCGGGCGGCTTCCGGTCGGCCTGGCCCCTGGCCCTTGGCGTCACGATCGGCGACATCGTCTGGCCGCTGACCGCCATCTTCGGGCTGACCTGGATCGCAGGGCAGTTCGGGCAGATCATGACGGTCCTGCACTGGGTCGCCGCCGCGATCTTCATCATCATGGGCGTCCTTCTGGTTCGCCATGCCCATGCGCCGATCGTGGGCGCCAACGGCCGGCTGACCCGCCCCGGCCTCTGGCCGGCCTTTTCGGCCGGTGTCGCGGCGGTGATCGGCAATCCGAAGGCGATCCTCTTCTACATGGGCGTCCTGCCGGGCTTCTTCGACCTGCGCCATGTCACGGGGCCGGATATTGCCGTGATCCTGTTCCTGTCGGCGCTCATCCCGCTGATGGGCAACCTGCTTACCGCCTTCGTCTTCGGCCGTGCCCGGCACCTTTTCACCACGCCCGAGGCGCTTGCCCGGGTCAATGTGGTGGCCGGTTGCCTGCTGGTTGCGGTCGGGCTGGTCATTCCGCTGCTGTGACCCCCAAATATGGGGGTGGCCCGTGACATTCCCCCGCCGGCACCCTATAAGATGACAGGCTTATGGACAGGCGGACGGGCATGACGCAGGCGGCAAAGAAAACCGCGGAATACGGCGCGGATTCGATCAAGGTTCTGCGGGGGCTCGAGGCGGTCCGCAAGCGCCCCGGCATGTATATCGGCGATACCGACGACGGGTCGGGCCTGCACCACATGGTCTATGAGGTGGTGGACAACGGCATCGACGAGGCGCTGGCCGGCCATGCCACCGCCGTCACCGTCATCATCCACGCCGACGACAGCGTGTCGGTCCGCGACAACGGGCGCGGCATCCCGGTCGACATCCACCCGGAAGAGGGCGTGTCGGCCGCCGAGGTCATCATGACCCAGCTGCATGCCGGCGGGAAATTCAACAACACCGATGAGGGCTCGAACGCCTACAAGGTGTCGGGCGGCCTGCACGGGGTCGGCGTGTCTGTCGTCAACGCCCTGTCGGAATGGCTGGAGCTGACGGTCTGGCGTGACGGCCGGGCCTATCGCGCGCGGTTCGAGGATGGCGAGACGGCGGTGTCCGTCCATGACATCGGCCCGGCGCCCGACGAACGCGGGACCGAGGTGCGGTTCCTGGCTTCGGCCAAGATCAACCGGCCGGACGGGACCTTCTCGAATCTCGACTACCAGTTCAAGACGCTTGAAACGCGGCTCAGGGAGCTGGCCTTCCTGAACTCCGGTGTCCGCATCATCCTGGAAGACCAGCGCCATGCGGAACCGCAGCGTGCCGAGCTTTTCTACGAGGGCGGCGTGCGCGAGTTCGTGAAATACCTCGACCGTTCGAAGCAGCCGGTCATGCCCGAGCCGATCTACATGACCGGCGAGCGTGGCGGCATCGGGGTCGAGGTCGCGATGTGGTGGAACGACAGCTACCACGAGACGGTCCTGCCCTTTACGAACAACATCCCCCAGCGCGACGGCGGCACCCATCTGGCGGGCTTCCGTGCCGCGCTGACGCGGACGATCAACGCCTATGCGCAATCGTCGGGGATCGCGAAACGGGAAAAGGTCGACTTCACCGGCGACGACGCGCGCGAGGGGCTGACCTGCGTCCTGTCGGTCAAGGTGCCAGACCCGAAATTCTCCAGCCAGACCAAGGACAAGCTCGTGTCGTCCGAGGTCCGCCCGGCGGTCGAGAACCTGGTGAACGAAAAGCTGGGCGAGTGGTTCGAGGAGCATCCGACCGAGGCGAAGTCGATCGTCGGCAAGATCGTCGAGGCCGCGCTGGCGCGCGAGGCGGCCAGGAAGGCGCGCGAGATGACGCGGCGCAAGACGGCGATGGACGTGGCGAACCTGCCCGGCAAGCTGGCGGACTGCCAGGAAAAGGACCCGGCTCTGGCCGAGTTGTTCATCGTCGAGGGCGACAGCGCCGGCGGCTCCGCCAAGCAGGGCCGCGACCGCAAGAACCAGGCCGTCCTGCCCCTTCGCGGCAAGATCCTGAACGTCGAGCGGGTGCGGATGGACCGGATGCTGTCGTCCGAACAGATCGGCACGCTGGTCACCGCACTCGGCACCGGGATCGGCACCGACCATTTCGACATCTCGAAGCTGCGCTACCACAAGATCGTCATCATGACGGACGCCGATGTGGACGGTGCGCATATCCGCACGCTTCTTCTGACCTTCTTCTACCGCCAGATGCCCGACGTGATCGAACGCGGGCACCTCTACATCGCCCAGCCGCCGCTTTACAAAGTCGCGCGCGGGCGGTCCGAGGTCTATCTGAAGGACCAGGCGGCGCTCGAGGATTACCTGATCGAGGCGGGGATCGAAGGCGCGATCCTGAGGCTTGGCAGCGGTGAAGAGATCAGCGGCGCCGACCTTGCGCGGCTGATCGAAGAGGCGCGTGTTGTGAAGCGCATCCTGCAGGCCTTCCCGACCCATTACCCGCAGCACATCCTGGAACAGGCGGCGATCGCCGGCGCGCTGGTCCCGGGCCGGGTCGATGCCGACGCGCAGGGCACGGCCGAACAGGTGGCGCTCAGGCTCGACGCGGTGGCGGTCGAATATGAACGCGGCTGGGGCGGGCGCCCGACCCAGGACCATGGCCTGCGCTTTTCCCGCTCGCTGCGCGGGGTGCAGGAGGTGCGCACGCTCGATGGCGCTGTCCTCAGGTCCGGCGAGGCGCGCAAGCTTGCGAGCTACACCAAGACCCTGGCCGAAACCTACGGCAACAGCGCGCACCTTGTTCGCAAGGACCGCGACCAGGTGGTGCACGGGCCGATCGACCTGCTGAACGCGGTGCTGGCCGAGGGCGAAAAGGGCCTGACGCTGCAGCGCTACAAGGGGCTGGGCGAAATGAACCCCGACCAGCTTTGGGAAACGACGCTCGACCCGGCCGCGCGGACGCTTCTGCAGGTGAAGGTCGAGGATCTGGCCGAGGCGGACGACCTTTTCACCAAGCTGATGGGCGACGTGGTCGAGCCGCGGCGCGAGTTCATCCAGCAAAACGCGCTGAGCGTCGAGAACCTGGACTTCTGAGGGGACCCGACGCGCGCGTCGATCAGCGGTCGCGGTAGACGGGCGGACGCTTTTCAAGGAAGGCGTTCATGCCCTCTTTCTGGTCCTCGGTTCCGAAGAGCGACTGGAAGAGGCGGCGTTCGTTCAGGACGCCGGCGCTCAAGCTCATCTCGTCGGCCTGATGCACTGCCTCTTTCGCGGCGAAAACGGCGATCTGCGATTTTTGTGCGATGGCCTCGGCGGTCCTGAGCGCGTCGGCGATCAGCTTTGCGGCCGGCACGACGCGCGCGACAAGGCCCGCGCGCTCGGCTTCCTCGGCGTCCATCAGGCGGCCGGTCAGGTGCATCTCCATCGACTTCGCGCGACCGATCAGGCGCGTGAGCCGCTGCGTGCCGCCCATGCCGGGGATGACGCCCAAGGTGATTTCCGGCTGGCCGAAGCGGGCGGTATCGGCGGCGATGATGAAGTCGGCCATCATGGCAAGCTCGCACCCTCCGCCCAGGCAATAGCCGGCGACGGCCGCGATCAGCGGTTTGCGCGTGGCGCGGATGCGGCCGGTGTCGTCGGCGTAAAGGTTGATGCGGAAGATCTCGGGGTAGGTCATCCCCGCCATTTCGCGGATGTCGGCCCCGGCGGCGAAGGCGCGGTCCGATCCGGTCAGGACGATCACGCGGACAGTCGGGTCGCGGTCGGCCTCGCCCAGCACCTCGGCCAGTTCGCGCAGAAGTTCGGCATTCAGCGCATTCAGCGCCTTGGGGCGGTCGAGCCGGATGAGCGTAACGGGGCCATGGCGTTCGGTCTTGAGCGTGACAGGGGGCATGTCCAGTCTCCTTCGGGGCGAAGGGTTAGGGGTCGCCTTGGGTGAATGCAAGTGCAGCACCCGGGGGAAAACCCAAACAACGGAATAGCTTGCGCTTTCCCCTACGTCCTAAGGCCGCTGGCAGACGGGGCAGAAGAAGCTCGACCGGCCCGACTGGGTGATGCGCGCGATGGTGCCCTTGCAGCCCGGCGTCCGGCAGGGTTCGCCCTCGCGGCCATAGACCCGGAAGCTGTGCTGGAAATAGCCAAGCTCGCCGTCCGCATGGCGGTAGTCGCGCAAGGTCGAGCCGCCCGCCTCGATCGCTTCGGCAAGGACGGCGCGCACTTCCGCGACGAGGCGGGCGATGTCGTCTGCACCCAGCGCACCCGCGAGACGGCGGGGGTCGATGCCCGCACGGTAAAGCGTTTCGGCCACATAGATGTTGCCAAGGCCCGCGACGATGCGCTGATCCAGAAGCGCCGCCTTCACCGGCGTGCGGCGGCCGGCCAGCCGCCCGGCCAGATAGTCGGCGTGAAAGGCGTTGCCCAAAGGCTCTGGCCCGATCGCGCTGAGCAGGGGATGTTCGCCCTCTGCCCCCGGCGCGATCAGGTCGATCGCGCCGAAGCGGCGGGCGTCGTTGAAGGTCACGCGCGCGCCGCCTTCCAGGTCGATCACCACATGGTCGTGCCTTTCGGGCGCCGGGTGGTCCTGGTGGAAGGCGCCAAGCGCCAGGCCCGACACCAGGATGCGCCCCGACATGCCAAGGTGCAGAAGCAGCGTCTCGCCCAGGGCCGTGCCCGGTCCGTCAAGGTCCGCCAGGATATATTTCGACCGCCGCCTGAGCGACAGGACGCGCCGCCCGGTCAGCCGGTCGGCCAGCCCTTCGGGCAGGGGAAAGCGCAGGTCGGGCCGGTTGACCGTGGCCTTCAGGATGCGCCGCCCCTCCATCGCCGGGACGAGGCCCGCGCGCACGGTTTCGACTTCAGGCAGTTCGGGCATGGCGGCACCATCCGGATGGGGGAAAAGGTGCCGCATTGTCTATCAGGCCCGCGCCCGTGTAAGGAAGGCAGGATCGTGCCGCGCGGGGTGCGGCGGAACGGGCGCCCCGGCGTCGCGGCAGGGACGGACGGTGATGGGCAGCGACGGAACAACGCATTTCGGCAACCGGACGGTGCCAGAGGGCGAAAAGGCCGGGCTCGTCCACGGTGTCTTTACCCGCGTCGCGAGCCGTTATGACCTGATGAACGACCTGATGAGCCTCGGTATCCACCGGCTCTGGAAGGACGCGATGATGGACTGGCTGGCGCCACGCCCCGGCCAGCGGCTTCTGGACGTGGCCGGCGGCACCGGCGATGTGGCCTTTCGCTTTCTGGAACGCGCGGATCGGGGGGGCAACCTGTCCGCCACCCACGCGACCGTCTGCGACCTGACCGAGGGGATGCTGGTCGCCGGCCGGACCCGGGCCGAGGCGGAAAAGCAGTCGGGCCGCATCGACTGGGTCGTGGGCGACGCGATGGCGCTGCCGTTCCCGGACCGCAGTTTCGACGTCTATACGATCAGCTTCGGCATAAGGAACGTGACCCGGATCGGCGACGCGCTGGCCGAGGCCCACCGGGTGCTGAAGCCCGGCGGCCGGATCATGGTGCTGGAATTCAGCCAGTTGCCGAACCCGATGCTGCAGGCGGCTTACGACGCCTATTCCTTCAACGTGATCCCGGTCATGGGCCAGATCGTGGCGAAGGACCGCGACAGCTATCAATATCTGGTGGAATCGATCCGCAAGTTCCCCGACCAGGAGCGGTTCGCGACCATGATCGGTGCAGCGGGCTTTCAGCAGGTCAGCTACCGCAACCTGTCGATGGGCATCGCCGCCCTTCATTCGGGCTGGAAGATCTGAATGCGCGGGCCGCACAACCTCTGGCGGCTGATCCGCACTGGTGCCACGTTCGAGCGCACCGGCGCGATGGGCGTTGCGCTCGCCGCGATGGAGGCGCCGCCGCGCCTCAGGCTCGCCGCGCGCATCCTCGGCTGGCCCTTCCGGTTCCTGGGCTATCGGGGCGACCCGACCCTGCCGCCGGTGACGCGGGCGATCACGGCGCTCGGGCCCGCCTACATCAAGTTCGGGCAGGTGCTTTCGACCCGGCCGGACGTGGTCGGCACCGAGCTTGCGAACCAGCTGCGCGTCCTGCAGGACCGGCTGCCGCCCTTCGACCAGGCGACCGCGCGGGCGACGGTCGAGGCCGAGCTCGGCCAGCCGGTCGACGTTGTCTTTTCGGAATTTTCCGAGCCCGTCGCCGCCGCCTCGATCGCGCAGGTGCACCGTGCGCGGCTTGCGGTCAGCGGCGAGGAGGTCGCCGTCAAGATCCTGCGGCCCGGCATCGAGCGTGCCTTTCGCCGCGACATCGACGCCTTCTATTCGGCGGCGGGGCTGATCGAGACCCTGTCGCCCGCCTCGCGCCGCCTGCGCCCGACCGAGGTCATCGCCCATTTCGAGGGCGTGGTGACGGGCGAGCTGGACCTGCGGCTCGAGGCGGCCGCGGCCTCGCAGTTCGCCGCGAACACAAAGGGGGACGCGGGCTTTGCGGTTCCGGCGCCCGACTGGGGGCTCACTTCCCGCCGGGTGATGACCTTGGGCTGGGCAGAGGGCATTCCGCTTGGCGACGTGGCAGCACTCCGGGCCGCCGGGCATGACCTGCCGTCGCTTGCGGCGCGGGTCCTGCAACTTTTCCTCAGCCATGCGCTGCGCGACGGGCTCTTCCACGGCGACATGCACCAGGGCAACCTGAAGGTCGCGCCTGATGGCACGCTCATCGCCTACGACTTCGGCATCATGGGCCAAATCGACGCCTACACGCGGCGCATCTATGCCGAGATCCTCTATGGCTTCATCCGCCGCGACTATGACCGCGTGGCCGAGGTGCATTTCGAGGCAGGCTATGTGCCCCCCGACCGCGACATCCACGCCTTCGCCCGCGCGCTGACCGCCGTCGGCGAGCCGATCTTCGGGATGGGGGCGAACCAGATCTCGATGGCGCGGCTTCTGGCCTACCTTTTTGAAGTGACAGAAAAATTCGGGATGCAGACCCGAACCGAGCTGATCTTGCTGCAGCGCACGATGGTGGTGGTCGAGGGGGTTGCGCGGTCGCTCGACCCCCATATCAACATCTGGCAGGTGGCGCGCCCGACGGTCGAGGCCTATGTGCGCGACAATATCGGGCCCCGCGCGCTGGTGCGCGATCTGCGGCGGACCGCACAGGTGCTCGGCCGCTTCGGGCCGAAATTGCCGCAGATGGCCGAAGCCTTTCTGGCCCGGCAGAACGACCCCGCCCCGGCCCGCGAGCCTGCGCCGAAGGGCAGGCAGGTGCGCCTTGCGCTTCTGGCGGCGGGGGTCTTCGTCCTTGGCGCGCTGGCCGGGCGGTTCCTCTTCCTCTGAGGGCCGTCAGAGGGCACCCGGTCGCAGGGCGTGGACGTCCTTCGGCGCAATGGTCGAGCCGCCGTCAGTCACGAGGACCGGCCCGTCCGTTCCCATCCGCGCCTCGACAATGCGGGCATAACAGTCGACCGGGGCCGACCCCATGGGCTGGCCGGCCGCAAAGCTTTCCAGCTTGAAGCTGTAAAGCCCCGGCATCACCTGCCCCCCGATCGCGGTCTGGCCCGTCCAGTTGACCGGTCCGGGGGTGACGGCCACCTCTTGCCGCGTCACCTCGCGCCCCGAGCTGTCGTAGGCCACGAGCATCGCCTTGTCCGCGCCCTTCGTCGCCTCCGGGTAGACCGTCACCGGGCGGGTGCCGTCATAGGTCGCCATGACCGGCGCGCGCGCCTCCATCCCGACCCATCCGGCGATCTGGCCCATGCCCGACACCCCCATCTGCCCCGTGAGGGCGGTCAGAAGCTCGTTCGTCTTCACCTGCTGTTCGACCCCGGAAAAGGTCGCAAGCTGGGTGGCATAGGCCGTCGAATCGATCGGGTTCATCGGGTCCTGATTCTTCATCTGCGCCGTCAGCATCTTCAGGAACATCTGGAAGTCGGCCGAATGGGTCTGCGCGGTGGTGGTGGCCGGTGCGGTGACGGGCGCGGCGGCGGGCGTCGTCGAGGAAAGGGGTGTCGTCGTCGGGGCGGTTTGCATGGGTGTCTCCGTTGGAATTTCCGGGTCAGTGGGTCACAGCCGCAGGTCAAGCCCGGCACCGGCAACCGCCAGGTCGCGGGCCGGACGTCCCGGGGCCGAAGCCGAATGGGGGGGCGGGGCGGTCCCGGACTCCGCCGGGTCCCCCCCTCGCCCGTCAGGACCGCCCCCCTGCCCCGCAAGGTTCTCCTGCCCCTGATCGCGCGCAAAGCCGAACTCGAGCCGGTCAAAGCCCAGGTCGCGGAACTCGCGCGCGAGCTGGTCGATATGGCTGCGCAGCAGGTCGAGTGTTTCCGGCCTGTGGGCCGCGATCGTCAGCGTCAGCGCGTCGCCCGACAGAGCGACCTGCATGCGCACCTTGCCAAGCTCTTCCGGCGTCAGGGTAATCTCGACCGCGCGGCCCCCCTGTTGCGGCAGGTGAGGCGCAAGGCGCAAGGTGAAGCCGTCGGGCAGCTGATGCAGGGCGCGGGTGATATGTCCGGGCGCCGTCCTCGCCTCCGCCGCCGCGCGCGGGTCCGGGCCTGGCGCCAGGGGATCGGCCGTCAGCGCGTCCGCAAACGGGTGACGGTCGGTGGACCGCGGCTGGTCGTGGCCCGGCGACTGGCCAGAGGATTGACCTGGCCTTGCGGTCTCGGTCGGTTCCTGAGCGGG
>Ga0209571_1000637_pt1 | contig 30131 bp, 28 predicted proteins | sample EBPBio102011_DNA_FD_185866 | JGI IMG/M metagenome (GOLD analysis project Ga0209571, IMG submission 185866) | Wastewater treatment Type I Accumulibacter community from EBPR Bioreactor in Madison, WI, USA - Reactor 1_1/10/2011_ DNA (SPAdes)... | ecosystem: Engineered > Bioreactor > EBPR >... | reverse complement strand
GGCGCTGGCGGGGACCAGGGGCCTGCCCGGCGCGGTGATGGACCGCGTTCTGGTCGACCGGCTGGGGCTGGCCCCGGGGGACAGCTTCCGGCTGGGATTGCAGGAGTTCCGCCTGGGGGCGGTCCTGCTGCGCGAGCCGGATTCGGCGGCGGGCGGCTTTGCACTTGGTCCGCGCACGATCGTGCGGACCGAGGCGCTGGCGCAATCGGGGCTTCTGGAGCCGGGCAGCCTGTTCGAGACGGAATACCGGATGCTTCTCCCGCCGGGGACGGACCTGCAGGCCATGGAGGAACGCGCCGAGGCGCAGTTCCGTGACAGCGGGATGGACTGGTCCGACAGCCGCCGCGCCGCGCCTGGGATCGAGCGCTTTGTCGAGCGGATCGGGTCGTTCCTGGTGCTGGTCGGGCTGGCGGGTCTGGCGGTTGGTGGTGTGGGTGTGTCGGCTGCGGTCCGCGCCTACCTGCAGGGCAAGACCGCGACCATCGCCACACTGAAGACCCTGGGCGCCGAGGGGCGGCTGATCTTTCTGGTCTACCTGTTCCAGATCGGGGTGCTGACGGCCCTCGGGATCGCGCTGGGGCTGATCCTGGGTGCGGGGGTGCCGCTGCTCATGGCCGATGTGATCGTGGCGAGCCTGCCCTTCCCGGCGGTATTCGCGCCCTACCCGGCACCGCTGTTCGAGGCGGGATTCTATGGCGCGATGACGGCGCTGCTGTTCACGCTCTGGCCGCTGGCGCGCAGCGGGCGGGTCCGGGCGGCGGCGCTTTACCGGGGCGAGGAGGGGCGCGCGGGCCGGCCTGGCTGGAAGGCGGCGCTGGCCTTGCTGGTGGTGACGGCGCTGCTGGTGGGTGGTGCGGTCTGGTTCTCGGGCGTGCCGGAACTGGCGCTGGGCACGCTTGGCGGCGTGCTGGGGGCGCTGGTGGTGCTGGCGCTGGCCGCCATGGCCGTGCGGCGGGGCGCGCGGGCGGCGGCGCGCAGCCTGTGGCTGCGGGGGCGCACAATCTGGCGGCTGGCGCTGTCAGCCATCGGCGGTCCGCGGGAAGAGGCAGCCTCGGTCATCCTGTCGCTGGGGCTGGGGCTGACGGTGCTGGCGGCGGTGGGCCAGATCGACGCCAACCTGCGCGGCGCGATCCAGCGGGACCTGCCGGAACGGGCGCCTTCCTATTTCTTCGTCGATATCCAGAACGACCAGATCGAGGGGTTCCTCGACCGTGTCGCAGGCGATCCGGCGGTGTCGAAGGTGGAAAGCGCGCCGATGCTGCGCGGCGTGCTGAGCCAGATCAACGGCCGCCCGGCGCGTGAGGTGGCCGGCGACCATTGGGTCGTGCGGGGCGACCGCGGCGTGACCTATTCGGCGGCCCCTCCGGCCAATGCCACGGTGACGGCGGGTGCCTGGTGGCCCGAGGATTATGCCGGCCCGCCGCAGGTCAGCTTTGCCGCGACCGAGGCCGAGGAACTTGGGCTGAAGCTGGGCGACCGGATCACCGTCAACATCCTGGGCCGTGACATCGAGGCCGAGATCACGAGCTTTCGACAGGTGGATTTCTCGACCGCCGGCATGGGCTTCGTGATGTCGATGAACCCCGCCGCCCTGGCCGGCGCGCCCCATACCTTCATCGCTACGGTCTATGCCGAGGAAGCCGCCGAGGGACCGATCCTGCGCGACCTTGCCGGGGCCTATCCGAACATCACCGCGATCCGGGTGCGGGACGCCATCGACCGGGTGAGCGAAGCGCTGACCGCGATTGCCGAGGCCACGGCCTGGGCAGCCGCGGCGACCCTGCTGACGGGATTTGTCGTGCTGGTGGGCGCGGCGGCGGCAGGCGTGCGCGCCCGGGTCTATGAGGCGGCGATCCTCAAGACGCTGGGCGCCACGCGAGGCAGCATCCTGGCCAGTTTCGCGCTGCGTTCGGCCCTGCTCGGAGCGGCAGCGGGCTGCGTGGCGATCATCGCGGGCGCGCTTGCGGGCTGGGCGGTCATGGTGCTGGTAATGGAGGCGCGCTACCACTTCGAGCCCGTCTCGGCGCTGGGCATCGTGCTGGGGGGAGTGCTGGCCACTCTGATCGCGGGGCTGGCCTTTGCGCTGCGGCCGCTGGCCGCGCGCCCAGCACAGGTGCTGCGGGCGGCGGATTGATGCCCGAGGACAGCGCGGCCTGCTAGGCCCGGGCGGGAAAGATCTGTTAGAAGGTGGAAGGGATGCCTGGGGGCCGGCAGACCCCTGTCGTGACAAGAGCGGCCCAGGAGTTTGACCCATGCCCGACTTCATCCGTGATCTGGAAGAGCGCCTGCTGCGCTATGTGGCCATCGACACCCAGAGCGACGAAACGGGCAAGACCTCGCCCAGCACCGAACGGCAACTGGTCCTGTCGCGGCTGCTGGTGGAGGAACTGCGCGAGATCGGCGCCGTCGAGGTTGAGCTGACCGATTACGGCACCGTGCTCGCGACCCTGCCCGCGACGGTGCCCGACAGCCGGCAGGTCATGGGATGGCTCGCCCATGTCGACACCGCGCCCGGCTTTGCGGCCAGCGGGGTGAAGCCGCAGGTCCACCGGGGCTATGACGGGGGTGCCATCCGCTTTCCCGAGGCGCCCGATCTGGTGTTGGACCCGGAGATCTCGCCCTATCTTGGGCAGCGGATTGGTGATGACATCGTGACGGCCAGCGGCAGGACGCTGCTTGGTGCCGATGACAAGGCGGGCATCGCCATCGTGATGACGGCGGCCCATCACCTGCTGCGGCATCCCGACCTGCCGCGGGGCCGGATCCGCTTGGCCTTTACGCCCGACGAAGAGATCGGTCGCGGCGTCCATGCCCGCCTGCCGGGCGATCTGGGCGCCGATTTCGCCTATACGCTGGATGGGGCCGAGCGCGGCGAGATCGTCTATGAGACTTTCTCGGCCGATGCCGCGGTGGTGACGATCACCGGTGTCCCGATCCATACCGGGCAGGCGCGGGGCAAGCTGGTGAACGCGCTGCATCTTGCGGCAAAGGTGCTGAGCCTGATCCCGCAGGCGACCATGGCCCCCGAGACGACCGACGGGCGCGATGGCTTCATCCACGCCTATGAGCTGACCGGCACGGCTGCAGCGGCGGAGTTGAAGTTCATCCTGCGAGATTTCGAGCGGGACGGGCTTGCCGCCAAGGGAGCGCTGCTGCGCCAGATCTGCGAGACCATCCAGGCGGGCGAGCCGCGTGCGAAGCTGGACTGCCGCATCACGCCCGAGTACCGCAACATGCGCTACTGGCTGGAAGACGACATGACCCCGGTCGATTTGGTGCGCGAGGCCTGCCGGCGGGCGAAGGTAGAGCCCTTCTCGATCCCGATCCGGGGGGGCACCGATGGCTCGCGCCTGACGGAAAAGGGGGTGCCCACGCCCAATATCTTCACCGGGATGCAGATGATCCATGGACCGCTGGAATGGATCAGCCTGCAGGACATGGAGGCCGCGACCCACGTCTGCCTGGCGCTGGCGGAACTGGCGGCACAAAGGTAGCGGGCCGGTATCGGCCTGCCCTACACAAGCCGTGCCCAAAGGCTTAGGGTCTGCGCATGGCCGATCTGTTCGACACGCCCGCCCCATCTGCCCCGCAGGGCCCCCGCCCGCTGGCCGACCGGCTGCGCCCGCGCGTCCTGTCCGAGGTGATCGGGCAGGAAAAGGTGCTGTCGCCCGAGGGGCCGCTGGGCGCCATGCTGACGGCCGGAAGCCTGTCGTCGCTGATCCTCTGGGGGCCGCCCGGAGTCGGCAAGACGACCATCGCGCGGCTTCTGGCGGCCGAGACCGATCTGGCCTTTGTGCAGATCAGCGCGATCTTCACCGGCGTGCCGGACTTGCGCAAGGTCTTCGAACAGGCGCGGCTGCGGCGACAGAACGGGCAGGGGACGTTGCTGTTCGTGGACGAGATCCACCGCTTCAACAAGGCGCAGCAGGACGGGTTCCTGCCCCATATGGAGGATGGCACCATCCTGCTTGTGGGGGCCACGACCGAGAACCCCTCGTTCGAGCTGAACGCGGCCCTTCTGAGCCGGGCCCAGGTAATCGTGCTGGACCGGCTGTCCTTGGCCGATCTGGAGCGGCTTGCGCAGCGGGCCGAGCGTGAACTGGGCCGCGCGTTGCCCCTGACGGGCGAGGCGCGCGAGGCGCTGCTCGAGATGGCCGATGGCGACGGGCGGGCGCTGTTGAACCTGGTCGAGCAGGTGGCCGCCTGGTCGCTGGCCAAGCCGCTGGACAGTGCGGGCCTTGCGGCCCGGCTGATGCGGCGCGCAGCGAAGTACGACAAGGCGGGCGAGGAGCATTACAACCTGATCTCGGCGCTGCATAAATCGGTGCGCGGATCCGACCCGGACGCCGCGCTCTACTGGTTCTGCCGGATGCTCGAGGGCGGCGAGGATCCCCGCTTTCTGGCCCGCCGGATCACCCGAATGGCGGTGGAGGATATCGGGCTGGCCGACCCGCAGGCGCAGGCCGTGTGCCTGGAGGGCTGGCAGACTTATGAGCGGTTGGGCAGTCCCGAGGGGGAACTGGCGCTGGCGCAGGCGGTGATCTACCTGGCGCTCGCGCCGAAGTCGAATGCGGGCTATGTGGCCTACAAGGCCGCTCGGGCCGCCGCGCGCGAAACGGGCAGCGCCCCGCCGCCCCTGCATATCCGCAATGCCCCGACCCGGTTGATGAAGGAGATCGGCTATGGCGCGGGCTATGCCTATGACCACGATGCCGAAGACGGTTTTTCGGGGCAGGACTATTTCCCCGAAGGCATGAAGCGCCCCGTCTGGTACCAGCCGCCCGAACGCGGTTTCGAGCGCGAGTTGAAGAAGAGGGTGGAGTACTTCGCCAAGTTGCGGACGCGGCGGCAGGGCGGATAGACATGGGGCCGCGGTTGACATTCACCCGCCCGCACCCGAGAGAAGCCGAATGTTGATGACCCATATCCTGCAAGTGGCCCTGGGCGGAGCTCTGGGCGCGGTGGCGCGCTATCTGACCAATGTCGCGGTGATGCGCGGCATCGGTCCGGGGTTTCCCTGGGGCACGATCATCGTGAACATCACGGGATCCTTTCTGATGGGGGTGCTGGCGGTCTGGCTGGCCCAACGCGGGATGACGCGCCACGCCCCCTTTCTGATGACAGGGGTTCTGGGCGGCTTCACCACTTTCTCGGCCTTTTCGCTGGACACGCTGACGCTCTGGGAGCGCGGCGACATGGGCCTTGCGCTGGCCTATGTGGCGGGGTCGGTCGGGTTGTCGATCCTCGCGCTGGCGGCGGGGTTGGCGGTGACGCGGGGGATTTTCGCATGAGCGGCGTACAGATGCTGACGGTCACCGAGGACGAGGGCGAACAGCGGCTAGACCGCTGGTTCAAGCGGCGCTTTCCGCAATTGACCCAGGGCGCCATCGAGAAGATGTGCCGCACGGGCCAGGTGCGGGTGGATGGCGCCCGGGCCAGGGCGGCCGACCGGCTGGCCCCCGGCATGCAGGTGCGTGTGCCGCCTCTGCCCGAGGGCGAGGCGCCGCGGGCCGAGGGGCCGGCGCGGGTTTCGAAGACCGACGAGAAGATGATCCAGGACGCGGTCCTGTGGATGGATCAGCACATGATCGTGCTGAACAAGCCCGCGGGCCTGCCGAGCCAGGGCGGCTCGGGCCAGGGCGAGCGGCATGTCGACGGGCTGAGCGAGGCGCTGAAGTTCGGCTACAAGGAAAAGCCGAAGCTGGTGCACCGCCTGGACAAGGACACCTCTGGCGTTCTGCTGCTGGCGCGGACCGACCGGGTGGCGCGCGGCTTGTCCGAGGCGCTGCGCCACCGCGAGGCGCGCAAGATCTACTGGGCCGTGGTCGCGGGCGTGCCGCATCCCAAGCAGGGCTCGATCAAGTTCGGCCTGGTGAAGGCGCCGGGGCGTGGCCGGGGCGGCGAGGGGGAAAAGATGCTGTGCGTCCATCCCGCCAAGGTGGCCGAAACCGAAGGCGCCAAGCGCGCCCAGACCGATTACTTCACCTTGTGGTTCCTGGGCACCCGGCTGTCCTGGATGGCGCTGGAGCCGGTGACTGGCCGCACCCACCAGCTGCGCGCCCACATGGCCGAGATCGGCCATCCGATCCTAGGCGACGGCAAGTATGGCGGCGGCGAGGCCGAGAATGCCGGCGATGGATGGGGAGCCGGGTCGGGTGGCGATCTGAGCCGCAAGCTGCATCTGCATGCGCGCAGCCTGACCATCGAGCATCCGGTGACGAAGGAGGTGATGACCTTCACCGCGCCATTGCCCGAACATATGGCGCGGACCTGGAAGCTTCTGGACTGGAAGGAAGGCGACGTGCCGGCCGACCCGTTCACCCCGATCCGCTGAGGGTGGCATGAACGGCTGGACGCCCAAGCGGTTCTGGAAAGAGGTCACGGTCGAGCCCGCCGGGGGCGGCTTTGGCGTCCGGCTGGACGGCCGGGTGGTCAAGACGCCGTCGAAGGCGCCGCTTACGGTTCCGACCGAGGCCATGGCGCGCGAGATCGCTGCCGAATGGCAGGCGCAGGACGGCGTCGTGAAGCCCGAAACCATGCCCTGGACCCGGGCCGCCAATTCGGCGATCGACAAGGTGACGCCGCAGTTCGATGAGGTGGCCGCCATGTTGGCCGCCTATGGGGCTAGCGACCTTCTGTGCTATCGCGCGGCCCATCCGGCGGCTTTGGCCGAGCGTCAGGCGGCCGCCTGGGACCCCGTGCTGGCCTGGGCGGCGGGCTGGTTGCCCGAACCGATGGTGGTGACGGCGGGGGTGATGCATGTGACCCAGCCGCCCGAGAGCCTGGTCCGCCTGGAAGACCGGGTTCGAGGGCTGACGCCCTTTCAGCTGACCGGGCTGCACGATCTGGTTGCGCTGCCCGGCTCGCTCTTGCTGGCCCTGGCCGTGATCGATGGCGCGGTGTCGGCAGAGGAGGCCTGGACACGGGCACGGGTGGATGAGGCCTGGCAAGCCGAGGAATGGGGCGCAGACGAAGAGGCCGCAGAGGCCGAGGCCTCCCGCCGGGCAGGCTTCCTTCTGGCGGCCCGATTCTATGCGCTGAGCCGCTGAAGCCCCCCGCCCGGATTCTTGGCACTGCCCGTTACGTAGGCAATTGCGCCGCAAACTTGGGGTTTTCCGGGGAATTCGGCGATCATGGCGCAAAGCCTTGACGGACCAAAGCGCTTCGGACCAAACTGTCCGTTACTGAGCGGAACCGTCCGTCAGTTTCGCAAAGGCCCGGCAAGGGTCGACAAAGAAAATGCCGCCGCACTGGGCGGCTGATCAGGAAGAGGTTATCCATGAGAAAATCGGTATTCTTTGGCACGCTGGCCGCTGTCGGCGCGCTGGCTGGCGCGGCGTCGGCCGATACGCTGGCCGATGTAAAGGCGCGAGGCGAGCTGATCTGCGGCGTGAACACCGGCCTGACCGGCTTTGCCGCCCCGGACGCCAGCGGTGCCTATCAGGGCTTTGACGTCGCGATCTGCAAGGCCATCGCCGCGGCGGTCCTGGGCGATGCAACCAAGGTGCGCTATGTGCCGACCACGGGCGAGACGCGCTTTACCGCGCTGGCCTCGGGCGAGGTTGACGTTCTGGTCCGCAACTCGACCTGGACCTTCTCGCGCGACACCGACCTGAAGTTCGACTTCGTGGCGGTGAACTACTATGATGGCCAAGGCTTCATGGTGCGCAAGGACCTGGGCGTGACCTCGGCCAAGGAACTGGATGGCGCGACCGTCTGCATCCAGACCGGTACCACGACCGAACTGAACCTGGCCGACTTCTTCAAGGCCAACAACATCACCTACACGCCGGTGACCGTGCAGGATGACAGCGAGGCGCAGCGTCAGTATCTGGCCGGCGCCTGCGACGCCTACACCACCGACGCCTCGGGCCTGGCCGCCAGCCGCGCCACCCTGCCGGATGCCGAGAACCACATCATCCTGCCCGAGATCATCTCGAAAGAGCCGCTCGGCCCGCTGGTGCGCCATGGCGACAACAACTGGGGCGACATCGTGCGCTGGACCTTCTACGCACTGGTCGCGGCAGAAGAACTGGGCGTGACCTCGGCCAATGTGAACGAGATCGGCGCCTCGACCAACAACCCCGAGATCAAGCGGATCCTGGGCGCCGAAGGCGACATGGGCAAGATGATCGGGCTTGATCCGGAATGGGCCAAGCGTGCCATCGCCGCCAGCGGCAACTATGGCGAGATCTTCGCTGCCAACATCGGCGAGTCGACCCCGATCGGCCTGGCCCGCGGCCTGAACGCGCAATGGACGCAGGGCGGCCTGATGTACTCTCCGCCTTTCCGCTGATACCGAACGCGGCCCCGGGCAAATCCCGGGGCCGTCTTTCTTCTTGACGACATCCTGTCCGGCAGCGAGCGCCAGACTTCGTCCAGATCCGGGCCAACCGGATCGGCGGGCAGGCTAGGGGGTTACCAGAATGGCCATGGCCACCGACGCGCCGAAAGAGTCCTTTCGGCTGAGCATGCTCATCTATGATACGCGCTTCCGTTCGCTGACCATCCAGGTCATCGTGTTGATATTGTTCGGCCTGTTCGTGTCCTGGCTGATCAACAACACGATCGTGAACCTGGCCGCCAAGGACCGGACCTTCGACTACGGATTCCTGTGGAACCGGGCCGGTTACGACATCAACCAGACGCTGATCCCCTACACCAACGACAGCACGCATTTCCGCGCACTGCTGGTGGGGTTGGTGAACACTCTGCTGGTCGCGGCGCTGGGCTGCGTGTTGGCCACGATTGTCGGCGTGCTGGTGGGCGTGCTGCGGTTGTCGAACAACTGGCTGATTGGCCGGATCATGACAGTCTATGTCGAGGTCTTCCGCAACGTTCCGATCCTGTTGTGGATCCTACTGGCCTTTGTCGTGCTGACCGAGACCACTCCGGCGCCGCGCGATTTTCGTGTGACAGATGCGATGATTGCCGCGGGCGAGGAACCAGTCGCGAGCATGCTGTTTGGCGATTCGGTCGCGATCACCAACCGTGGCATGAACATACCCGCCCCGCTGTTCGACCGCGGCCTTGGGGCGCTGCAGTTTGGCGAGTTCAGTCTGTCGCTGAACCTTCTGGCTGTCCTTGCCGTGATCGCCCTGTCGGTCTGGGGGAACCGCAGGCTGCTCGCGCACGCCCGCGCGGTACAGGAAGCGACGGGCGACCGGCCGACGACCTGGTGGAAGAGCCTCGCCATCCTGTTCGGGCCGATCATCCTGCTTCTCGCGGCGCTGGGCTTTCATCTGGAATACCCCACGATCTCGGGCTTCAACTTCACCGGCGGCATCCAGGTGCTGCACAGCTTCACCGCGCTGTTGGTCGCGCTGGTTCTCTATACCGCCGCCTTCATCGCCGAGATCGTGCGGGCGGGCATCCTGGCCATCTCGCGCGGGCAGACCGAGGCCGCCTATGCACTGGGTCTGCGCCCCGGGCGGACCATGAGCCTGATCATCCTGCCTCAGGCGCTTCGGGTGATCATCCCGCCGCTGATCAGCCAGTACCTGAACCTGACGAAGAACACCTCGCTGGCCATCGCGGTCAGCTACATGGACCTGCGCGGCACATTGGGCGGCATCACGCTGAACCAGACCGGCAAGGAACTCGAGGCGATGCTTCTGATGATGCTGATCTATCTGATCATCAGTCTGATCATCTCCAGCCTGATGAACATGTACAACTCGGCCGTGAAGCTGAAGGAGCGTTGAGATGAAGGGCACCTCGACCGCTTTCGTCCGGGAAACCATGCTTCAGCCCGAGGCTCCTCCGCTGACCGAGAAGGGCGTGGTCAAGTGGCTGCGCGAGAACCTGTTCTCGGGCTGGTTCAACACGATCCTCACGCTGGTCGGGCTCTGGGCCATCTGGTGGCTTGCCTCCTCGGCGCTGCCCTGGTTCCTGAACGGCGTCTGGAACGCCGGGTCGTTGCAGGAATGCCGCGCGATTGTGGCCGAGCAGGCAGGCCCCGATGCCTCGGGCGCCTGCTGGGCGATGATCCGCGAGCGTTGGCACCAGTTCCTGTTTGGCTTCTATCCGGCGGAATCGTACTGGCGTCCGACGCTGGCCTTCGTGTTGCTGTTCGCGGCCATTGCCCCGGTGCTGTTCCAGTCGCTGCCGCGCAAGATGATCTGGTTCAGCATCCTGTACCCGGCGCTCGCCTTCTTCCTGCTTTGGGGCGGGTCGGTCTGGGCGCCGGTTTCGGCGATGCTGGGCTTTGTGATCCTCGTGATTGCCTATCGGTTGCTGTGGGAACGGATCGGGGCCGCCCCTGCTGCCGGTGTGGGCATCGTGGCGGCCGTGCTGTGGTGGCTGTTCCTGACAGGCCCTGTCGCGGCGACGCTGCAATCGGTGTTGCCGGTCGGCCTGGAGCCGGTGGCGTCCGACCGCTTCGGCGGCTTCTTGCTGGCGATCACCATCGGGGTCACCGCGATTTCCTTCTCGCTGCCGGCGGGCATCCTGCTGGCGCTGGGGCGGCAGTCGGACATGTTCCTGGTCAAGACGCTGTCGGTGGGCTTCATCGAGTTCATCCGTGGCGTGCCGCTGATCACGCTCCTGTTCACGGCGTCGCTTCTGCTGCAGTACTTCCTGCCGCCGAACACGAACTTCGACCTGATCCTGCGCGTGATCATCCTGGTGACCTTCTTTGCAGCGGCCTACATCGCCGAGGTGATCCGGGGCGGCCTTGCCGCGCTACCCAAGGGGCAGTACGAGGCGGCCGATGCGCTGGGGCTGGACTATTGGCAGGCCCAGCGTCTGATCATCATGCCGCAGGCGCTGAAGATCTCGATCCCCGGGATCGTGTCCACCTTCATCGGGCTGTTCAAGGACACCACGCTTGTCGCCTTCGTGGGCCTCATGGACCCGCTCAAGGGCGTGACCCAGATCGTCCGCGCCGACATCAACTGGAAGGGCATCTACTGGGAGCCCTACATCTTTGTCGGCGCCATCTTCTTCGTCATCTGTTTCGGCATGTCGCGCTACTCGATGTATCTCGAGCGCAAGCTGAAACGCGACCACCGCTAGGGAGACTGACCCAATGACGGACGCAACCGCCCGCACCATCGACCGCAGCCAGATGAAGGTCAGCGACGAGGTCGCGGTGCAGATCACCAACATGAACAAGTGGTACGGCACGTTCCATGTGCTGCGCGACATCAACCTGACCGTCCAGCGCGGCGAGCGCATCGTGATCGCCGGGCCGTCGGGATCGGGCAAGTCGACGCTGATCCGCTGCATCAACCGTCTGGAGGAACATCAGTCGGGGCAGATCATCGTCGATGGCACGGAACTGACGAACGACATCAAGAACATCGACAAGGTGCGGTCCGAAGTCGGCATGGTGTTCCAGCACTTCAACCTCTTCCCGCATCTGACCATCCTCGAAAACTTGACGCTCGCCCCGATCTGGGTGCGCAAGATCCCGAAGAAAGAGGCCGAAGAGACGGCGATGTACTTCCTGCGCAAGGTGAAGATCCCCGAGCAGGCGGCCAAGTACCCCGGTCAGCTGTCGGGCGGTCAGCAGCAGCGTGTGGCCATCGCCCGGTCGCTGTGCATGCGTCCGCGCATAATGCTCTTCGACGAGCCGACGTCGGCCCTTGACCCCGAGATGATCAAGGAGGTGCTCGATACCATGATCGAGCTCGCCGAAGAGGGCATGACGATGCTGTGCGTGACCCATGAGATGGGCTTTGCCCGTCAGGTCGCGAACCGCGTGATCTTCATGGATCAGGGCCAGATCGTCGAGCAGAACGAACCGGAAGAGTTCTTCCTGAACCCCAAGTCCGAACGGACGAAGCTTTTCCTGAGCCAGATCCTCGGCCACTGAGCCTCGGGTCCGGTCGCGGATTGCCAAAGCAGGAAGGCCGGGGTCACCCCCGGCCTTCTTTTCTTGCGCCGGCTCCGACCGGATCAGCCGATGGCGGCAGCGCGCACGTCATCGTCGATATAGTCGGCATACTGGCCGAAGTTGTCGGCGAACATCTGGACCAGTTTCTTGGCCTGGAGGTCGTAGGCCGACGTATCGGCCCAGGTGCCGCGCGGGTCGAGCAGCCGGGTTTCGACGCCCGGCACAGACACCGGCACCTCGAAGCCGAAGTTGGGGTCTCGGCGGAACTCCACCCCGTGGAGCGAGCCGTCGAGCGCAGCCGTCAACAGCGCGCGCGTCGCCTTGATCGGCATGCGCTTGCCCGTGCCATAGGCCCCGCCCGTCCAGCCGGTGTTCACCAGCCAGCAGGTTGCGCCATGCTTGGCGATCTTGGCCTGCAACAGTTTGCCATAGACCTCGGGCCGGCGCGGCATGAAGGGCGCGCCAAAGCAGGTCGAGAAGGTGGGCTGCGGTTCGGTCACGCCCTGTTCGGTGCCTGCTACCTTCGAGGTGAAGCCCGACAGGAAGTGATACATCGCCTGTGCGGGGGTCAGCCGGGCGATGGGCGGCAGCACGCCGAAGGCATCGCAGGTCAGCATGATGATGTTGCGCGGATGCCCGCCCAGGCCCGAGAGCGAGGCGTTCGAGATGTAGTCCAGCGGATAGGCGCAGCGGGTGTTGGCCGTCAGGCTGGCATCCTCGAAATCCAGCACCAGGGTTTCGGGGTCGTAGACCATGTTCTCGACCACCGTGCCGAAGCGGTGGGTCGTGGCATAGATCTCGGGCTCGGCCTCTGCCGAGAGGTTGATCGTCTTGGCGTAGCAGCCGCCTTCGAAGTTGAAGGTCCCGCGATCGGACCAGCCATGTTCGTCATCGCCGATCAGCACGCGCGAGGGGTCGGCCGAAAGCGTGGTCTTGCCGGTGCCTGACAGGCCGAAGAACACCGCCGTATCAACGGGGTTCCCCGGCGCGTGGTTGGCCGAGCAGTGCATCGGCATGATGCCCTTCTCCGGCAGCAGATAGTTCAGCAGCGTGAAGACCGATTTCTTGTTCTCGCCCGCATAGGCCGTTCCACCGATCAGGATCAGCTTGCGGTCGAAATGGAAGGTGATGATGGTCTCGCTGCGGCAGCCGTGGCGGGCCGGATCGGCCTTGAACGACGGGCAATTGATGATCGTCCAGTCGGGCGAGAAACGGTCAAGCTCGGCCCGCTCGGGGCGGCGCAGCAGGTGGCGAATGAAAAGCCCGTGCCAGGCAAGTTCGGTGACCACGCGCACATCCAGCCGATGGGCAGGATCGGCACCGGCGAACAGGTCCTGCACGAAGTAGTCGCGCCCCTGCATATGGGCCAGCATGTCGGCATAAAGCCTGTCGAATCCTTCGGGAGATTGCGCGGCGTTGTTCTCCCACCAGATCGATTTTTCGACCGAGGGTGTCCGCACCACGTGCTTGTCCTTGGGGGACCGGCCCGTATGGGTGCCGGTCGAGACAAGGAAGGCACCGCCCAGGCCAAGCCGCCCTTCACCCCGGCGGACCGCCGCGTCGATGAGTGCCGGCTCGATGAGGTTATAATGGACTGTTCCCAATCCGGTGATGCCCTGATCCTCCAGCCGCTGTGCTGGGTTCACGCGTCCGATCGTCATTCTGCAAGCTCTCCCGATGCCGTGTCATGCGGCAGGTCCGTCGGTTTAAGTCGGCGCCCTGGGCCAGAAGGCACCGCGCGAGAGGAAATTCTCCGCGCAATTTTCTTATAACATGGGGGGTGCGCCCAATAACAGATGGCAATCCTTTCGTTAGCGCAACCAAATGCAACCGACCGAAACAAAGCCTCGTGAGTGAGGCAAATTAGTCGATTCTTGGCAATTTTTGCCTCTGCTGGGGCTCGCTCGACGGGGTGATTCGCAGTTAACTGTTGATTCCGTGGGGGCGACACCCGATCATGGCGGAAAAATACCGGCAGGATCGGCAGAACAGGAAAGAGCAGATGTCAAGGATCGCCCTTGTGGACGACGACAGGAATATCCTGACGTCCGTCGCAATGACTCTCGAGGCCGAGGGCTTCGAGGTTGAAACCTACAACGATGGCCAGTCGGCGCTGGATGCCTTCAACCGGCGGATGCCGGATATGGCCGTGCTGGACATCAAGATGCCCCGCATGGACGGCATGGACCTGCTGCAACGGCTTCGGCAGAAGACCAGCATGCCCGTCATCTTCCTGACCTCGAAGGACGATGAGATCGACGAAGTCCTGGGCCTGCGCATGGGGGCCGACGACTATGTGAAGAAGCCCTTCTCGCAGCGGCTTCTTGTCGAGCGGATCCGCGCGCTCCTCCGCCGGCAGGAAGCAATCGCCACCGGCGAGGTCGCGGTGACCGAGGAAACCAAGATCATGGAACGCGGCCATCTGCGGATGGACCCGCTGCGCCATTCGGTCGCCTGGAAGGGCAAGGAAGTGTCGCTGACGGTGACAGAGTTCCTGCTGTTGCAGGCGCTGGCGCAGCGCCCCGGGTTCGTGAAAAGCCGCGATCAGCTTATGGACGTGGCCTATGACGATCAGGTCTATGTCGATGACCGCACGATCGATAGCCACATCAAGCGGCTGCGCAAGAAGATGCGCAGCGTCGATGACGATTTCTCGGCCATCGAGACGCTGTACGGGATCGGCTATCGCTACAACGAAGAATGACAGCCCTGCCGCGCCTCGGTTCCGCCAAGTCGCCTTCGCCGAAGGCGCCCGCCCCAAAGGACGGTGACGTTCTGCTGGGCGAGGATTGGGTTTCGCCCGAAACCCTGGCGGATGAGGCGCTGCGGGCCGACCGGCACCGGCGCGGGATCGTCTCGCTCAACCGCTCGCCGCTGGCGCGCAAGATCATCGTGTTCAACCTGCTCGCACTGGTGGTTCTGGTTTCGGGCGTGCTGTTCATGAACCCCTTCCGCGACAGCCTCGTGCTGCAGCGTGAACAGGGGCTTGTGACCGAAGCCCGCCTGATCGCCAATGTGTTCGAGGCCCAGATCCCCGGCACCGGTGCCATCAACATGGCCGCGGCAGACGGGATCGACCCAACCGATACCCTCTCTGGCATCGCGCTGGCAGAAGGTGTCTCGGTCTTTGTTTTCGATCCCCAGGGCACTCTGGTGGCCTCGGGCATCGGCAAGTCGGCGCCGGTAACTGATCTGCCGGATGGCGAACGCTCCACCATGATCACCGACTTTCTCAATGTGGTCTGGGATGGCGTGTCGGGCTTTCTGACGGGCAGCAAGCCGCAGTCCGAGGATACCGAGGCCGAGGTTCTGGCCCGCGCCGTCCTGCCGGCTGCCTTGGCAGGGCGCACGGGCGCGGATTCCGCAACCGACCCCAAGACAGGGGCGGCAGTCTTCTCGGTCGCGACGCCGATCCTGCGAGACGGGCAGGTTCTGGGGGCCATCGCGCTGGCCAGCGCCGCGGGCGAGATCGACCGGCTGGTGCGGTTCGAGCGCGAGCAGGTGTTGCAGATGTTCATCGTGGCGCTGCTCGTCTCCATCGGCTTGTCTCTGGTGCTGGCTTCGACCATCGCCAACCCGTTGTCGGACCTGGCCGCGGCCGCCGAGCTTGGCCGCGACCGCAACGCCCGAAAGATGGCGCCCGGGCGCGTGCGCATCCCCGATCTTGCCGCGCGGCCGGATGAGATCGGTCGCCTGTCGGTCGCCATGCGCGGCATGGTTGCCGCGCTCTACGACCGCATCGATGCCAACGAACAGTTCGCCGCCGATGTCGCGCATGAGATCAAGAACCCGCTCGCCAGCCTGCGTTCCGCGGTGGGCACGCTGCGGGTCGCAAAGCGCGATGACCAGCGCGAGAAGCTGCTCGACGTGATCGAGCATGATGTGCGTCGCCTCGACAGGCTGGTCAGCGACATCTCGAATGCCTCGCGTCTGGACAGCGAGTTGGTGAAGGAGGAGGAGACCTCCTTCGACCTGCTCAAGACCCTCTCAAATCTCAGCGAGTACCTCTCCAAGCAGGCCGCCGAGAAAGGGGTGGATTTCATCACCGATCTGCCACCCGAGCCCATCATCACGCAGGGGCTCGAGGCGCGGCTGGCGCAGGTGTTCGTCAACCTCATCACCAACGCCATCTCCTTCTGCGAAGAGGGCGACGCGGTGCGCGTCTGGGCGCGTCGGCGCGAAAACAGGGTGTTGGTCGTGGTTGAAGATACCGGGCCGGGCATTCCCGAACAGGCGCTGACCAAGATCTTCAAGCGGTTCTATTCCGAACGCCCCTCGGGCGATTTCGGCAACCATTCGGGCCTTGGCCTGGCAATCTCGAAGCAGATCGTCGAGGCGCATGGTGGCGTGATCTGGGCCGAGAACATCCGCCCCACCAATGCCGATGTCACCTCGGAACCCCTCGGCGCCCGTTTCGTGGTGGGTCTGCCGGTATAGGGCCGGTCGGATGGCCCCCCCCAACAGCCCGAACGACATCCTGCACGCCAGCTGCATCGACGATGCGGGACGGGGCCTGTTGATCCTTGGCCCCTCAGGCGCAGGCAAATCCGGCCTGGCCCTGAACCTCATCGCTCTGGGAGCCCGGCTCGTGGCCGATGACGGCGTGATCCTGCACAGCGATGGCGGGCGGCTCATCGCAACCTGCCCCGGGCCCCTGTCGGGCAGGATCGAGGCGCGGGGCATCGGCCTGCTCCATTGCCCCGCTGTCCAGGCGACGGTTCTGCATCTGGTGGTCGATCTGGGCCAGACCGAAACCCGTCGCCTGCCCGAACGACACGAGATCGTGTTGCAGGGCGTGCCGCTGCCGCTTGTGAAAGGGCCATCAACTGCCCATTTTCCCGCCTCACTGCTGCTCTATCTTCGCGAGGGGCGGGCGGACTGAGGGTGAAGGACGGCTGATGGTCGAGAACGAAAGCGCATGGGCGCCGGGCCAGGCGCCTGCCATGCGATTGCTGCTGGTGACAGGCCCCTCTGGCGCGGGCCGCTCGACCGCGATCCACGCGCTCGAAGACATCGGCTATGAAGTCATCGACAACCTTCCGCTGTCCTGGGTGCCGCGTCTGATCGACGGCCCGCCGGTGGGCCCGCCCGTGGCGCTTGGCCTTGATGTCCGCAACCGTGACTTCAACGCCACCGCCCTGATCGAACTGATCGACCGTCTGACCCGCGACCCCCGCGTCGCACCCGAAGTGCTGTACCTCGATTGCCAGCCGGACGAACTGGTGCGCCGCTTCAATCAGACCAAGCGCCGCCACCCGCTGAGCCCGTCTCAGACCGCCGCCGAGGGCGTCGAGCGAGAGCTTGACCTGCTGGCCCCGATCCGGGTGCGGGCCGACCATCTGATCGACACCACCGAAATGTCGCCCCATGACCTCAAGGCCGAGATCAACCGCTGGTACGGTGGCGGCCCGGCGGCGCGCATGGCCGTCTCGGTCCAGTCCTTTTCCTACAAGCGCGGGGTGCCGCGCGGGGTCGACATGATCTTCGACTGCCGCTTCCTGCAAAACCCGCATTGGGACGCCACCCTGCGAGAGCTTGACGGGCGCGATCCCGCCGTGGCCGCCTATGTCGAGACCGACCCCTTGTTCGCCCCGTTCTTCCACAGGTTGCAGGACCTCGTCCTGCTTCTCCTTCCGGCCAATCTGGCCGAGGGAAAGGCGCATCTGACCATCGGCTTCGGCTGCACGGGGGGGCAACATCGCTCTGTTGCAGTTGCAGAAAAACTGGGCAATGTGCTGACGGAGGCCGGTTGGCCGGTGGTCAAGCGCCACCGCGAACTGGAACGCAGGGCGCAGCCGGCGCCCCACGCAGAGACAAGGTGACAAGGGCTTGATCGGGATCGTGATTGTCGCACATGGCGGGCTGGCGCGGGAGTATCTCGCCGCCGTCGAGCATGTGGTGGGCAAGCAGGAAGGCATGCGGGCCATCTCGATCGAGGATGACCATGATCGCGCTGCCAAACAGCAGGAGATCGCCGCCGCCGCCGATGCCGTGGACAGCGGCGACGGTGTGGTTGTGGTGACGGACATGTTCGGCGGCTCGCCCTCGAACCTGTCACTGCGCGCCTGTGTGGCGACGGATCGCCGCATCATCTACGGCGCGAACCTTCCCTTGCTGATCAAGCTTGCAAAGTCCCGCAACCTCGGCGTACCGCTGGCAGTCGAGGCGGCGCTCGAAGCGGGCCGCAAGTATATCAACAGCCTCGAAGTGGGCGGCGGACGAGACGGTGCATGACGACGGCACGAACCTTCGAGATCGTGAACGAAAAGGGGCTTCACGCCCGCGCCTCTGCCAAGTTTGTGGAAGTGGTCGAAGGGCATGATGCAAGCGCCGAGGTCACGAAAGACGGGATGACCGTCGCGGGTGATTCCATCATGGGCCTTTTGATGTTGGCAGCCTCGCGCGGAACCTCTATTGAGGTGCGAACCAGCGGAGCTGAGGCCGAAAAGCTGGCCAATGCGCTGCAAGAGCTGGTGGCGAACCGCTTTGGAGAAGCGTTCTGAGACAGGGCGATCTTTCCTGATGCGGGCCACGGTGGAGGTCATGAAGCCTTTGGCAGAGACAGAAGAACGGCCCGAGGGCTTTGTCGGCGATCCCGACTATCGGCCCTACGACATGCGGCGCCTGTCCTACGCCGGGACGTTCACCGATCCGACAAAGGCGGGCATCATCCGCACCATCGAATGGTTGACGGGCAAGTACCGCCTGCTGCGGTTGATCCGCCGCTTCGAGGCCAAGGGTCCGGCCCAGGGTCTGGAGTTCTGGCAGCGCGCGCTCGACATCATGGGCATCGAGGTCACGACCCCGCCCGACCAGGTGGCGCTCATCCCGAAGACCGGCCCGGTCGTGGTGGTCGCCAACCATCCCCATGGCCTGGTCGACGGGCTGGTGATGGCGCGGCTTGTCATGCAGGTGCGGGGCGACTTCAAGATCCTGACCCGCTCCCTGCTGACCGGCATTCCCGAGATCGCCTATCACATGGTTCCTGTGCCCTTCCCGCATGAGGAAGATGCCCAGCAGAAGGGCCTCGAGATGCGCAAGATCTCGATGGACCATCTGGCCGATGGCGGCGTGGTGATCCTGTTCCCGGCGGGCAAGGTCGCCACCTCGACCGGCTGGTGGGGCCCGGCGATCGAGGCGGAATGGAACGCCTTCACCGCCAAGATGGTGCAGCGCAGCGGCGCGACCGTTTTGCCGATCTTCTTCCCCGGACAGAACTCGCGGCTCTACCATATCGCCGACAAGATCTCGCCGACGCTGCGCCAGGGCCTTCTGTTGCATGAAATCACGCATGCCCTGAACAAGCCCCAGGCCCCGGTCATCGGCCGGCCGATCCCGCATGAGGAAAGCCTGAAATGGGCCGCAAACCCGCGCGGCTATCTGGCCTGGCTGCGGGAAACCACGCTTGCGCTGAAATCCGGCTGACCGGCCGCCCTCAGCGGGTCGGCACGGGCACTTCGCCCCTATAGTCGTAGAAGCCGCGCTGCGTCTTGCGGCCCAGCCAGCCGGCCTCGACATATTTCGTCAGCAGCGGGCAAGGCCGGTACTTGGTGTCGGCCAGCCCGTCATGCAGCACGTTCATGATGGCAAGGCAGGTGTCCAGCCCGATGAAATCGGCCAGTTCCAGCGGCCCCATCGGATGGTTTGCGCCCAGCTTCATCGATTCGTCGATCGATTTGACCGACCCCACGCCCTCATAGAGCGTATAGACCGCCTCATTGATCATCGGCATCAGGATCCGGTTCACGATGAAGGCCGGGAAATCCTCGGCGCTCGCGGCCGTCTTGCCCAGCCGCTCGACCACGGCAAGCAAGGTCTGATAGGTCTCGGCATCCGTTGCGATGCCCCGGATCAGCTCGACAAGCTGCATCACCGGAACCGGGTTCATGAAATGGAACCCCATGAATTTCTCGGGCCGGTCCGTCCGACTGGCCAGCCGCGTGATCGAGATCGAAGAGGTGTTCGAGGTCAGGATGGTATGCGGCTTGAGATGCGGCAGCAGATCCTCGAAGATCGCCTGCTTCACCGTCTCGCGCTCGGTCGCGGCCTCGATCACCAGGTCGGTCGGGCCCAGATCGGCAAGCCGCCCGGTCGTCTCAATCCGCCCCAGCGCCGCCGCCTTTTCCTCGGCGGTGATCTTGCCGCGCGCCACCTGGCGGTCCAGGTTGCGCTCGACCGTGGCCAGTGCCCGGCGCAAACCCTCTTCGCTGATGTCGTTGAGCAGTACGTCATAGCCTGCCAGCGCGAAGACATGGGCGATGCCGCTGCCCATCTGGCCAGCCCCAACAATCCCGACCTTCTGGATGTCCATCTGCGATCCCCGCCCTTTGCCGTGCCGGCAAGACCTTAAGCATCGGCGGGCAGGGCGTGCAAGGTCGCGCGCCCGCTAAACTTCGCGGCAAACTCTCCGCTTAGCCAAATCGCAAGGCTCATCCGGCTAGCTGAGTCGCGGGTGAAGACAAGATTTGGGTGGGTGTGATGGCCTATGCATATCCCGGTGACGGGGCTCTCGACTATTATCCTGTCCGTTACGGCACCTCGCGCGTGGTGTTTCGGGGCCCGCGTCCCAGGCTCGACCAGCCCTATTGCGTGGCACTGGGTGGGACCGAAACCTACGGCCGTTTCGTCGCCCGCCCCTTTCCGGCGCTGGTCGAGACCGAACTGGGTCATCCGGTGGTGAACCTCGGATGCGGCAATGCCGGGCCGGACGTGTTCTTGCAGGATCCCGCCGTGCTTGAGGTGGCGCAGGGGGCGCTGGTCGTGGTGCTGCAGGTGCTGGGGGCGGCCAATCTCTCGAACCGCTTCTATTCCGTCCACCCGCGCCGAAACGACCGCTTCCTGCGGGCCTCGCCCCGGCTCCAGGCCCTCTATCCCGAAGTCGACTTCACCGAATTTGCCTTCACCCGCCACTTGCTGACGGTTCTGGAACGGGTCGATCCCGAGCGTTTCACGATGGTGCGGGCCGAGCTGCAGACGGCCTGGGCGGCGCGCATGTCCGATCTCTTGCGCCAACTGGCCCGGCCGGTGCTGCTCCTGTGGCTGTCTGGCCAACAGCCCCCACCTCCCGAGGCGGCCAGCCTCCGGCACACGCCTGTGCTGGTCGATGCGGGCATGATTGCCACCCTGCGCCCGCTGGCATGCGATTTTCTTGCAGTTGTTCCCAGTGCCGCCGCGCTGGCCGTAGGGGTTGAAGGCATGGCCTTCGCCTCGCCCGACCGGGCGGCGGCGCTGGAACTGCCCGGCCCGCTGGTGCACCGCGAAATCGCCCAGGCGCTGACGCCGCGCCTGCATCGTCTGGTCCGCCAATGAAAAAAGGGGCGCCCGCCGGGGCGCCCCTTCATTTCGTCCCTGCGGCCCGGATCAGAGCTTTTCGATCATTTCCGGCACGGCAGTGAACAGATCGGCCACAAGACCATAGTCGGCGACCTGGAAGATCGGCGCCTCTTCGTCCTTGTTGATCGCGACGATGACCTTGGAGTCCTTCATCCCGGCCAGGTGCTGGATCGCGCCCGAGATGCCGACCGCGACATACAGGTTCGGCGCCACGACCTTGCCGGTTTGGCCCACCTGCCAGTCGTTCGGCGCATAGCCCGAATCGACCGCAGCACGGCTCGCGCCCACGGCGGCACCCAGCTTGTCGGCCAGTTTCTCGATCAGCGCAAAGTCGGCTTCCGAGCCCACGCCGCGCCCGCCAGACACCACGATGCCCGCCGAGGTCAGTTCCGGCCGGTCCGAGGCTGCCGTCTTGTCCTCGACCCAGGTCGACAGCGCGCCGTCCTCAGCCGTGGCCAGCGCCTCGACCGGGGCCGAACCGCCCATGCCGACCGCGTTGAAGGTCGCAGTCCGGACCGTGAAGACCTTCTTGCCGTCGGCGGACTTCACGGTCTGCACGGCGTTGCCCGCATAGATCGGCCGCTCAAAGGTCGCGGCATCGATCACTGCCGTCACATCCGAGATCACCATGACATCCAGAAGGGCGGCCACCCGCGGCAGCACGTTCTTGTTGAACGCGGTCGCGGCCCCGCAGATATGCTCGTATCCCCCGGCCAGCGACACGATCAGCGCCGCCGTCGGTTCGGCCATCCCGTGGCAATAGACATGGGCATTGGCGAAAAGAACCTTCGACACGCCGTCAAGCTTGGCCGCCTCGGCCGCCGCCGCGTCGCCGCCCTGGCCCGCGACCAGCACATGCACCTCGCCCAGGCCCTTCACCGCCGCCACCGTCTTGGCAACCGCGTCAGTGGCCAGCGCACCCTCGTTCACATCAGCAAGCAGAAGAACGGCCATCAGATCACCCCCGCCTCGTCTTTCAGTTTCGCGATCAGCTCGTCGACCGAACCCACCTTCACGCCCGCCTTGCGGCCTGCGGGTTCAACGGTCTTCACCACGCTCAGCCGCGGCGTCACGTCCACGCCATAGTCGGCCGGCGTCTTGGTCGCCAGCGGCTTGGCCTTGGCCTTCATGATGTTCGGCAGGCTCGCATAGCGCGGCTCGTTCAGCCGCAGGTCCACCGTCACGATCGCGGGCATCTTTACCTTGATCGTCTGCAGGCCGCCATCGACCTCGCGCGTGACCGTCGCGCTGTCAGCCTCAACCGCCAGCTCGCTGGCAAAGGTCGCCTGGGACCAGCCCAGCAACGCGGCCAGCATCTGGCCCGTCGCGTTCATGTCATTGTCGATCGCCTGCTTGCCGCACAGCACCAGGCCCGGACCTTCTTCCTTCACCACGCCCGCCAGCAGCTTGGCCACCGCCAGGGGTTCGATGTCGGTCTGCACATCCGCCGTCGCCTCGATCAGGATCGCACGGTCCGCCCCCATCGCCAGGGCCGTCCGCAGCGTCTCCTGCGCCTGTTTCACGCCGATCGACACGACAACGACCTCGGTCGCGATGCCCTTTTCCTTCAGACGGATCGCCTCTTCCACCGCGATCTCGTCAAAGGGGTTCATCGACATCTTCACATTGGCAAGATCGACACCCGATCCGTCCGCCTTCACGCGAACCTTCACGTTGTAGTCGATCACCCGCTTCACAGGCACCAATACTTTCATCGGCGGCATACTCCCGTTCAACCGCGCCCGCGCGGGCGCGTTCCAAGCTCTCGTCCGTGGTGTTAGCCGTTTCGCAACTGCGGCAACAGACCAAAATCGACCAGCGGCGTCCTCTCGACGTCGCGTTCTACCCTTCCCGGGTCAGTCCGGGCACCCAGAGCACATCGCTTTGCCCGCCGTCATTTGCAATGCGGGCGGCCACGAAGAACCAGTCGGACAGGCGGTTGAGGTACTTCACCGCCTCGGGGTTGACCTCTTCCATCGTCGCAAGCTCCACCGTCAGGCGCTCGGCCCGCCGGCTGACCGTGCGACAGACATGCAACTGCGCGGCCAGCGCCGAGCCACCCGGCAGGATGAAGCTGCGCAGCGGGCTCAGTTGCGCATTCATCGCATCGATCTCGCGTTCCAGCCGCTCGACCTGGCGGGTGAGCATCCGCAGCGGCACATAGCCCGCCTCATGGTCGCGGGCCATGTCGGGCCGGCACAGATCGGCGCCCAGGTCGAACAGGTCGTTCTGGATGCGCTGCAGCGCCGCGTCGGTCTCGCCCGTGGCATGCAGCCGGGCCACGCCCACGAAGGAATTCGTCTCGTCCACCGTCCCATAGGCACTGACGCGCAGCGCATGCTTGGCCACGCGTGCCCCATTGCCCAGCGCGGTTTCCCCGGCATCGCCGGTCTTGGTATAGATCTTCGACAGAACGACCAAGGTCAGCCTCCTCTTTCGCCGGCTTTACAGGCCGAACTGCCGGCGCAGCGTCACGAACAGAAGGATCAGCGCAATCGCGATCGCCTGGGCGTAGATGCGATAGCGCATCAGGCGGTTGGCGTGCTTGCGGTTGAAGTCGCCCCCGCGCGCAAAGCCCCCGATCCCGATCATCAGGATCACCAGCACGCCCAGAACGGCGATGGCCACGACATAGAAAAGCGGATCGTTCAGCATGGGCAGCAATCCTTCCGGCTCGGCACATGTAGCGGGCGGCGGCGAAAAGGCGAAGGGAAATCTCGTGCCGGGCCGCCCTGCCGTGCCGACTCAGCCCCGCGCCAGAAGCCGGTCGAGCGCCCGGGTGGTCAACAGTCGCCTCAGCCCGCCCATCAGGTAAGTGGGCGTGGTGACATAGTAGCGCGGCGCGGGGTTCGGGCTTTCAAGCGCCCGCACAAGCTTGGCCGTCACCGCCGAAGGGGGCAGCTCGAACCGGTCCTTCCTGTCCCGCGTGCCATAAAGCCGCTTCAACAGGGTGGCTTCGTACTGCGCCCGCCGGGGCGAGTCGCGCCAGTTCACCCAGCGCTCGAAAGGCGGGATCGAGTTTTGCCGAATCGCCGTGCCGATCGGACCCGGCTCGATCAGGATCACCTTGATCGGCGTGTCACGCATCTCTACCCGCAAGACGTCGGTCATCCCCTCCAGCGCGAATTTCGTGGCGACATAGGCCCCGCGCCAGGGCGCCGCCACCAGACCCAGTACCGACGAACATTGCACGATCCGCCCGTATCCCTGTCGGCGCATCACCGGCAGCACGCGGGTGGTCAGATCGTGATACCCGAACAGGTTCACCTCGAAGATCTCGCGCAGCGCCCCGCGCGGCAGATCCTCGACCGCGCCGGGACAGGCGAAGGCCCCGTTGTTGAACAGCGCATCCAGCCGCCCGCCCGTGCGCGACAGCGCTTCCTCCAGCGCCGCGCCAAGGCTTGCTTCATCGGCATAGTCGAGCCGAAAGCTCTCCAGCCCCTCGGCGCGCAGCCGCTCGCAATCCACCTCCTGCCGGCAAGTCGCAAAGACCCGCCAACCGCGTGCCTGAAGGCCCCGCGCCGCATCCAGCCCGATGCCCGAGGAACAGCCCGTGATCAGGATCGATTTCGTCTGCATCACCGCCCCCTTGCCGCTTCCCGCGGTGATAGGCGGGCCCGCGGCCCAAGGCAAACCGCTTTGGCGTCAGTCGCCCGAGGGGCTGAGGCTGAAGGCGTCGCCTTCGGTCAGAAAGCGCGTGGCGACATAGCCTTCCAGACCGTCGCCCTCGATGCGGATCAGTGTCCAGCCGGGCGTGTCCGAGGGCGTGGCCAGCACCGCCTCGCCTTGCAGCAGTTGGGCCAGCGCCTCGGTCTCGGCGGACGGGCCGGAGCGCACGTTGACCTTGGTGCCGCTGATGTAGGCAACCCGGGGCTTGGGCGCGGCGGGCTCGGCTACGGCGGGTGCCTCGGGCAGCGGGGCCGAGGCATCCACCAGCGGCAGCGACAGGGTCAGGCCGCTGGTCACGCCCGCATCCTCGGTCGCCAGGGCCGCCGCGGGAATGACGCGCGCCGGGGCCGGCTGCGGTGCGGGCGTTGCGGCGGCCGTTGCCGGCTCGGCCCGGGCAGGGGCCTTGGCGGGGGCAGGGGCCGCGGCCGTCTCTGGTGCCGCCGTCGCTGGTGCGACCGCCGCTGTCTGCACGGAAGACGCGATGTCTTCCTTCTCAAGCCGCAGCGGCGCATAGCCACCGGCCAGACCCTTGCGAACCTCGCCACCCTCCCGGTCGGCCAGCAGCATCCCCAGGAAAAGGGCGGCGCACAAAAGTGCCGTCAACCTGAACATCAATCACCTGATTCCGAATTCTTCCGATTGTTTACCACGAAGCCCGGGCGAGAGTTTGCGCAATTTCAGCCAATTCCACGGCGGCTTCATGCTGGACCCGCGAGCCGCCCCAAGTTACACAACATGCATGTCCGAGATGCCCGACGACCCCAATATCGAGCCCGTCCCCTCGCTCGTGTCCGAGCCGCTGCGCCGCGCCATCGGCGAGCGTTACCTGACCTATGCGCTGTCCACGATCATGCACCGCGCGCTGCCCGATGCGCGCGACGGGCTGAAACCCGTCCATCGCCGCATCCTCTTCGCGATGCGGGAGCTGCGCCTCTCCTCGACCGGGGGGTTCCGCAAGTCGGCCAAGATCTCGGGCGATGTGATGGGCAACTACCATCCCCACGGCGATGGCGCGATCTATGATGCGATGGCCCGTCTGGCGCAGGATTTCAACGTGCGCTACCCGCTGGTCGACGGTCAGGGCAACTTCGGCAACATTGACGGCGACAACCCCGCCGCCAGCCGCTACACCGAAGCCCGCCTGACCGCCGCGGCCGAGGCTTTGATGGAAGGCCTCGCCGAGAACGCCGTCGATTTCCGCCCGAACTATGACGGCACTCTGGAAGAACCCGTCGTCATGCCGGCGGCTTTCCCGAACCTTCTCGCCAATGGCTCCTCGGGCATCGCGGTCGGCATGGCCACCAATATCCCGCCGCACAACCTGCACGAGCTGGTCGATGCCTGCCACCTGCTGCTCAAGTCGCCCGAGGCGAGCGATGAAGAAATCGTGGCCCTTGTGCCCGGCCCCGATTTCCCGACCGGCGGCGTGATCGTCGAGCCGCCCGCCTCGATCCTCGAAACCTATCGCACCGGTCGCGGTGCCTTCCGGCTGCGCGCGAAATGGCAGATCGAGGATCTGGGCCGCGGCACCTGGCAGATCGTGGTGACCGAGATCCCTTATCAGGTCCAGAAATCCAAGCTGATCGAACGGCTGGCCGAGCTGATCCAGACCAAGAAGGTGCCCGCGCTGGCCGATGTGCGCGACGAAAGCGCCGAGGATGTGCGCATCGTGCTGGAGCCCCGCGCCCGGACCGTCGATCCCGAGATGCTGATGGGGATGCTCTTCCGGACCTCCGAGCTCGAGATTCGCTTCTCGCTCAACATGAACGTGCTGATCGACGGCAAGGTGCCCAAGGTCTGCTCGCTGAAGGAGGTGCTGCGCGCCTTCCTCGACCATCGTCGCGACGTGCTGCAACGCCGCTCGCAACACCGGCTGGACAAGATCGACCAGCGGCTGGAACTTCTGGAAGGCTTCATCATCGCCTTCCTGAACCTCGACCGGGTGATCGACATCATCCGCTATGATGACGAGCCCAAGCGTGCCCTGATGGCCGAAACCTGGGGCCGCCCGCACAAGCGTGCCACCTCGGAAAAGGATTATGTCTCGCCGCTCGCCGCCCCCGATGGCGAGGGCGAACTGACCGAGGCGCAGGCCGAGGCCATCCTCAACATGCGCCTGCGCTCCTTGCGCCGGCTGGAAGAGATCGAGCTGCGCCGCGAGTATGACGATCTGCTCAAGGAACGTGCCGATCTGGCAGACCTGCTGGAAAAACCCGGCCGCCAGTGGCGCCGCATCGCCGACGAACTGACCGCCGTGCAGGCGCAGTTCGGCAAGGCAACGGTGCTCGGCGCCCGCCGCAGCCAGTTCGCCGCCGCCGGCGAGGTCGAGGATGTGCCGGTCGAGGCGATGATCGAGCGCGAGCCGATCACGGTCATCTGCTCGCGCATGGGCTGGATTCGCGCGATGAAGGGCCACCAGCCGCTCGACGCCGAGGTCAAGTTCAAGGACGGCGACGAGGGCCGCTTCATCCTGCATGCCGAAACGACCGACCGGCTGATCATCGTGGGTTCGAACGGGCGGTTCTACACGATCCTGGGCGCCAATCTTCCCGGCGGGCGCGGCATGGGCGAGCCTGTCCGCCTGATCGTCGACCTGCCCAACGAGGCCGAGATCGCGGCGCTGTTCCTCTGGCGCCCGGGTGAACGGCTCATTCTCGCCTCGACGGCGGGAGACGGCTTCATCGTGGCCTCGGAAGAGGTGCTGGCCCAGACACGCGCGGGCAAGGTGGTGATGAACCTCACCGGCGACGCGCGGCTTCTGGTCTGCAAGCCCGTGGCGGGCGACCATGTCGCGGTCGTGGGGCTGAACCGCAAGGTCCTGGTCTTTCCGCTCGCCGAATTGCCCGAGATGGCGCGAGGCAAGGGCGTGCGGTTGCAGAAATACAAGGACGGCAGCCTGTCCGATGTCACCACCTTCGTGCTGTCCCAGGGGCTCAGCTGGAAGGACCCGGCCGGCCGCACCCGGACCGAGACCGACCTGACCGAATGGCTGGGCGCCCGGGCGACCGCCGGGCGCATGGCCCCGCGCGGCTTCCCGCGCGAGCTCAAGTTCACCTGACCTGGCCTCAGCCGTACAGCGGCTGGACCCCAAGCTGTGCATGGATCTGGTTGACCGACTGCGGGTCGATCCCCAGCGCCTGCGCAAGCTGGTGCAGGTATTCCGCCTCCTGGCGGTCATCCAGCGTGATCGCCATCACCGACATGGCATAGACCTGGCCCTCCAGCCCCTTCGGCACCTGCCGCGCCAGCCCCTGGATGTCGACCGGCGCCGCAAGTTCGGCCTTGACGAACCGCATCTCGGCCTCGCCCGCATCGCCCAGCTGGTCAAGGATCTTGCGTTTTTCGGCCTCGTCGATCTTTCCATCCGCCTTGGTGGCCTGGATCATCGCCCGCAACATCAGCGCCGCCGCAGCCTCCTGCGCGGGGGCGGGCGGGGCCGACGTGGCGCCGTTGTTGGCAAAGGCCTCGTTGAGCAGCTCGCCAAAGCCCTTGGTGGGGGCCGTGCCGCGCGGGGTCGAGCCCGCCGAGGCGCCCCCCGCCATGCCGCCCGCCGCCGCGCCGCCCAGCAGTCCGCCCAGCAAATCGCCAAGCCCGCCACCGCCGGCACCGCCCTTGGTCAACTGGCCCAGAAGGTCGTCAAGCCCGCCCCCAGCTCCTGCCGAGGCGGGCCGCGTGCCGGCGCTGCCACGCGACAGCTGCTCCAGCAGCCCACCCAGGCCGCCCATCGGATCCGGCGCCCCGCCACCCGTCCCGCGCGCTGGCGCCGTTCCCGCACGGCTTGCCGGTGTGCCGGCCAGGATGTCGCGCATCATCGTATCCAGGTTGCCCGGGGTCGTGCTGCCGGTGCCAGGCGAATGCGCGCCCCCGAACAGCCCGCCCGATCCTGCGCCCCCCGTCGGCGCTCGGCTGCCCGCGCCGGTGCCGCCGGCCTGCGACTTCTGGATCATGCTGCCCACACCTTTGGCGATAACCACACCCATCGCCACCTTTGCCAATGTCGAAACGAAACTCATGCCGGTCTCTCCTTGCCCAGAACATCATCCCCCACCAGCGCCCCAGCCCTGCAGGGGCGCCGGCCCGGGCCAAAACGGCCCGCGCGAAAGCCTAGACGGGAATCACCTTCTGACCAGCGTGTTATCTTGGCCCCATGGGCGGGCCCCTGCCGATCCCCGGTTCCCCTGCCTTGCCAAGCCCCCTTCGCCGCGCGCGCGACCGTTGCGCGCCGGCGATGCACGGGCTATCTCGGGGAACCGTCCCCCTGGCCGTCCCGCCGAAGGAGCCCCGATGACCCTCGCCGCCCTGCCCAGGCTCGCCGCCCTTGCCTTGGGCCTGTCGCTGCTTGCCGCCTGCAACCGCGACGACCTGGCCGAACCGCCGGTCGACCTCGGCGATTTCCGGCTGGGGCTGAACATCGTCGTTGCGGACAACATGCAGAAGGTGCCGATCTCGCGCGATGCGACCGTCGAGGAATGGGAGACCGGGCTGAAAAAGGCCATCGACGACCGCTTTGGCCGTTATGACGGCAACCGCTTTTACAACATCGGCATCGCGGTCGACGGCTATGCGCTGGCCCCGCCCGGCATTCCCGTGGTGGCCGCGCCGAAGTCGGTCATCGTTGTCACAGCAAACATCTGGGATGACGCCAGCCAGACCCGTCTCAACGGCGAACCCGAGCAATTCACGATCTTCGAGAACCTCGACCCCAATTCGGTGATCGGATCGGGCCTGACCAAGACCAAGCGCCAGCAGATCGACGCGCTGTCCTTCAACGTGGCCAAGGCGCTGGAGCGCTGGTTCGTCGACAACCCGCAGTGGTTCGCCGACAGTGGAGCGGTGCCGGATGCCCGCCCGGACGGCACTCAGCCGCCGACCGGCGCCCCCAGCGTTGCCGTGACCCCCGCGGCCACGACCGAGGTCACAACCACGGCGCTGCCTGCCGCGACCACAACGGCGACAACAGCCACCACCTCTCCGGCCACGTCAGCGCCCCCCCGCCGTCCTGCGACGCTGGTCACCACGCCCTGAGCCGTCCCGCCGGTGCCGCCCCCGCGGGGCGGCAGGCTTCCGGTGTTCCGGGCGCTTGATTTTCCCTGTGCCAATGGATAAGTCGCGCCCGGTGTAGATCAGGGCCCGCCCGCCGGGCCCCCCAATTCCGCGAGGCGCAGGGCTCATGGCGAAGGCAAAGTTTGAACGGACGAAACCGCATGTGAACATCGGGACCATTGGTCACGTTGACCATGGCAAGACGACGCTGACGGCGGCGATCACGAAGTATTTCGGCGAGTTCCGG
>Ga0209571_1000629_pt1 | contig 30574 bp, 28 predicted proteins | sample EBPBio102011_DNA_FD_185866 | JGI IMG/M metagenome (GOLD analysis project Ga0209571, IMG submission 185866) | Wastewater treatment Type I Accumulibacter community from EBPR Bioreactor in Madison, WI, USA - Reactor 1_1/10/2011_ DNA (SPAdes)... | ecosystem: Engineered > Bioreactor > EBPR >... | reverse complement strand
GCATCGCGCTGCCCATCGCCGGAAAGGAAGGGTCCTGAATGGACGGAACAGTCCTTGTCGCCGACGACGACCGCACCATCCGCACCGTCCTGACCCAGGCCCTGACCCGCGCCGGCTGCAAGGTTCATGCGACCAGCAGCCTGCAGACGCTCCTGCGCTGGGTGGGCGAGGGCAAGGGCGACCTGGTCATCACCGATGTCGTCATGCCCGACGGCAACGGCCTGACCGCGCTGCCCGAGATCGCCAAGCTGCGCCCCGGCCTGCCGGTCATCGTCATCTCGGCCCAGAACAGCATCGTGACCGCCATCCGCGCGGCCGAGGCGGCGGCCTTCGACTACCTGCCGAAGCCCTTCGACCTGCCTGACCTGATGAAGCGGGCGGCCAGGGGGCTTGCCGGTGGCACCGCCGAAGCAAAGGTGACGCCGACGCCCGACCAACCTGCGCCCGGTCAGATCCAGGGCCCGATCATCGGCCAGAGCCCGGTCATGCAGGCGCTCTACAAGATTCTGGCGCGCGTGATGTCGACCGACCTGCCCCTCATGGTGCTGGGCGAAAGCGGCACCGGCAAGTCGCTCGTCGCCCGCGCGCTGCATGATCTGTCGGACCGGAACGGGGGCACCTTCGTCACTGTCCAGGCCGAGGATCTGGACCGCGCCGACGGCTTCCTGCTGCTCGCGGGGCGGGCGCAGGGCGGCACGCTGCTGATCGAGAACCCGGCCGACTTCGACACTGCGACGCAAGGCCGCCTTGCCCAGGCGCTCGACCGGCTCGAGGGCGCCGTTCCGGGTGCGCCGCCCCGCCTGATCTCGACCGGCGGCCCCGGGGCCGAGGCTGCGATACGACCGGACCTCTTCTATCGCCTGGCCGGGATGACGCTCACCGTCCCCCCGCTCCGCTACCGGCCCGAGGATCTGGCCGCACTTGCGGCCCACCTTCTGGCCCGCGCCGCCGCCGCCGGCCTGCCCGCGCGCACCCTCTCGCCCGAGGCGGCGGCGGGCCTTGGCGCCCATGGCTGGCCCGGCAACGTGCGCGAGCTTGACAACCTCATGCGCCGGCTGGCCCTGACCGCCACCGGGCCTGCCATCACCCGCGCCGAGCTTGACGCAGCCCTTGGGCCGAACGGTTCGGCGGCGGCCGGAACCGACGGCGAACGGCTGTCGGAATCGGTCGCCCGCCACCTGCAGCGTTACTTCGCCCGCCACGGCGGCGCCCTGCCGCCGCCCGGCCTTTACGACCGGATCCTGCGCGAAATCGAGGCCCCGCTCATCGACATCGCGCTGGACGCGACCGGCGGCAATCAGGCCAGATGTGCCGATCTGCTGGGCATCAACCGCAATACCTTGCGCAAGAAGATCACGGATCTGGATATGCGCGTGACACGCCGCCGCAAATTGATGTAAAAGCGCAACAGAACCTGTGGCGCATCGGCACTCCTTGCCGGGCAAGGATCACGGGCGAGGCATCAGCGGTAAGGCCGCCGGCGACAGCCGCGCGGCAAGGAGTGAGACCCCTTGGCGGGGACCAGTCAAACCTGGACCTGGGATCGTATCAGCCGCCTGCGGCGCCAGAGGCGTTGGCAGAATGCGCTGACGCTTGGCCTCGTTGTCCTCGGTCCGGTGCTGGCGGCGCTGACCTACGTCGTCTTCGGCCCGATGGGGCAGGGGGCGCAGTCAAACGCGCTCAGGCTCATCCTGCTGGCCGACCTCGTCTATTTCCTGCTGCTGGCGGGGCTCGTCCTGTCGCGCCTCATGGGCATGATCGCCGCGCGGCGGGCAAAGTCTGCCGGCTCGCGGCTCCACATGCGGCTGACGGCGGTCTTTGCCGGGATCGCGCTTTTCCCCACCATCCTTGTCGCGGTCTTTGCCGGCCTGACCGTCAACATCGGGCTAGAGGGCTGGTTTTCCGACCGGGTCAGCAACGTGGTCGGCGCCTCGCTGCAGGCGGCCGAGGCCTATCACGATGAACAGAAGCGCGCGCTGGTCGAGGACAGCCAGGCGCTGGCCAACTACCTCGACCTGTCGAAGCAGGCCTCTTTCCTTTTGTCGGACGCCGACCTGCGGCAGATCCTCGCGAACGGCCAGAGCCAGATCCAGCGCGGCCTGCGCGAAGCCTATCTGGTCGACGGCGGCGGCCAGATCCGGGCGCGGGGCACGCGGAGCTACCTTTTCGACTTCGACGCGCCCACCGCCGACGACATCACCCGCGCCAAGGCCGGCGAAACAGTGCTGATCGAGGACTGGCCGAACAACGAATTCCGGGCACTGATCTACCTGACGGCCTTCCCCGACCGCTACCTCTATGTCAGCCGGAACGTCGACGGCAAGATCCTGAGCCTGCTCGACCGCACCCGCGCAACCGTCAAGCTTTATCAACAGCTTGAAAGCTCTCGCGGCCGGGTGATCTTTGAATTCGGCCTGGTCTACCTGGGCTTTGCGCTGATCCTGATCCTGGCCGCGATCTGGATGGGCCTGTGGTTCGCCGAACGGCTGGCGCGACCCGTTGGCCGGCTTGCGGGCGCGGCACAAAGGGTCGGCGGCGGCGACCTGCAGGTGCAGGTGGTCGAGGAACCGGGCGACGACGAGATTGCCATGCTGGGCCGCATCTTCAACCAGATGACGCGCGAGCTGAACCAGCAGCGCACGGCCCTGATCGACAGCCACCGCCAGACCGAGGACCGCCGCCGGCTCTTCGATTCGGTCCTGTCGTCGGTCACCTCGGGCGTCATCGGCCTGGACGCGGGCGGCTCGGTCGATTTCGTCAACCGCGCCGGCGCCCGGCTTCTGGCCCTCGACCCCGGTCTTGTGCACGGCCGCCCCCTGGCCGAGGCTGTCCCGGAATTCGCCGGGCTCTTCGCCGAACTGACCGACAGCAGCGGCGAAGTGGCGCAGGAAGAGGTCCGGGTGAGCCGCGAAGGCATGCTCGAAAGCCTTCTCGTCCGCATGAGCCAGCGGCGGAATGCCGAAGGCGGGCTCGAGGGCTACGTCGTTGCCTTCGACGACGTGACCGACCTGGTCAGCGCGCAGCGCATGGCCGCCTGGGGCGACGTGGCCCGCCGCATCGCGCACGAGATCAAGAACCCCCTGACGCCGATCCAGCTGTCGGCCGAACGCATCCGCCGCAAGTTCCGCGTGGCCGTCGGCGACGAGGCGGAGGCGCTCGAGCAGCTGACCGATGTCATCATCCGCCAGACGGGCGACCTGCGCCGGATCGTCGACGAATTTTCCCGCTTCGCCCGCATGCCTGAACCTGATCGGCGCGACCATGACCTGACCAAGCTGATGCGCGACGCGGTGACGCTGCAGGAGGGCAGCCTGCACGGCGCCCGGCTGGTGTCTGCGCTGCCTGACACGCCGGTCATGGCCGAGATCGACGCGACCATGATCTCTCAGGCGGTCACCAACCTGATCAAGAACGCAGGCGAAGCCGTTGAATCTCTGCAGGAAAAGGGCGCGCCCGAAGGCTACGCGCCCGAGGTCCGGGTGACGATGCGCGCGACCGACGACCAGGCCCTGATCCGCATTTCCGACAACGGCACCGGCTTGCCCGCCGACCGCGCGCGGCTCTTCGAGCCCTACGTCACGACGCGCGAGAAAGGCACCGGCCTGGGCCTGCCCATTGTCAAGAAGATCATCGAGGAACATGGCGGGACGCTGATCCTGACCGATGCAGAACCCTTCGCCGAGGGCGCGCACCGGGGTGCCATGGCCGAAATTCGCCTGCCGCGCGGCCGCGCGCCGCAGCGGGCGGGCCGCGAGCGGGCGCGGGGGGACAACCCCGCTGGCGCCCCTGAACAGAGCGCGCCAAAGGGCGCAGAGGGGCAGCCATGAGCGACATCCTGATCGTCGACGACGAACGCGACATCCGTGAACTGATCTCGGAAATCCTGCGCGACGAGGGGTTCGCGACCCGTCTTGCCGCCAATTCCGACGAGTGCATGGCGGAAATCAACGCCTCGGAACCGGCGCTGATGGTGCTCGACATCTGGTTGAAAGACAGCGCGATGGACGGGATCGACATCCTCAAGACCGTCAAGCGCGACAACCCCGACATCCCGATCATCATCATCTCGGGCCACGGCAACATCGAGATCGCCGTCGCCGCGATCAAGCAGGGCGCCTACGACTTCATTGAAAAGCCCTTCAACATCGACCAGCTGACCGTGGTCATCGCCCGCGCCATGGAAACATCGCGGCTCCGGCGCGAGAACTCGACCCTGAAGCGGCGCGACCTGACCACGCACGACATGATCGGCAATTCCGCCGCCTTCCGCGTCCTGAAGGCGAACCTCGAAAAGGTCACCAAGTCGAACGCGCGCGTCATGCTGACCGGCGAGCCGGGGTCGGGCAAGGAGGTCGCCGCGCGCTACATCCACGCCCATTCCCAGCGGGCGGGCGGGCCTTTCGTGTCCGTCGCCTCGGCGGCAGTCGAGCCCGACCGGATGGAAGAGGTGCTCTTCGGCCGCGAGACATCCGGGCGCGGCGTCGAAAAAGGGCTTTTGGAACAGGCACATGGCGGCTTCATCTACTTCGACGAGGTGGCAGACATGCCCCCCGGCACCCAGTCGAAGATCCTGCGCGTCCTGACCGAACAGCAGTTCACCCGCGCGGGCGGCACCGACAAGGTGCGCGTCGACCTGCGCGTGATCTCCTCGACCACCCGTGACCTGCCGACCGAGATCGCCGCCGGCCGCTTCCGGCAGGAACTCTACGACCGGCTGAACGTGGTGCCGATCGCCGTTCCCGGCCTTTCCGAACGGCGCGAGGACATCCCCGTCCTCGCCCGCCATTTCATCGAGCAGTTCAACAAGACCCAGGGCCTGCCGCTCCGCCCCCTGTCGGACGAGGCCGAGGCCGTGATGCAGACCATGGACTGGCCCGGCAACATCCGCCAGTTGCGCAACGTGATCGAACGGATGCTGATCCTCGGCGACGCGACCCACGCCATCGAGCCCGCCGACCTGCCGGGCCGCGAGGCGGCCCCCCCGGACGAGGGCCGCATAACCCTGACCGGCGGCCTTGCCACGCTGCCCCTGCGCGAGGCGCGCGAGCTTTTCGAGCGCGAATATCTGCTGACGCAGATCAACCGCTTCGGCGGCAACATCAGCCGCACGGCGAGCTTCGTCGGCATGGAACGCTCGGCGCTTCACCGCAAGCTGAAGTCGCTCGGCGTGGTGACGACGACGAAATCCGGGGCGCGCTCGGCCCATCTGGACGACGAGGATGACGAGTAGGGCAGGGGTCCGGGGCCGGCTTTCGTCAACCCTTTCGTAACGATGATTTGTCATTCTCCCCCCATCGGGTGCCCCACGCGCCGGAAGGTAGGGACGTTTGCCGGACCAGATTGCCCCATTGGCGCGCAAGATCGCGGCCTCGCGGTCGCGCGAAGGCGATGGCGGCCTTGACCCCGCGCGTGCCTTCGACCTGGCCTTCGCCCGAGTGGCCGAACGGACCATGGGCCTTGCGCTCCGCGTCACCAGGGGGGCAGAGGTCCGCGCCACCCCGGCCGAGGTGGCCGAGCTTATGCCCGACCAGGCGCTCTATCTCCTTCTCGACGGGCCGAAGGGCGCGCTCGGCCTCGCGGTCCTGACCCAGGACGCGCTCGCCGCGCTTACCGGCATGCTGATGCTTGGCCGCGCGGCGCCGCGACCCCCCGAACCCCGGCGCCCGACCCGGACCGATGCGGCGCTCACGAGCGAGATTCTGGACCTGGTCCTGGCCGAGCTTGACCCGCTCATCGCCGCAGAAGAGGCCGCTCCCTGGCTGACCGGTTTTCGCTTCGGTTCGCACCTGCCCGATGGCCGCGCGCTCGGCGTCCTGCTCGAGGAACCGTGCTACCGGCTCTGGCGTCTGTCCCTCGCCTTCGCCGCTGGGGATGGCACGCTGCCGGGCGACATGCTGTTCGTCCTGCCCGAGGCCGGCCGCGGTCCCGAACGCCTGCGCGACGCGGCCCCCGACCCCGTGACACACGTCCTGACCGGCCTCTCGGCCGCCGACTGGTCGCACGCGCTCGAACGCGCCGTCCTGCCCGCGACGGCGGGGGTCGAGGCGGTCCTGTCGCGCATCACTCTACCCCTCGCCGACCTTCTGCGGCTGGATCGCGGCATGGTCCTGACGCTCGGCGAAGCCTCGCTCGGCGCCCTGCGGATCGAGGGCGAAGGCGGCGCGCTCGTTGCCGAAGCCCGCCTTGGCCAGGGCGGCGGCCGCCGCGCCGCGCGTATCGCGACTGCCGAAGCCGCAGAGGGGGGGGAAGCGCCCCTGCCGCTCGTCCCGGCGCCGGGGCGCCTGATCCTGCCCTTCGATCTGCCGCATGCGCCGGGCGAGGACTGGGCCGCCGACGCCGCCGCCGACCATGCGGCGCCGGCGACCAGCAATGAGGCGACCAGCAACGGGGCGGTCCTGCGCGAGCGGTCGGCGTCCTAGGTGGTTGAACGGAAGTTGTGGCGAGCGGATCGGGGGCCACGGCCGTCGCTTCCGCCACAGGTCCAGCTGCTGGCCACCCCCGACAGGGAGCCGAATCGACAATCGGGGCGTGCGAAGGCAAGCGCGCTCCGACCTGCATCGAATGTGCAGCGATCCGGGCCGGGGTGGCTTGGCCATAAGGTGCTTTCACCGAACCCGTCGATCCGGCGCCCCACCATAACCGCGCGCGGTGCAAGGAGTGTCCGGCTCGCGGGCGGTGCTGTGGCTCACGCCCCCTTGACCACACCGCCCGTTCGGCGCCCCCCTCGACCCGGCAACGGGAGGTTTCGATGCGGGCCCTGTTGGTCAGGCAGGCAGACTGTGGCGCCATCACCGCCTCGGTCGAAGAGGTCGCGCGGGGCTGACCTGTCGGAAGGCGAGGTGAGGGTCGCGGTCGAGCGGTCAACCGTCAACGACAAGGATGGGCTCTGCATGACCGGGCAGGGCGACCTGGTGCGCCGCTACCCCATGTGCGGGGCGTCGACCTCGCGGGCCATGTGATCGACAGCCGCGATCCATGCGTCCGGCCGGGCGACGGTGTGATGCTGACCGGCTGGCGCGTGGGCGAAGTGACCTGGGGCGGCTATGCTGAAGAGGCGCGGGTGAAGGCCGACCGGCTGGTGTCCCTGCCGAAGGGCCTGTCGCCGCGCGCCACGAAGGTGATCGGCACCGCCGGTCTGACGGCCATGCTTGCCCTTCAGGCGCTGGAGGATCGTGGGCAGACGCATGGCGCGGGCCCGGTCCTCGTCACGGGCGCTGCCGGGGGCGTCGGTTCAATAGCCGTCGCGCTGCTGTCGGGCGCCGGTTATAAGGTCGCGGCGCTGACTGGCCCTCCGGAGACTGGCCCTCCGGAGACCGGGGCCTATCGTCGCGACCTCGGCGCCGCCCGCATCATCCCGCGTCACGGGCTGGCGGAAACCGGGCCCCGGCCACTCGAACCCGAAAGCTGGGCCAGAGCAATTGATGCGGTCGGTGGCGCCATGCTCGCACGGGCTCGTCGGTCAGATGAGCGCCCGGGCGTCGCCCCGGGTGGCTTCCGATCGACGACGACGCGGCCCCTGACCTGTCCCTTCAGGATGTCCCGGGCGAGCCCCGGCAAATCCTCGAGCGTGGTGTCCACGGCCATCGCCTCGATCCGAGCGGGGTCGAGTGTGCGGGCAATCGGGTCCCAGGCACGGATACGGTTCGGAGTCGGTTTGGTGACCGAGCGGATGCCGAGCAGGTTCATGCCCCTGAGAAGGAAGGGAGCGATGCTCATCGACACCATCGCGCCGCCGGCGAGGCCGACGGCTGCCGCCCTAGTAGCTGCGGATCAGCCCGACGAGACGGCCCTGCACCTTCACATGCCCTTCGGGCAGGACGCGCGTCTCGTAGGCCGGGTTCGCGGCTTCGAGCGCGATCATGTCGCCCCGCCGGCGGAAGCGTTTCAGCGTGGCCTCGTGCCCCTCGACCAATGCCACGACAATATCGCCGTTTTCGGCCGAGCCCTGTTCGCGGATCACCACGATGTCGCCGTCGTTGATCCCGGCGTCGATCATGGAATCGCCCTTCACCTCCAGCGCGTAATGGCTGCCGCGACCCGAGAGCATGCTGCCCGGCACCGCGACATGGTGCGACACTTCCGAAATGGCTTCGATCGGCACGCCGGCCGCGATGCGACCCATCACCGGCAGATCGACGGCAGAGGCCGCGATCGGCAGCGCGTCGCGCGGCGGGTCGGTCCGGTCGCCGGCGATCACGCGGGGCGAGAAGCCCGGCTTTTCCATCGCCTCGGGCAGCTTCACCACCTCGATCGCGCGGGCGCGGTGCGCAAGGCGGCGGATGAAGCCCCGCTCTTCCAGTGCCGTGATCAGCCGGTGGATGCCGGATTTCGACCGCAGGTCCAGCGCATCCTTCATCTCGTCGAACGAGGGGGGCACCCCGTCGCGCGCCATGCGCTTTTGAATGAAATCCAAGAGTTCCAGTTGCTTGCGGGTCAGCATCGGCAGGAGCATCCTTCGACAGCGGCCTAAAGGTTCACTTTCGTTCTAGTCTTGTTCCCGTTTTCCTGTCAATCCGTTCCGTCAAATTCGAATGAATTCGACCATCTCGCCCGCCGCGCGCGCCCGGTCGCCAACCGGCCGGACCAGAAGCGCGTCGGCCGACCCGAGGACCGTCATGAGCGAGGAATCCTGGCTGCCCATGGGTGCGATGGTCGGCTGGCCATCCGCAAACCCCAGCGACGCCCGCATGTAATGGGCGCGTGGGCCATTTGCGGGCAGGGGGTCCAGAACTCTTGCCATTTCAGTTGAAGAACGTCGTTCAATTCCTTGAAGTTGATCCAGAAGTGGCAAAAGAAAAAGCTGTGCGCAAACGAAGGCCGAGACGGGGTTTCCTGGCAGGCCCAGCATGATGGACCGCCCAAGACGGCCGGCCATCAGCGGCTTGCCGGGGCGCATCGCGATCTTCCAGAAGGCCTGTTCGAAGCCGAGTTCGGTGGCCATCCGGCCGACCAGGTCGTGATCGCCGACCGAAGCGCCGCCGATCGTGACCAGGACATCGGCGTCAGCGGCAAGGCCGAACGCAAAGCGCAGGCTGTCGGGCGTGTCGCGGGCGATGGGCAGGACCCGCACTTCGGCGCCCGCTCCCTCGGCCATGGCAGCAAGCGCAATTGCGTTCGAGGCGATGATCTGGTCGGGACGGGGGCTGCCGCCCGGCATGACGAGCTCATCGCCGGTCGACAGGATCGCGACCGCCGGGCGGCGCGTGACCGTGACCTCTGGCACATTCATCGCCGCGATCAGGCCTAGGTCGGCCGGGCGCAGCCGGCGGGGGGCGGGAAGCCTGTCGCCCACCTTGAAATCGTTGCCCAGGTCTCTGATATTGCTCTGTGTTTCCAGCCTTTCGCCAAGGGTGATCCGGTCGCCGTCGCGCGTGACATCTTCCTGGATGACCACGCGGTCGGCCCCATCGGGCACGGGCGCCCCGGTGAAGATGCGGACGGCCTCGCCCGCGCCGACCGCGCCCGAGAAGGCATGTCCTGCGCCCGCCTCTCCGATCACCGTGAGTTGGACCCCGGACCGATGATCTGCGTCGCGGATGGCGTAGCCGTCCATGGCCGAGGCATCGAAGGGCGGCTGGTCGCGGCTGGCGATCACAGGTGCGGCCAGGACCCGGCCGGCAGCGGCGCGCAGGGGCACCCGTTCGGCCGGAAGCGGCGTGCCCAGCGCCAGGACCCGCGCCAGGGCCTCGGCGACGGGGATCATGGTGCGGCCTCGTAAGTGCCGGATTTCCCGCCGGTTTTCCGGATCAGGCGCACCCCCTCTATGCGCATGGATTTTTCGGCCGCCTTCAGCATGTCATAGACCGTCAGCGCGGCGACGGTGACGGCGGTCAGCGCCTCCATCTCGACGCCGGTCGGGCCGGTCGTGCGGACGGTCGCCTGCAGCCTGAGGCCGGGCAGGCCCTCGTCGGGCGTGATTTCGAGGCTCGCGTGGCTGATCGGCAAGGGGTGGCAGAGGGGGATCAGGTCAGAGGTGCGCTTGGCAGCCATGATGCCGGCGAGCCGCGCGACGCCCGCCACGTCGCCCTTCTTGGCGGTGCCCCCCTGAACCAGCGCCAGCGTCTCTGGCCGCATCACGACCAGCGCCTCGGCGACGGCGGTGCGTTCGGTCGCGGGCTTGGCGCCCACGTCGACCATGTGGGCCTGCCCCTTGGCGTCGAAATGGGTGAGGCTCATCGCGTCCCTCCGGCGAGGATGGCGCGGGTGGCGGCCGTCACGTCGGCCTGCCGCATCAGGCTTTCGCCGATCAGGAAGGACCGCGCGCCGACGGCCGCCATCGCGTCAAGGTCGCCCGCCGTGAAGAGCCCGCTTTCGCAGACCAGCGTCCGGTCGCCAACAACCATCGGCGCAAGTTCGCGTGTCACATCAAGAGACAGCTCAAACGTCTTGAGATTGCGGTTATTCACGCCGATAAGCGGCGACGGAAGAGCCAGCGCCCGCTCCATTTCTGCGCGGTCGTGGACCTCGACCAGCGCGTCCATGCCCCAACCCTCGGCCGCCGCGATCAGGTCGCGCGCGAGGGCGTCATCGACCGAAGCCAGGATCACCAGGATGCAGTCGGCGCCCCAGGCGCGGGCCTCGGCGACCTGATAGGTGTCGTAAAGGAAGTCCTTGCGCAGGACCGGCAGGCCGACCGCCGCGCGGGCTGCCGTCAGATAGTCGGGCGCGCCCTGAAACGAGGGGGCGTCGGTCAGGGCCGACAGGCAGGTAGCGCCCCCGGCCTGATAGGCGCGGGCCAGCGCCGGCGGATCGAAATCGGCGCGGATCAGCCCCTTTGACGGCGAGGCCTTCTTGATTTCGGCGATGAGCCCATAGCCCCGCGCCTCGGCCGACTGAAGTGCTGCCCGAAAGCCGCGCACCGGCGGGGCATGACGGGCGGCCGCCTCGACGTCCGCCAGGGGGCGGGCGCGGCGGGCCTCGGTGATTTCCTGAAGCTTGTAGGCTTTGATCTTGTCGAGAATGTCCATGCCCCCTTCTAGCCTCGCCCCGCGCGACAAGGAAGGACCAAGGGCCCGGCACGCTTCGGGCGGCTTGACCGGGCCGCCTTCGGGGTCAAGAGTGAGGGCACGGGGCAGGATCGGCCCGATGGCACCGGGCCGCGGCATTCCGCCGGGTCCCGGCCTGTGCCGGAAGGGAGCGATCGCCATGCGGTTCATCACAGTGATGGGGCCGTCGCAGTCGGGCAAGACCGAGCTTGTGAAGCATATGGCGCACCTCGACGGCCACGCGCCGAAGGTCGAACAGGCCGGCTCCATCGCGCTCTCGCGCTTCACCTTTCTGGATGAGCCCTGGTGTGCGCTCGACCTTGCCGGCGGACCAGAGATCGCACGGACGGCTGGCCAGGCGCTGCTGGCGTCGGACGCCGCGGTCCTGTGTGTCGCGCCCGACCCCGACGAGGCCGTGCTCGCCGCACCCTACCTGCGCGCGATCGAGGCTGCGGGCACGCCCTGCGTCGTCTTCATCAACCGCGTCGATGCGCCGAAAGGCCGCATCCGCGATACCGTCGCAGCCCTTCAGGCCTATACGTCGCATGCCCTGGTCCTGCGCCAGATCCCGATCCGCGAGGGTGGCCAGATCGTCGGCGCGGTCGACCTGATCTCGGAACGCGCCTGGCGCTACCGCGAGGGCCTGCCCTCGACCCTGGTCGAGATGCCTCAGTCCGAAAGCGACCGCGAGAAGGAGGCGCGGGCGGACCTTCTGGAACATATGTCCGAATATGACGACCACCTGCTCGAGGACCTGATCGAGGATCACGAGCCCGCGCGCGGCGCGCTTTATGAAATCGCCCGGCGCGAGACGCAGGAAAGCGTCGTCCTGCCCTGTTTCCTGGGCGCGGCGCTGCACGGCAACGGTGTGACGCGCCTGATGAAGGCCCTGCGCCACGAGGCCCCGGCGGTCGATGTTCTGCGCGACCGGCTGGCGGCGGGTGAGGCGCTCGCGGTCGGGTTTCATGCGCAAAACCGCAAGCATCTGGGCAAATGCGTCTTTCTGCGTGCCCTCGGGCCGGGGGTCGCGCAGGGCGGCACGCTCGGCGGCGCGACGGTCGGCGGCCTGTCAGAGCTGGGCGGCAAGTCGGGCCACGACCATCTGGCGCCCGGCGATGTGGCGATGGCGGTCAAGGCCGACCATCTGAACGCGGGCGCGATCTACACCGCGACCGGCGTCATTCCTGCCCCCGGCTGGGCGCTTGCGGCGGCGCCGTCGATGGCGCGGATCGTGGCCCCGAAGCATGACAAGGACGAGGTGCGCCTGGCAGCCGCTCTCTCCCGGCTGGCCGAGGCCGATCCGGCCCTGAGCCTTGCCCAGGACGAGGGCACGGGGCACGCGGTCCTGCGGCTTCAAGGGCCGATGCACCTGCGCTCCGTCCTGCAGGCGCTCAGCGACGGCTTCGGGGTCGAGGTCGAGGCGGCGCCCCCGGCGCCACGTTACCGCGAGACGATTTCGTCTTCCGTGTCAGACAGTTACCGGCACAGAAAGCAATCGGGCGGCGCAGGTCAGTTTGCCGATGTGGCCCTGACCGTCGCCCCCCTGGCGCGTGGCGAGGGGTTCCGCTTCACCGAGGTGGTGAAAGGCGGCGCGGTGCCCCGCAACTACATCCCTTCGGTCGAGGAGGGGGCGCGGGATGCGACCGCGAAAGGCCCTTTGGGCTTTCCGGTCATCGACGTGGGCGTGACGCTGACCGACGGCAAGCACCATGCGGTCGACAGTTCGGACTTCGCCTTCCGCACCGCCGGTCGGCAGGGTGTGAAGGAGGCGCTGGCCAAGGCGGGGCCGGTCCTGCTGCAGCCGGTCGAGCGGGTGGACATCCACATCCCCTCGGTCTTTGCGGGGGCGATGGTGTCGCTGATTTCCTCGCTCAAGGGGCAGGTGCTGGGCTTTGACCGCGATCCGGCCTGCCGGGGCTGGGACCTCTTCCGCGCGCTCCTGCCGCAGTCGGCCGAGGATGACCTGGTGGCGGCGCTCGGGTCGGCCACGCAGGGCACGGCCTGGCACGAGGCGGCCTTCGACCACTACGAAGAGCTGTATGGGCGCGAGGCCGAACGGATCGCAACCGGGCAGGGGGCATAGGACCGGATTGGCCGGAGCATTTTGGTTCTGGTGGCAGAGGCCGTCGCCTCTGCCATGCTGTGGCTTGGTCTTTTGTCCCCGCCGATGGCCCCGAAGGCCATCGGCCAGCGCCCGCCCCGCCATCGGCGGGCGCTATGCGCCCACCGGGGCAGGCGCTGGCCTCTTTCGGTGAGCGACATCTGCGGTCCAGGGGGGGGCGTTCCCGCACGGACGGGGAAAACGCGATACGTTCCTGATCCCGCCCGGCCCGGCCTATGGTCGCCCAGCCGGCCCCGGCGCGCCCTTCCACCGTCGCGGGTGCCAGTTCCAGAGCCGGTAACCCGCGCCGCCCCGCCCGGTGACGATGCGCAAGGCGCCCCCCGGCTCGGCATAGAGCGCGAGCGCCCCGGTCCGGCGCAGCCGGCGCTGGTCGTAAAGGTCGCACGCGGAGGGACGGGGGCCGTCGAGCCGGTCGGCCAGGATGATGATCGCGCCCGGCGTGCAGGCCTCTGCCACCTTGTCGGCCGCGCCCTTGCTCGACAGGATGATGACGGCGCGCCCCGCCACGCTGGTCTGGCGCGCGCCTTTCGGACCCGCGAAACCCGGCCGCGCGGCCGCCTCGATCTGCGTTGCCAGATCGCCGTCGTCCTGCAACCAGGCCTCGGCGATGAAGCCGCCGCCCTTGGGCTTCGAAAGCGCGCGGCCACCTTCGGTCATCACCCCGGCCAGCGTGCCGTCGCTCGAGATGAGGAGTGTCGGCCGCACCGTCCCCGCCCAAAGGAAGAGCGACCCCGCGAGCGCCAGGACCCCGCCCGCCCGGACGCCGCGCGAGGGCCCGATGAGGAGCAGTGCGCCCCCGAGGCCGATCAGCGGCAGGACCGACGGCGGCGGCGAGACGACCGGCAGAAGCGCGCCGTCGAGCGCCGCGATCCGCTCGGCGATCAGAAGGATGAGCCCCGATCCGACCTTCAGGACCCACAGCGCCGGAGCGGCAAGGCCAAGGGGCGCCAGAAGCGCCGAAAGGACGCCGAAGGGCATGACCAGAAAGCCCATCACCGGGATCGACAGAAGGTTCGCGACCAGCCCATATTCCGCGATCCGGTTGAAATGCGCCGCGGCGATCGGCGTCGTCGCCGTGCCCGCGACGACCGACGAAAGGACCGCCATGGCGACGGGCCGGGCGATCTTCGGCAGACGCTCGAGCGGCCGGCGCAGCCAGTCGAAGCCCACGATCAGCGCCGCCGTCGCCCCGAAGGACATCTGGAAACCGGGCTCCACCAGGCTCTCGGGCTCCAGCCCCAGGCAAATGAGCGCCGCCATCGCCACCGACCTGAGCGACAGCGCCCGCCGGTCGGTCAGGACCGCAAGCAGCATGACCGCCGCCATGATGTAGGACCGCCGCGTCGCCACGTCGGGCCCGGCAAGGATCATGTAGAAGGTCGCCGCCAGAAGCGCCGCCGCCGCCGCCACCTTCTTGCCGTTGATGCGAAGCGCCAGGGGCGGCACCAGCGCCAGCCCATAGCGGACGAGCGCAAAGACGAACCCGGACAGAAGCCCCATGTGCAGCCCGGAAATCGAGATGATGTGCGACAGGTTCGAGGCCCGAAGCGCCTGGTTCGTGGCCTGATTGACCCCCGACCTGTCGCCGGTCATCAGGGCGGCCGCGAAGGCCGCATCCTGCCCGCCCCCCATCGCGGACTGCATGGCGCGCGACAGGTGCATCCTGAGCCGGAAGGCGAACAGCGACAGGCTCGCGTCAGGTGGGCCGAGGATCATCACCGGATCGCGCGCATAGCCGACCCCGCCGAGCGAGGAAAACCAGGCGAGCCGCTGGAAGTCGAAGCCGCCCGGAGCAACGGCCCCGTCGGGCGGCGCGAGCCGCGCGACGGCACGGAGCCGCGCGCCGGGTTCGGGCGCGAAGTCCGGCGCCTCGCCATGAAGCGAGATGCGCACGCGCGACGGGATGGGCGCATCGGGTTCCTCTGCGGCAAGTTCCGGCAGCCTGACCTGATCGAGCGTCACCCGGATCTGGTCGGAAAAGGATCGGTCGACGTCGATCACCCGCCCCTCGACCGGCCCGTAGGTCGCAAAGGCCAGGACGGGCGCGGCCACCATATGGGCGCGGATCGCCATCAGGACGAAGCCACCGGCGGCGAGCGCGAGCGCCCGCGCGGCACCCCTCAGCGCCCAGATGCCCAGGGGCGGATCGGCCCGGAACGACAGGCCCGCGAGCGCCGCCGTCAGGCAGCCGAGCGCCGCCAGAAGAAGCCAGCCCGGTTCTTCCCGCGGCAGGAAATAGAAGCCGATGCCGCAGGACAGGATCACCGGCGACCAGACAAAGCCCGCCTCGGCCGCGAGCCGCCGGGTCTTGGCCGACGGCGGCGCGCGCAGGGCGGCCAGGCGTCCGGCGAAGGGCGCGGCAATCGCTCGCCACTGGCCGCCCGCCATTCCGACCGTCCCGCTCAGCACCCCGTTCGCCACCCCGTTCGCCACCCCGTTCGCCACCTTGTCTCGCTTCCGCCGATTGCCTAGAACCGCGCGGGTGAGCCTCGCCCAAACTGGTTGCCAAATGGTTAATGCCGCTGGCGCCCGGGGGAGCCCGTGACCGCCTGAGCCCAGCCGGAAAGACCGACCCATGACCGACGCCCCGACCCCTTCGTCCACCCCCATCGTTACCCGCTTCGCGCCCTCGCCTACGGGCTACCTGCATATCGGCGGCGCGCGCACGGCGCTCTTCAACTGGCTCTATGCGCGCGGGCGGGGCGGCAAGTTCCTCCTCCGGATCGAGGACACGGACCGCGAGCGCTCGACGCCCGAGGCCGAGGCGGCGATCCTGAAGGGGCTGACCTGGCTCGGCCTTGACTGGGACGGCGAGCCGGTCAGCCAGTTCGCCCGCAAGGACCGCCATGCCGAGGTCGCGCGCCAGATGCTGGCGCAAGGCACGGCCTACAAATGCTTCTGCACGCAAGCCGAGATCGAGGCCTTCCGCGAGGCTGCGCGCGCCGAGGGGCGCTCGACCCTTTTTCGCAGCCCCTGGCGCGACGCCGACCCCGCGACCTTCCCCGACCTGCCCTATGTCATCCGCCTGAAAGCCCCGCGCGAAGGGCAGACGGTGATCCAGGACGCGGTGCAGGGCGACGTGATTATCGCCAACGACCAGTTGGACGACATGGTTTTTTTACGAAATGATGGCACACCTACCTACATGCTCGCCGTCGTGGTCGATGATCACGACATGGGCGTCACGCATGTCATTCGGGGGGACGATCACCTGACCAACACCGCGCGCCAGACGCAGATCTATCATGCGATGGGCTGGCCCGTGCCGGTCTGGGCGCACATCCCGCTCATCCACGGGCCGGACGGCCGCAAGCTGTCGAAACGCCACGGGGCGGTCGGCCTGCAGGACTATCAGGCCATGGGCTATCCGGCGGCGGCCTTGCGCAATTACCTCGCGCGGCTCGGCTGGGCGCATGGCGATGCGGAGTTTTTCACCGACGATCAGGCCCTGGAATGGTTCGACCTGTCGGGAATCGGCCGGGCGCCGGCGCGACTCGACTTCAAGAAGCTGGAAAACCTGTCCGGCCAGCATATCGCCGCTGCTGCGGATGCAGCATTGCTGCCTGAAATTGAGGCATTTCTGATCGCCGCCGACCGGCCGGCCCTGACCGATCGGCAAAGAAGCCGGCTTGTCGTGGCGCTCCCGAGCCTCAAGGAGCGTGCGAAATCTTTCCCGGAACTTCTTGAAAAGGCGCATTTCCTGATGGCGGACCGGCCTGTGGAACCCGATGAGGCGGCAGCGAAGGCGCTTGATCCGGTATCCTGTGGCATACTTGCCAATCTCGTGCCGCGGCTGCAAAATGCCGCCTGGACCCGCGACGCGCTCGAAGGGGCCGTGACCGAGGTTGCGGCCGAACACGGGCTGGGGCTTGGCAAGGTCGCCGCTCCCCTGCGCGCCGCACTCGCCGGACGAACGGCAACGCCGTCCGTCTTTGACATGATGATCGTGCTCGGGCGGGAGGAAACCCTCGCCCGGCTCACCGATGCCGCGGGCCGGGACTGACCGGCACGCGGCCTGATCGGACCGGCGCCCCTGCCAGGGGCCGGTCCTTGGAGAATGACGATGGCCGAACCCAAGAACGCCACACTGACTTTCGGGGACAAGTCCCTGACCCTGCCGATCCTGAAGCCGACGCTCGGCCCCGATGTGGTCGATATCCGCAAGCTTTACGCCGACGGCGACCTGTTCACCTTCGATCCGGGTTTCACCTCGACCGCCGCCTGCGAAAGCTCGATCACCTACATCGACGGCGACAAGGGCGAGCTTCTCTATCGCGGCTACCCGATCGAGCAGCTTGCCGACAAGTCGAGCTACCTCGAGGTCTGCTACCTGCTTCTTTACGGTGACCTGCCGAACGCCGCCGGGCTTGCCGATTTCGAACAGCGCGTCACCCGCCACACGATGGTGCATGAGCAGATGCACTATTTCTTCCGGGGCTTCCGCCGTGACAGCCATCCCATGGCGACCATGGTCGGCGTCGTCGGCGCCATGTCGGCCTTCTACCACGACAGCCTCGACATCAACGACCCCTGGCAGCGCGAGGTGGCCGCGATCCGGCTCATCGCCAAGCTGCCGACCATCGCCGCCATGGCCTACAAATATTCGCTGGGCCAACCCTTCGTCTATCCGAAGAACTCGCTCGATTACGCATCGAACTTCCTGCACATGTGCTTTGCCGTCCCGTGCGAGGACTATGTGGTCCAGCCCGCGCTGAGCAAAGCCATGGATCGCATCATGATGCTGCACGCGGACCACGAGCAGAACGCCTCGACCTCGACCGTGCGGCTTGCCGGTTCGTCCGGCGCGAACCCCTTCGCCTGCATCGCGGCGGGTATCGCCTGCCTCTGGGGGCCGGCGCATGGCGGTGCGAACCAGGCGGCACTCGAACAACTGCGCGAAATCGGCAGCGTCGACCGCATCCCGGAGTTCATCCGCCAGGCCAAGGACAAGTCGTCGGGCATCCGGCTCATGGGCTTTGGCCACCGGGTCTACAAGAACTACGACCCCCGCGCCAAGGTGATGAAGGAAAGCGCCGACGAGGTGCTGGACCTGATGGGCATCCACAACAACCCCACGCTCCAGGTCGCCAAGGAACTGGAACGGATCGCGCTGGAGGACGAGTATTTCGTCGCCAAGAAGCTCTATCCGAACGTCGACTTCTATTCGGGCATCATCCTGGAGGCGATGGGCTTCCCGACCTCGATGTTCACCCCGATCTTCGCGATCTCCCGCGCCGTCGGCTGGATCGCGCAGTGGAAGGAAATGATCGCCGACCCGACCCTGAAGATCGGACGCCCGCGCCAGCTCTACATCGGGCCGGCACAGCGCGACTACCTCGACATCAAGGCCCGCTGAGGGGCGGGGCGCCTGGTCCCCGCGCGGGGTCGGGCCGTCCGTCGAAAGACCGTGGGACAGGAAAACCGCCGCCGGACCGTGGGGCCCGGCGGCGGCTTTGCCATTTGGTCACGGCGCGGGCACGCGGCCCTCACTTCACCGGGGGCACCTTCTTCAGGTAGGCGGCGATCGCGGCGCGGTCGCTTTCGGGCAGGTGCGCCATGTTCTGCACGACCAGCGCCATGTGCCCGCCCGCGCTGTCATAGTCGGGTGTGAAGCCCGTCGTCAGATATTCGACGATGTCCTTCTCGCTCCAGTCGAGCTTGCCGGTGGTGATGTTCGGGAAAGACCCCTTGCCCACCGGCAACGGCCCGCCGCCCAGCCAGGCGCCGCGCTTCATGCCGCCGATGGCATCGCGCGGCGTGTGGCATTCGCCGCAATGGCCGAGCCCCTCGACGATCTGGCGGCCCCGCTCTTCGGCGGGCGTCAGATCGCCGGTCAGGACCCAGTCCTTCGGCATATAGAGCATCTTCCACAGGCCGATCCCGCGGCGGATGTTGAAGGGGAAACCGACCTTGGCGGGCTGGCTCGGCGTCGTGACCGGGGGCAGCGTCATCAGGTAGGCATAAAGGTCCGCCACGTCCTGCGTCGAGGCATGGGCGAAACTCGTATAGGGGAAGGCGGGGTAGAAGTTGTGCCCGTCCGGCGCCACGCCCCTCAGCATGGCATTGGCCAGGTCAAGGCTCGACCAGGCGCCGATGCCCTGGTCACGGTCGGGTGAGATGTTCGGGGCGATGAAGGTGCCGAACTGCGAGGGGAACTCCTGCCCGCCGCCGAGTTGCAGCTTCGCGGCATCCGTCGCGTCGGCCGCGGCATGGCAGGACGAACAGCCGCCCATCCAGAACAGCTGTTCGCCCTTCGCCGGGTCGCCCGTCAGCCCGGCCATCGCATCGGCCGGAAGGCGGTTCGGCATGGTCAGAAACCAGAAGATCGCAAGGCCGGCCACGCCGAGCACAAGTAGGAAAGTCAGGAAGCGTCTCATCCGGTCTCCATTCGTGGGTCGGTCCCGCCGCCTCAGCCAGAGCTGGCGCGGAAGGCCTTGTGGCAGGAACCGCAGGCGCCGCCCAAGGGCTCCATTGCGGCTTTCAGACTGTCAAGGCTTTCGGGCGCCGCCGTCTGCATCGCGGCGACGGCCTTGCCCCAACCCTCGACCTTGGCGCCGATGTCGGACCCCTCGGCCCAGATTGCGGGCAGGGCGTTCGTGCCTTTCACGGCCCCGTTGTCGGACCCGGCCGGCCAGAGCATCGGCAGGTCGAGCGCATAGACCCCGGCCAGCGCATCGGCCGCCGCCTTGGCCTGGGCGGCATCATAGGGCATTTCGCCCTTGGCCATCTTGCCCAGGATCGCGATGTTCAGCGCATTCATCTGCATGAGCCCCTGGCGCGCCTTGGTCTCGGACTGGAAGGGTGGAGCGTCTTGAGCCCAAACGGCCGTTGCTGCGGATAGTGCGGCGGCAAGTGCGATCAAGCAGGCTGGGCGGGAAAGGCGAATGGTCATGTCTGTTCTCCCTTTCTGGGTGCCGAAAGGATAACCCGACGGCCGACCTGACCTATAGCGCAAATTCGCACCCTGATCGCGCGCCACCGCACAGGCGCGCGGGCCATCACGCTCGACCATGGCCCGCGCCCCCCCGGTTTGCGGCAGCTGAGGCCGACTTATTCGGGCTGCCGATAGGCCTTGTGACAGGCCGCGCAGGCCTCGCCCACGGCAGCCATCGCGCCCTTCAGGCTTGCGGCGTCAGTGCCCGCCGCCGTCTGCATGGCGGCCGTCGCGTCGGCCAGGCTCTTGAACATCTGGTTGCGCTTGTCGACCTCGGTGAAGATCGGGGCGAGCGCGGAACTGTCCTGGGCCTTGCCGGCCTCGGACCCCGGCAGCCAGAGGAAGGCGGTGTCCATGCCGCCCAGGCTCGCGAGGGTCGCGGCCGCCATCTTGGCCGCCGTCGCGTCATAGGGCGTCTCACCCTTGGCCATGCCGCCGAGCGTGGCAAGGTTCATGGCCATCATCAGCATGTAGCCGTGGCGCGCGTTGACGTACTCGGCCGGGTCCTTCAGGTCCTGCGCCAGGGTGGCGCTGCCCAGAACGGCTGTGACGGCAAGTCCCGCGACGGCGCCGAGGACGGGTTTGGAAGTCAGGATTTTGGAAAGCATGGATCACTCCGCTGGTAGTGGCGAACGGTGCGAACCTGCACGGGCAGCCCATCGGTTGTGAAGCTGCGGGGCCTATGACTTAGGGTGGAGGGCCGGGGAATATGTCGACGGATGAGAAGAAAGGCGCCGCCGGGCAGGGGCGCTGCGCGGTGTGCTGCTCAGGGGGCCGCTCAGGGGGCCGACTAGGGCAGGGAGCGCACCGGCGGCGGGCGGGAGGCTTCCATCCAGGCCGGCAGAAGCCCGGCCTTTTCAAGCCCGTAGACCCCGAGGCAAAGGGCGATCACCACCACCCACAGCAGGACGCGCTTCATGGACGGCGGGTTGCGCGCCCACTGGTTCATGCGGATGAGCCAGCGGTCTGGGGTCATTCGCCCGTGAACCGGACCTTGCCGATATAGGGCAGGTTGCGGTTCCTCTGCGCGAAGTCGATGCCGTAGCCCACGACGAACTCGTCGGGGATCTCGAATCCGGTCCAGGTGGCGCGGATGTCGACCTCGCGCCGCGAGGGCTTGTCCAGAAGCGCGCAGACATGCAGCCGCTTCGGCTCGCGGCTTTTCAGAAGCCGCACCACATGGCTGAGGGTGAAGCCCGTGTCGACGATATCTTCGACGACCAGCACGTCGCGGCCCGAAACCTCGCTGCCGAGGTCTTTCAAAATTCGAACCTCGCGCGAGCTTTCCATGGCGTTTCCATAGGAGGACGCTTCGAGAAAATCGACTTCGACCGGCAGGTCGATTTCCCGCACCAGGTCGGCGATGAAGACGAAGGACCCGCGCAGAAGCCCGACGACGATCAGCTTGTCGGTGCCGCGATAGGCTTCGGTGATTTCGCGCGCCAGATCCTCGACCCGCGCGGCGATCGACTTGGCGGAAATCATCGGGTCGATGACATAGGGACGGTCGGGCACGGCGCGGCGGTTCCTCTTGATTTCCGACCCTCTTTAGCCGAAACGAGCCTTGCCTGTCACCGCGAAAAGGGACGGCGAGGAGCGGGTGGGGATGCCGTCACATCAGGAAAAGCGCAGGCTGCGCTGGTCGGCCGACCAGATGTATGACCTGGTGGCCGACATCGCGCGCTACCCCGAATTCCTGCCCTGGACCTCTGCCGCCCGCATCCGATCGCGCTCGCCCCTGCCCGAAGGGGGCGAACTGGTCGAGGCGGACCTGGTCATTTCCTTCAAGGTCTTTCGCGAACGCTTCGGCAGCCGCGTGCGGCTTTACCCCGAGACGCGGCGGATCGAGACGGACTACCTGGACGGCCCCTTCCGGCACCTTCACTCGCACTGGGACTTCGAGCCCTTGCCGGACGGGGGCTGCGATGTCGACTTTTCGGTCGATTTCGAGTTCCGCAACGCCATCCTTCAGGCGGTGATCGGCGTCGTCTTCGACGAGGCGATGCGCCGCGTCGTCCGCGCGTTCGAGGCGCGGGCCGAGGCGCTCTACGGCTGACCGCTCAGCAGTGGCCGCTTAAGCGATGGCCGTTCAGGCGATGGCTGCCGCGAAGGCGCTGCGGTAAAGGGCCGAGAGGTCCGCCAACGGTGCCACCGATGCGCCGAGCCGCACCGCCTCGCCGCCGAAGCTGCCGACCTGCGTCAGGGGCACCCCCGCCGCCTTCGCGGCCGCCATCAGGGCAGGCACCCCGTCGGGCGCCACGGCCAGAAGGTAACGCCCCTGATCCTCGCCAAACAGCTCCGCCGTCGTCGCGGGCGTCAGCGTGACACCCGTCCCCGCCGCCTCGGCCATCTCGAAGGCCGCGAGCGCCAGGCCGCCGTCCGACAGGTCGCTCGCCGCCCGGACGCGGGCCCGCTCGGCCCGAAGGAAATCGCCGTTCCGCCGCTCTTCGGCCAGATCGACCGGCGGCGCGTCGCCATCCTCGCGCCCGAACGCCTCATGGATCAGCGCCGACTGGCCGAGGTGGCTGCCCGCCCGCCCGATCATCAGCGCGGCATCGCCCGTGCGCGCCGGGCCGGCGATCAGGTCGCCCAGGTCGTCCAGAAGCCCGACCCCGCCGATCGTCGGCGTGGGCAGGATCGCCCGCCCGTCGGTTTCATTGTAAAGCGAGACGTTGCCGGACACGATCGGAAAGTCGAGCGCCCGGCAGGCCTCGCCGATGCCCTGGATCGCGCCGACGAACTGGCCCATGATCTCGGGCTTTTCGGGGTTGCCGAAGTTCAGGTTGTCGGTCGCCGCCAAGGGCCGCGCGCCCAGCGCCGTCAGGTTCCGCCAGGCTTCCGCCACCGCCTGCCTGCCACCCTCGACCGGGTTGGCCCGCACATAGCGCGGCGTCACGTCAGAGGTGAAGGCGAGCGCCTTCCCGGTCCCATGGACCCGCACGACGCCGGCGCCAAGGCCGGGCGTCCGCACGCTGTCGGCCATCACCTGCGTGTCATACTGTTCCCAGACCCAGGCCTTGTGGGCGTGGTTCGGGCTGCCGATCAGCGCCCTCAGCCCGGCGACGGCGTCGATTGCCGGCACCGGCGCCATGGGCGCGGCGGCAGGCGTCGGCACCCAGGGCCGGTCGTATTCCGGCGCGCTTGACGACAGTTTCGAGAGCGGCAGGTCGGCCTTCACCTCATTGCCGTGCAGTATCAGGAACCGGTCCTCGGCGATCGTCTCGCCGACGATGGCGAAGTCCAGGTCCCACTTCTCGAAGATCGCCCGCGCCACCGCCTCGCGTTCGGGCTTCAGGACCATGAGCATCCGCTCCTGGCTTTCGGACAGCATCATCTCATAGGCCGTCATCCGTGCCTCGCGCTGCGGCACGGCGTCAAGGTTCAGCCGGATGCCGAGCCCGCCCTTGTCGCCCATCTCGACCGCCGAACAGGTCAGGCCCGCGGCCCCCATGTCCTGGATCGAGATCACGCTGTCGGACGCCATCAGTTCCAGACAGGCCTCGAGCAGGCGCTTTTCGGTGAAGGGGTCGCCCACCTGCACCGTCGGGCGCTTTTCCTCGATCGTGTCGTCGAACTCGGCCGAGGCCATGGTCGCCCCGCCGACCCCGTCGCGCCCCGTCTTGGCGCCAAGGTAGACGACCGGCATCCCGACACCCGAGGCGGCGGAGTAGAAGATCTTGTCGGCATCCGCGAGGCCCGCCGCGAAGGCGTTCACCAGGCAGTTGCCGTTATAGGCGGCATGGAAGCGCACCTCGCCGCCGACGTTTGGCACGCCGAAGGCATTGCCGTAGCCGCCGATCCCCTCGACCACGCCCTTGACCAGATGGGCGGTCTTGGGGTGCGAGGGCAGGCCGAAGGATAGCGCATCCATCGCGGCGATCGGCCGCGCGCCCATGGTAAAGACATCGCGCAGGATGCCGCCGACGCCGGTCGCGGCGCCCTGATGCGGCTCGATGTAGGAGGGGTGGTTGTGGCTTTCCATCTTGAAGATGACGGCCTGGCCATCGCCGATGTCGACAACGCCCGCATTCTCGCCCGGCCCGCAGATCACCTGAGGCCCCGTCGTGGGCAGCGTCCGCAGCCATTTCTTCGAGGATTTGTAGGAACAATGCTCGTTCCACATGGCCGAGAAGATGCCAAGCTCGGTGAAGGTCGGCGCGCGGCCGAGGATCGTCAGGATCCGGTCGTATTCGTCGGGTTTCAACCCGTGCGCGGCAATGAGGTCGGGGGTGATGGTCGGCTCGGTCATCGGGCGCCTCCGGCTGGTTGGCGCCCTCTTATCCGCGCGCACTGCCAAGGGCAATCGGGCGAAAGGCAATCGCGCTACGGCCAAGCGCGCTAAGGGCCGCCGGGCGCGGCTAGTCCGTCGCGACCGGAAGCGACGGCTTCCACGACGCTTCGGCCGGCAGGGCCGCCGCATCGCCGAAATGGATGGTGTATCCGCGGATTTCGGGGTGCTTCCGGGCCACGGCGCGCAACTGGCGCACGCGCACCGTGTAGGTGCCGTCCTCGGGCGCGGTCAGGGGGCCCTTGGCGAAGTCATGGTCGTGGTCCCCGACGGATTGCAAGAGGAACCCGTCAGGCGCCACGAGCGTCGGGGCCAGCACCTGACCGGCCTTCAGCTCTACCCGGAAGTCGCAGCTGTCATAGCCGGAGATGCCCCCCTTCATGCCGCCATCGGCCAGGGGCACGGTGCCGACGCAGGCCGCGCCGGCAGGCAGGGCAGGACCGAAGGCAAGGGCCAGCGCAAGCGACAGGGAAGCGGCACCGGTCGCGGTTCGGATGGCGGCTGGGGAATAGGGCGTCATCGCACTCTCCTGCGTTTGATCGGCCTGTTCGCGGTGAAATTTTTGGCCCTGACGGGGGCGCCTGTAAAGCCCTGCCAGGACCCGCCACCGTCCGCCCCTGTCCGCCACCGTCCGCCCCTGTCCGCCCCTGAGCGCGGCGCAAAAAAAAAGGCCGAGACGAATCTCGGCCCAAGTCCAACAGGGAGGTATGAACGTTCGGGAGTTGCCTCGACCGCCCGCTCATGCCGAGGATGTAGCTGCCGCACCCCCGCCCTTCAAGGGCTATCCTGCTGCAGTTGCAACATGGCAGCCATGCGTTGCCGGAATGCCTCGGTTTCGGGTCCGGCGCGCCGGACCCTGTAGGCCTTCACCTGTCCGTCATTCGGGCGGGTCGTTCGCCATGCGTTTGCGGTAGGCCTGGATCTCTTCCATGACGAAATCGCGGAAGGCCGCGACCCGGCGCGACTGGCGGAGTTCCTCGGGATAGGCCAGGAAAACCGGCACCTCGTCGCTTTCGATCTGCGGCAGGACTCGGGCCAGGTGGGGGAAATCCTCCCACAGATAGTCCGGCAGGACGCCGAGCCCGAGGTTGTTCAGCACACCCTGCAGGACGCCGAAATAGTTGTTGACCATGAGTGTCGAGCGCGGCTCCTGATCCAGAAGCGTCTGCAATAGCCCTGCGCCGGCAGTCACCTGCGGCGTGGTCGGGTTCTGGCCGATCAGCCGGTGGTCGGCAAGATCGGCGAGCCGCTTGGGCGTCCCGTTCCGTTCCAGGTAGTCGGGCGTGGCGTAAAGCCGCATGCGGATATTCATCAGCCGCCGCCGGATCAGGTCGGCCTGGTTCGGCTCCTTCATGCGGATCGCCACGTCCGCCTCGCGCATCGGCAGGTCCAGGACGCGCTCTTCCAAGAGCAGCTCGATCTTCAGGTCCGGGAACTTGTCGAAAAGCCGCGTGAGGCGCGGCGCAAGCCACATGGTGCCGAAACCCATGGTCGTCGTGACCCGAAGGACGCCGACCACCTCTTCCTCGCTGTCGCGGATGCGGGCAGCGGCCGCGTCGAGCCGCTTGTTCATCGAGCTGGTCGCCTCGAACAGAAGTTCGCCCTGTTCGGTCAGGATCAGCCCCCGCGCATGGCGGTGAAAGAGGGTCGAGCCAAGGCTGTCCTCCAGCGCGCGGATCTGGCGGCTGACGGCCGACTGGCTCAGGTGCAGCGCGTCCCCCGCATGGGTGAGCGAGCCGGCCGAGGCCACGGCGTGAAAGACCCTGAGCTTGTCCCAATCCATCGGCGGCACTTTCCTTTTCGCGCCGGTTCTAGTCGATCCGGGGGGCCGCGCCAAAGCCAAACTGCGGCGAGGGTGGGCGAAAGTCGGCAGGGCGGCGCGGACGACCCGGCGGCACGCATGGATTTTCGCGCGCGGGCACCCTATGACGGGCCTGGAACGGCCGAAGCTGGAGGCGGACATGGCGGTGGGATTGTTTGACTCGGGGCTTGGCGGCCTGACCGTTCAGCAGGCCGTCGCGGCCCGGCTGCCGGGGGTCGAGTTCGTCTATCTGGGCGACAATGCCAATGCGCCCTACGGGGTGCGTCCGCCCGAGGACATACTGCGCCTGACCCGCGCGGGTGTCGAACGGCTCTGGTCAGAGGGGTGCGACCTGGTCGTCCTTGCCTGCAACACCGCGTCCGCCGCAGCCCTCAAGACCATGCAGGAGGCGGGCCTGCCCGAAGGCAAGCGCGTCCTGGGCGTCTTCGTGCCGCTGATCGAGGCGCTGACCGAACGGAACTGGGGCGACAATTCCGCCCCGCGCCAGGTCTCGGTCCAGCACGTCGCCCTCTTCGCCACGCCCGCGACGGTCGCCTCGCGCGCCTTCCAGCGCGAGCTTGCCTTCCGCGCGATCGGCGTCGATGTCGAGGCGCAACCCTGTGGCGGCCTTGTCGATGCGATCGAGCAAGGCGATGAAATCCTTGCTGAAACCCTGGTTCAGGCCCATGTCGCCGCGCTGAAGCGCCGGATGCCGAAGCCAGAGGCCGCGATCCTTGGCTGCACCCACTATCCGCTGGTCGAGCCCGCCTTCCGCGCGGCCCTCGGGCCGAACGTCCAGGTCTTCTCGCAGGCCGGCCTCGTGGCCGAGGCCCTGGCAGACTACCTGGATCGCCACCCCGAATTCGGGACCAAAGGGCCCGGCTCGACGGGTGGCCCGACCCGGTTCCTGACCACCGGCGATCCGGCCGAGGTGTCGCTCCGCGCGACGCAGCTTCTGAAACAACCGATCCGGTTCCTCGCCGCCTGACGGATCCATTGTTTCGCCCCCGGCGACCTATTGCCCCGCTTCCGCCATGCAGATGTCCGGGCGCGGCCATCGCTTGGCCCCTGCCGCGCCTCAACCCTTCGTTAGGAACTCCCTGAACGAAGGAATGCGAAAGGCAGGACGATGCGGTTTCTGGGTTTTCTGGGCGGGGTTTTTTCCGTCCTTGTGCTGGCGGGCCTTCTTCTTGCCTCGCCTTTGGCCGGGAAGGCACGCGCAAGCACGCTCAACGAAGCCGACCTGCCGGCCGGCGCCTTTTCGCCGCTCTGGTCCGCGCCCACGCAGATCGGCGCGGGCATCACCCAGATCTCGGGCACGGGTTCGGGCGGCGTCTATGACAATTTCGTCCTGACGGCCCTTCCCGCAGGCGCCCAGACCCTGACCTTCACCTTCACCGCCCCGCAGGGGATCGGTTGGTCCTACTCGGCAGGCGGCATCCTGCTCTACAGCCAGAAGCCCTTTCGCTTCGGCTGGGATGGCACGCCGATCGGCGGCATCGGCCTTAGCTACTTCACGCGCGCGCAAAGCCATACGCTGACGCTTGGCCCCGGTTTCAGCGGCCCGCTTTATGTCGCATTGAATTTCACCTACGGCGCCGTCCTGCCCTATACGATCGACATTCCGTCGAACGCCACGGCAAGCCCGCCGCCGATCTCGGCCGTGCCGCTTCCGGCCGGCGCGCTGCTGCTTGGCGCCGGACTGGTGCCGCTGATCGTGCGCCGCCGGGCCAGGGCTTAGCGCCCGGACCTGATCCAGCCGCCGCCAAGAACCCGCGTCCCGCCGGTTTCGTAAAAGACGCAGGCCTGGCCGGGGCTCACGCCTTCCTCGGCCGCCAGAAGCTCGACTTCGGCCGTGCCGTCCGGCAGGGGCCGCAGGACCGCCTCGGCCGGCGGCCGGGTCGAGCGGATGCGGACCGAAAGCGGCCATTCCTCACGCGCCGCCATCGGCCCGTCGCCCAGCCAGTTCACCTCGGCCAGACGAATCACCTTCCGCTGGAGCGCCTCTTTCGGGCCGACGATCACCTGCCGCGTCTCGGGGTCGAGCCGCACGACATACAAAGGATCGCCCGTCCCGCCGACGCCGAGGCCCCGCCGCTGGCCGATCGTGTAATGGATGACGCCCGGATGCCGGCCAAGGACGCGGCCGTCCAGGTGCAGGATGTCGCCCGGATCGGCCGCACCGGGGCGCAGCTTTTCGATCACGGCGGAATAGTTCCCGTCCGGCACGAAGCAGATGTCCTGGCTGTCGGGCTTGTCGGCGACCGTCAGCCCGTAGCGCGCGGCAAGCGTCCGCGTCTCGGCCTTGGAGGCAAGGCCGCCCAAGGGAAAGCGCAGGAAATCAAGCTGTTCGCGCGTGGTCGAAAACAGGAAATAGCTCTGGTCGCGGCGCGGGTCGGCCGCCATGTGCAGTTCTGGCCCCGCCGCGCCGACCATGCGCCTGATATAATGGCCCGTCGCCATGCAGTCCGCGCCCAGGTCGCGCGCGGTCGCCAGCAGGTCCTTGAACTTCACCCGCTCGTTGCAGCGGATGCAGGGCACGGGGGTGGCGCCCGCCAGATAGGCGTCGGCGAACTCCTCGATCACCGCCTCGCGGAACATGTTTTCATAATCAAGGACATAGTGCGGAAAGCCCATGGCCTCGGCCACCCGGCGCGCATCGTGAATGTCCTGTCCCGCGCAGCAGGCGCCTTTGCGCGCAAGCGCGGCGCCATGGTCGTACAGCTGCAAGGTGACGCCCACGACGTCATAGCCCTCGTCCTTCAGCATCGCGGCCACGACCGAACTGTCGACGCCCCCCGACATGGCGACGACGACCCGCGTCTCGGCGGGGGGCCTGGGCAGGCCGAGCGAGTTGAGCATGTGATCCTTCATGCCGCGAAATATAGGAAAATCTGCGATATTCACAACCCATGGACCCCGCGCCGCTTCACCGGCTGTTAAAGGCGCTCTGCCAATCTCCCCCTCGGTGAAGGAAAGGGGTGAGACCATGTTCTTGAAGAAAATCGACGGCCCCCGTGCCGTGACATTGCCGAATGGCACCGTCCTGACACGGGCGGACCTGCCCGATCCGGGCACGAATCGCTGGGTTGCCAGCCGCAAGGCGCGCGTCGTGCGCGCCGTCCAGTCCGGCCTTCTGACCGCGGCAGAGGCGCGCGACCGCTACGACCTGTCGGAAGAAGAGCTCGATCAATGGCTCCAGGCCGTCGCCAATCACGGCGAAGGCGCGCTCAAGGTCACAAGAATACAGAAATATCGCCAAGTTTAGGATGCAATTCGCGCAGAAGTTGCATTGGTAACCGGCGGTTAACCATTGGTGGAGATACTGCCGGCATGACACCAATTGCGGAGCCAGCTGATGCGCATTCTTCTTGTCGAGGACGATCCCACCACATCACGCAGCATCGAACTCATGCTGACCCACGCCAACCTCAACGTCTATTGCACGGACCTGGGGGAGGAGGGGATCGACCTTGCCAAACTCTATGACTACGACCTGATCCTGCTGGACCTGAACCTGCCCGACATGAACGGGCACGAGGTTCTGCGCCAGCTCAGGACCGCACGGATCGACACGCCGATCCTGATCCTGTCGGGCGCCGACGACACCGAAAACAAGATCAAGGGCTTCGGTTTCGGCGCCGACGACTACATGACCAAACCCTTCCACCGCGAAGAGCTGATCGCCCGCATCCACGCGATCATCCGCCGCTCGAAGGGCCATGCCCAGCCGCTGATTCGCACCGGCCGCATCGCCGTCAACCTCGACCAGAAGACGGTCGAAGCGGATGGCCGCCCGGTGCACCTGACCGGAAAGGAATACCAGATGCTCGAGCTTCTGAGCCTGCGCAAGGGCACGACCCTGACGAAAGAGATGTTCCTCAACCATCTTTACGGCGGCATGGACGAGCCGGAACTCAAGATCATCGACGTCTTCATCTGCAAGCTCAGAAAGAAGCTCGCCGAAGCGACCGAGGGCGAGAACTACATCGAAACCGTCTGGGGCCGGGGCTATGTGCTGCGCGAACCCCATGCAGAGGATTACGGCCAGAAGATCGCCGTGAATGCCTGAGGTGAACGCCTGACCTGAACGTCTGATGCGAGCGCCTGACCTCAACCCCTGATCGGCTCCGCGCCGGACCCGGCCTGCCACTGGACCGCCAGCCCCGTCCCCCCTAACAGTGAGAGGGGACGCGGGGCGGAGAGAGGCGAACATGGCCGGGCCGAAGGACGAGGGGGACGGGGGGGGCGAGCGCGCCCGGGACGCCGGGACGGTGACGCCCGAAATCCGCGACGAATGGGCCGGCATTGCCGCCAGGGTGGCCCGCGCGAACCTCGCCTATCACCAGGCCGACGCGCCAGAGATCAGCGACGCCGACTATGACGCGCTGAAACGCCGCCTTCTGGCGCTCGAGGCCGCCTTTCCGGCGCTGGCCGACGGCAG